>ERZ824488.1535-NODE-1535-length-24620-cov-6.293670_pt1 | contig 24620 bp, 26 predicted proteins | sample MGYA00519936_ERZ824488 | MGnify/ENA primary metagenome ERZ824488 (study PRJEB31778, sample SAMEA3449153) | human gut metagenome | biome: human gut; feature: human-associated habitat; material: faeces | place: United Kingdom | collected 2010/2012 ... | reverse complement strand
CATGAGCTGCACAAAGGTTTGCGCGGGAATATTTTCCTGCTCCATCACCCAGCGCACAATGGCGTCCCGGTAAATGTGCATGATTAAGTCCGTGTAAAATTCCCGGTGAGGATCAGTGGAGAAATATGGAGCCAGGCGGTTGGAAATAACCGGCGCGATGACCTGCCCCAGATATTCATAAAAAGAATCCTGTCCCTGCTGGCGCAGCGCGTTGCGGTAAAACTCCCGGTGCTTCTCGAAAAATTCGCACAGCCGCAGCAGCGCATCCGCACCCTCGGGAGCGTCACGATGAAACTCATCAAAGAATTCCGTATAAAAGATCCAGTTCACCGGGTCATATTTATCCCGGAAATGATAATAAAAAGTGTTTATCGCAGGCTTCGCAAATGTCGCCCACGGTAATTTTGCTCAGCGGGCGCGACGCCATGAGGCTCTTGAGCGCATAGGCCAGAACCTTCTTTGTCACGCCCGCTTCCGCCACCGTGTCCGCCTCCCTTTTCTTGCTGCTTAGTATAGCAGATAGCCCCGGGAAATGCAAGACAAAGGCTTACCCCAGCACGTCTGACAATTCCCAGTTTTCATCCCACATGGTCAGGGGTGCGGGACTGCCGGGCAGGATGCGCCCTGCCAGCGCCTCGCCGATGGATTGGGCGGGGGTCAGGGTGCACATGCGTACAGCCGTTTCCGGCGCAATGCCGAACCGGTGAATCATATTGTGCAGCGCCACCGGCATGGTCAGCACCGATCCTGCCAGCACGCCGCTGGCCAGCCGCGCAGCCCCCTCCCGGACGAACACCTGCTGACCGCCCAGGGCATAAACGCCGTCCGGCATGCCCGCGGCCTCCATGGCATCGGTAATCATCACCGCGTGTTCGGCGCCCTTGGCGCGCACCGTCAGGCGAATCACATCCGGGTGCAGGTGAATGCCGTCGCAGATGATCTCCGTATACAGCCTTTCATCCGTCAGTGCCGCGCCCGGGACCCCGGGCTCACGGTGATGCAGCCCGCGCTGACCGTTATAGGTATGCGTAAAGCAGCTGGCACCGGCGTTGATGGCGGCGATGCACTCATCGTAGGTGGCGTCGGAGTGACCGATGCTGGTCACCACACCCTTGGCGTTCAGAGCAGCCGCATAAGCAGCGGCACCGTCGCGCTCGGCCGCCATGGCGCTCTTAACGATGCGACCACCCGCAGCCTCCTGCCACTGATCGAAGACCTCCTCAGAGGGATCGATGAGGTAAGCGGGGTTCTGCGCGCCCACGTGCTTCATGGTAAAGAAGGGGCCCTCCAGGTAGATGCCCTGAATGCGGGCACCGCAGAAGTCGGGGCCGCGACCCTCGTCCGCCTGAGCGATGGCAGCGCAGGCGTCCTTGATCTGCTCGACGCCATCGGTGAACGTCGTGGGCAGCCAGCTGGTGGTACCGCGACGGGCGAGCTCGGTCGAGCTGATATCGATGCCCTCGGGATCGTTATCGGTAGTTGAGTGGTTGTAGAAGCCATGGATGTGAGTATCGACCATACCCGGTGCGATCCACGATCCCGTGTAGTCCTTAATCTCGCAAGAGGGCTCGTCGGCCTGCCAGGCGCCAAAGACGCCATCCTCGACCATAAGATAGCCGCCCAGTTGCGGGCCTGCCGGCAAGAAGAACTTGTCAGCCTTAATTGCGTACGTGCTCATATGCACTCCTTGCTTCTAAAGCAGTTGACTGTGGTGATGCTATACCCAGCTCAGGTAAAACAAAAAGCGCCCGCCCGCCGTTATGAGCGGACGGGCGCCCTTACAGGGGGGACGCGATTAAGCGGTGAAGGGGTGAATCGTCACGCCCTTAACCACGCGGTTGACCGTGCCGGTGGGGCTCGGCGTATCGGGCGTGTTGCCCACGCGCACGGAGTTGAGCAGGCTGATAGCCTGGGCAAACATCACGAACGGCAGAGCAAGGTAGCCCTCGGGAAGTGCCTCGTAGCCCTTAAAGGTGAAGGACTCACCCTCATAGACGGTGGCACCTTCCTGCTGAACGGCGATGGTGTGCTGAGCGATCTCGTCGCCACCGATCTCGTTGAGGATGTCGATGTCGTACTGACGGGTGTAGGCGTCGTTATTGACGAACACGAAGACGAGCGTCTTATCGTCGACGAAGGACTTAGGTCCGTGACGATAGCCCATGGAGGTGTCGTAGGAAGTAGCGACCAGACCGTGAGCGAGCTCAAGGATCTTGAGCTGGCTCTCCTGGGCAAGGCCACCGAAGGAGCCAGAACCCAAGTAGGTCACGCGGTTGAAGTCGCCAGCCAGGTAATCGGCGATCTCGGGCTCACGGGAGATGACCTCCTCGCCCATCTTGGCAATTGTCTCGACCCACTCGGCCTTCTGCTCGTCAGAGGCAGTGTCGAAAATAAGGGTGGAGAGCAGGGTCATGCAGGAATAAGAACCGGTCATGGCGAAGCCCTTGTCGTTGGCGCGCGGAATGAGCAGCGTCAGCGCATTGGGATCATCGGCAGACTCGACGGCAAGCTTGCCCTCGGGAGCGCAGGTGATGTTGAGGAACTTGACGTTGTGGACGAGCTCCTTGGCAACGGCAACGGCGGCAAGGCTCTCGGGGCTGTTGCCAGAGCGGGCAAAGGAAACCACGAGCGTGGGATCCTCGGCGCGCAGGAAGTCGCGCGGAGCGCTCACGATGTCGGTCGTGGCGATGGGCTTAAAGTCGTAGAGATCAGTGTTGCCAGCGTGACGCAGGTACGGGGCGCAGGTATCGCCAACGTAGTCGGACGTACCGGCACCGGTGAAGACAACGGACAGACGGCCCTCGCCCATAGCGCGAGCCTCGGCCAGGAAGGCCTCGATGGCCTCCTTGTTCTCGCGATAGATGTTGAGCGTATCACGCCAAAGCTCGGGCTGCTGAGCAATCTCGGCCGTGGTGATCTGGGCGCCGAGCTCGGTGAGCTCCTCGACACTCTTCTCGAACATTTCTAATACCTCTTTCTTTACTAAATTTTCTGATATACAAAGACTCAACCTGAAAAGTCAAATCGAGTAGTAGTCATAGACTGTTTTTCTTTCGTTAGCACTCGTATCCGATCACACAGTATCTCGATAGTGAGAGATTCTGTACTTGAACTTGTCCGCGCGAGCCACCGAAAGCGTGAACTCGACAACATCATTTTGGGTGTTGTGAGTAGTTCGGACTATGTCCAGAACTGGCGCACCCTCACTAATACCTAGAAGCCGAGCGTCACATGGACGTGCTATACCCGCAGAGAACTCCTCATCCGCTACTCGAATTTTCTGCTGATAATCCTGCTCAATGACATCGTAAAGGGGCTTTTGTTCGAGTAGAGGACGCTTGAGTGAAATAAAGAGCCTTGCTGGAAGATAGCTACGCTCAACCATCATAGGTATACCATCTGCCATTCGTAAACGTTTGAGTTTTAATATCTTTTCACCCAAATGAATCCCCATTTGCATCGAGAGCGTTTTATCTGCTTCCATTTCACAGAACTCTAAGATGGTTGTTTCTGGCAGCCGGCCCATCGCTTTCATCTGTTCAGTAAAACTGTACGATTGGGTAAGATTTGTTGCTTGAGCTAGTCGATCGGCAACAAACGTACCGCGACCTTGTTTTCGCACAATCCGACCAAGATACTCAAGTTCCTGAATTGCAAGCCGGACAGTCGACCGCGAAAGCCCGAAACGTTCGGCAAGCTCACGTTCGGACGGAATCAAATCACCTGGCTGATATTCATGATCAATTTTTTCGATCAGAATATCTACGAGCTGGTCATATAGCGGTTGTCTGTGCCTCGTGCACGTCATGACATTCTCCACGTAATGAGCAATTGACCAATACTTCAGCCTTCAGGTAACGCACCAACATGTCCAATAAATGGGCTAATAGCGACACTACATCTCATCGTCTTCGTCAATGTCAGCACTCTCGAGTTTCTTGAGATCGACTCCCTCACGACCAACGACCCGTGCGCGTTCGGCAAGTTCATCAAGCGTTGGGTCTCCAAACGCACGCGTCATAACGAGCTCCACCAACATAGGTAGATTTGTTCCGGTGACAACGGTCACGTTATCGAGCTCAGTCGTCATTGGGATAGCTTGATTGAACGGAGTACCGCCAAGCAAATCAACAAACACCAATACGCCATCACAAGCTTGACGCATCTTGGCAATGCAGGTTCGCAAATCATCACCAAAAGTAACCGCCTCCGAGCCCGCAAAAGGAACTACCTCAAAATTAGGCTGTTCGCCGGCGACCATATCCACAGCGCTTTTCAAACCAGGTGCAAACTGACCGTGACCAGTTAGTACAAATCCAATCATTCTATCTACCTTTCTACCGTTCGCTTTCTCTAGCCATAGAACCCCTCAAAAGGGCTCTTACGACCACTGCATCATTAAAGTTTAGTGAGTATTTTGTTTTATCGTGGGAGGTCTGTGAGCGTCTCTAAGCTGCTTTTCAAGGTTGCGATATCTACGTGCTTCGCTCTTGTTCCCGCTACTCTCATATTGATATGAGAGCAGCAGATAGAGCTTTCCGCGTAACCCAAGGTCGTTCGTATCTAGCATGGCTTCCATCTCATCGATCTTATCATGCCGACGGCGAAAGACTATGTCGTAGGTCAATTGACTGTCCGCCAAAATACCCTTCGACACGACGGGACGCATCTCTTCCAACATGGACGCCGCCCGCTTGCGGTCACCCGTCTTGATATAGAAATTAAAGGCGCGAACCGCAAGCTGTCGACGTTGCTTATCGCTGCACGACATCTCCAGCAAGTGGTCAAGCATTCGATCTGCATATGCGTCCATATCAGCAGCTTCGTAGATAGTGAAACGAAGGTAATACTGCTTATACGTAGACATTACTATACGCGCTAGTTTGCGATCGAGCAGGTCTATGCAATCTTGGTATAAGCCCAAGTTAAACAATACCTGCAATTTCATATCGAAGTATTTTTTCGCTCCTTCGGTCACAGCGAAATAAGCCACGACAACACAAATGAACAGGACAATCCAAAATGGCATTGCACTATATTCCCTTCAAGGCAGCCTTAATGAATTAATCGAACACGATGACTGCATAACCGCCTATGAACAGCGGTGTCCGACAAAACAAAAGAGGCGCACACTCCAGGGGATATGGCGATAAAGTCGCCTTGGAGGTGTGCGCCACATCTTAATTGAGGATCAAATGTCGCGACAATATGGGGTACTTAGCCCTTGCAAATGATACCGAATGCACCCAAGGCAATGGACAGAACCAAGACGATAAAGATAGCCTTCGTCGAGGTCATGCCCTTCTTACCAAGGAGCCAGTATACGAAGCCGACGAGCGCGGCAGGAACCAGCTTGGGGCAAATCATATTGCAGATATTCTGCAAGTCAACGGTAACGCCACCGATAACAGGCTTCGCTGCAATGACGATACCGACATTGGTTGCGACCAGGGCACCGACCATAAAGACACCCATTACGGAGGCCGCGTCGGTCAACGCGTTCAGGCGGTCGCTCATGGTGGTGACGAGCTTCATACCCTGCTCATAGGCCATGTGGGTCTGCTTGCAGCGGAACCAGTCAACAAGGATGTTAACGGCGACCCAGATGAAGATACCCAAGGGGTTGCCGTTCATGGCCATATTGGCAGCCAGGGCGCCAAAAATGGTCGGGAGCAGCGAACCGAAGATGGAATCGCCGATGGAAGCCAGCGGTCCCATGAGACCAGTCTTGAGACCGGCAACAGCCTCGAGGCCCTCAATGCCCTCCTCTTCCTCAATCGCCAAATCGATACCGGTGATGATCGTGTTGAGGAAGTTTGAGGTGTTGAAGAACGGTGCGCACTGGGCGCGGCAGGCTTCTTTTAGCTCCGGCGTGCCGTCACCGTACAGCTTGCGCAGCGTGGGCAGGATAATCCAGAGATAACCAGAGTGTTGCATGCGCTCGTAGTTCCAACCATCCTGGAAACCAAGCAGGTTACGACGGTTGATCTGCGCAAGGTCGTCCTTGGTAATCTTGTAGCCAGTGGTGCCATTGGCGAGTTTCTCATTAGAGCTCATCGTCGTCGTCTCCCTCCGCAGCGCCAGCAGCAGCGACGGGACGCTGGTTGTTCTTGTAGTACAGCAAAGACAGAGCAAAGCCAATAATAGCGATCGCCAGCATCGACATGTTATTGAACATACCGACCATATCCACGGCGCCCTTACCAAGCGCACCGTTCACAGCGACGATGTTGGCGTTGAGGTTCATGATGCTCGTGAAGGCCGTACCAAACAGGGCGGCGACTACAAAGCCGAGCAGCAGGTAGGCGACGTGCTTTTTGACCGGCAGGTAACGGAGCAGGATGGCGAAGCCAACGGCGGGCAAGGCACCGCCAGCAACAGACAGACCGTCACCCAGCCACTTCAAGTCGCCGTTAAGGGCGGTGGTGATGCCCTCGACCAAGCCCTGGCCAAATGCGAGAGCCAGGAAGACCGGAATCATGCGGGACAACATCCAGGAAACGGCACCGAGCAAGTAGTGTACGTTGTAGGCGCCCCAGTTCATCTTCTCGATATCGGCATCGCACATGTGACCGAAGAACGTGTTGGCGAAACGACCGGCGATATCGGTGTAAACGAGAATGGCAGCGACAGGTACGCCGATAGCGGCAAGAGCCGTCTCGGGGTTCATGCCCGCGCCCACGGCAAAGGCCGTGGCGACCAGAGTGCCGGAGTTGGCATCGATACGAGAGGCGCCGCCAAAGGTACCAACGCCCAGGACGGTGAGCTGCATGCTGCCGCCGATAAACAGGCCAGTCTGCAGGTCGCCCATAATCAAACCGGTAATCATACCGGAGAAGACGGCTGAGCCGGCACAGGTGTACCAGTTCAGCTCATCCATAATCTGATAACCCGCATACAGGGTTAACAGAAGAATCTGCCACCAAGCAATCATGGTAAACTCCTTATTTAAGGTGTAACAGTTTCTACAATACCAATACGCTTATATAAACCGTGCATCCCCCTTCACGGCCTAGCGTTAATTCGACTAGAGCGTGAGAGCCTCTGGGTTATCCTGCGGCGTCAGCTGAATGACAATAGGAAGATTATCGGCCTTGAGTTTGGCAAATGCGTCAAGGTCCCCCTGGTCGCAACTAATGTTGCGATTCAGCTTCTTGACCGGCTCCATTGTCGTCATATTACCGACGATGAGCTGCTCAAGCTTAACACCTTGTTCCAAAAGTCGAACGTAGACCTCAGGCTTTTTCGCAACAATGAAGAGACGTTGCGCATCATATTTGCCAGCAGTGATGTTGGCAGCGGCCTTGTCGACAGGAAGCACGGACAACTTCACAGTTGCCGGGCAAGCCATGCGAAGAACCTGCTTTTGGGTAGCATCTTGCGATACCTCGTCGTCAACTACCATGAAGCGGCTTACCTGACGGGCGTTAGACCAGAGGTTTGCCACCTGTCCGTGAATCAAGCGAAAGTCGATTCGTGCGCCTACAATCATTTCTACTCAACTCCTTCTTGTTCAAGTGTACGGATAACGGGCTCAGAGCGAAGGGAGATTTTCGCATCATACACGCCCTCTGTTTCGAACATAACGAGTTCATTGGTACCAGGGTGTAATAAACCGTGCGGAACATAGAGCGTCATGATGGGACCCTTATCCCAAAAACGTCCGACATTCGTTCCGTTTACGAATGCCACACCCTTTCCAAAACCCGTAGTGTCGATAAAGGTATCAGCCGGCTCAGATATATCAAACTTTGCGCGATAAAAGGAAGGTTGCCCCTCTACCCAGCCGGCGGAATAATCAAGATTATCGATGTTATCGAGTGGCAGACAACGCATCTCCCAACCGGTAACAAAGTGAAGATCAACGCAAACTCCTGTCCTAATGCCCTTATGCTGCGTATCAGCGAGCAATTTGTGACCATAATTGACGCGACCCATATCCTCGGTCAGAACATCCAGGCGGTTGTGTTCACAGGGAAGAACGCAGTGAATATCTTCCCCGATGTGCTCCTGATACTGCGTCGCCACCTTGTCACCGTTCACAAACACCTGAGCGCGGTCGCGGGCGTCAATAACCCGAATACGCTCTTCATCTGCACGGTCACGCTCGACAGTCGTGGTATATAACGTATATCCATACGACTGACCCATCTCTTCCATGGGCATAGGATATTGGGCTTCAATCGGCTCCGAAAGAATATCGAGCACATTAAAGAGACTTACGCGCTCACTCACCGAAATATCGGGCATGGAAAACGCCTTTTTTGTTAACGGCTTGCTTTGCGCGATATCGGGATACAGCTCGTGAACTGTCCTTTGAATTGCGAAGTATTTCTCGGTCGGGTTGCCCTGTTCGTCCAATGGAGCATCGTAGTCATATGATGTCACCTGGTGCAGGTCATGCGTATGGCGTGCAGAACATCCGTTCATAAATCCAAAGTTGGTGCCTCCATGAAACATGTAGAGGTTTAAAGATCCTCCAAGCTCGAGCACCTCGCGAACGCAAGAGGCAAGATCTTCGGGATCGCGTCTGATGACGTTCTCCCCATAGCGATTGAACCAGCCGTCCCACAACTCCATGCACATAAGAGGCCATTGTTTTCCATGCTCCTTGTGAAAAGCAGAAAGAGCCTCAAAGTTCTCCTTTGCATGAGAACCAAAGTTGCCGGTGCACAACACATCATCGTCAATGAGCGTACCGGCACGAAGGCACCCACGCCACGGGCCATCGGAAGTACAAAGGGGCACGGAAACCCCACGCTCGACCATAAGGCGACGAATCGCGCGAAGATAGTCCTTATCCTCGCAATATGATCCATACTCGTTTTCAACCTGCATCATGATGATATTTCCGCCCTTGTCAATCTGACGCGAGACGAGTATCGGCATGAGATGGTCGTAGTACTGCGCAACGTGAGCAAGAAATTTGGGGTCGCTGCTACGCGGCCTCATATCATGTTCGCGCAGCAGCCATGCTGGCATGCCGCCAAATTCCCATTCTGCACAAATAAACGGAGAGGGCCGAACAATTGCATACAGACCGAGCGATGCTGCCTCATCAAGAAATGCCGCCAAATCGATTGAGCCAGAAAAATCGAAGACGCCAGGCTTTGGCTCATGAAGATTCCACGGTACATACGTTTCGACCGTATTAAACCCAAGAGCCTTAAGGTTATAGAGCGAGTGATGCCAGTCGCTCGGATGAACACGCATATAGTGAATCGCCCCCGACAAGATGGTGAACGGCTCATCATCGAGTAGGAATTGATTGGTGATTTTAAACGAATGCATGCTACTCCCGATCTTCGTGCTCTACGACGCGGATGCCGGTTCCTCGGCCCTCAGCTAAACGCCTTGCCTATTATGGACGCATTGACGCAATTATGTAGTCAGAATCTGAAGTGGTCCGTAAACGGTAGCCAAATGACGATGAACGGCTTTAATGAACAAAATATAAACCCGCTGGTAAATTACTTTTTTACTATAGATTTCTAGCGATTCTATATTTGAAAGGTGGTATGTACCAGCTATCCACTATTTCATACTAGTTACATTATGCTTCAATCGCATTTCTTCAAATGCTTATCTACTTTGTTGTTGCCGATTTGAGTGCGCGTGCGCCAACCCAAGCATCGTCACGGCTTCAGTTCCCCTATTCATAAACATAAAACCCCGCCAAACGTGATTCCCCTAGGGAAAACACGCTTGGCGGGGTCGTAGCGTGATTTCCCTAGGGGAATCACGCCATCAGACGAACAGCTCAGCCGAGCAGCGCGCTACTCCTCCCAGTAAGCGTCTGCAAGCAGCTTAAAGCAGATCTTCTTGACCGGCTGTGCGCCATCGCCCGGGAACTCGAGCGTGGGCATGTGAGGCTCGCCGGCAACAAACAGCGCGAACTTGTCGTCGGCAAGATCGCCGGCGATCGAAGCGTCGGAATCGACCAGATCGTAGTCGTCCTTCTCGTCAAACTCCTGAACCAACGTCAGGCTGCCCGTGGCAACCTTAAAGGCCTCGCGACCCTCGACATCGATCTGCAGGTCGTGATAGCGCTGATGCGTCTCATAGTGAGCCTCGGCCTCGGGACGCGTCGTGGGAGCCATGACGTTCGCATAGACCTTGTCGCCCAGAATCGGATGGCTGCCGACCTCGAGCTGCGCCGGGTCGTTCTCCTCGAGCCAGTCGATCAGCACGTCGAGGCCCTTGAGCATTCCGCGGTACTCCTCGATATCGCCCAATGCACCGTAAATCATCTAAATCCCCTCTCAGATCGTTTCTTTGGCGGCTACTCGGTAAACGCGTTACCGACGCTGTTGCCACCCACATACGTCTCGACCAGGGTAAGGTCGGGATTGAACACGACAAAGTCGGCGTCGCGGCCCGACATAATGCTATCGCACTTGTCGTCGACATGAGCTAGCAAGCGATGCCGGGGCCGTCGCCCAAGCCCTTACAGCTCGGTCACGACAACGCCGTTGTAGACCTCGTCCCAACGGTCCATAACCAGATGGCCGGTCATAGCAGCTCTCATGGCGATCTCTGCTGTCTCACCGTCTCGGATCTCTCCTATCATGATGATATCCGGATCCTGACGAAGGATAGATCTGAGGGCTGCCGCGAAAGTCATGTCCGCTTTGTTATTAACCTGCACCTGATTGATACCGTTGATGTTCGCCTCGACAGGGTCCTCAACGGTGATGATATTAACATCCTCTGTGTTAAGCTCACTGAGTGATGTGTACAGTGTAGTTGATTTTCCTGATCCTGTAGGTCCCGTTACAAGGATGATACCATGTGGGTTGCTGAGGATATTATCGAAAACCTTCTCCTGCTCTGCATCGAAACCAAGGGCACTCTTCGGTTTTGTCAGACCGTCCTTGGATGTAAGTCTCATAACCGTCTTCTCTCCGAAAACTGTTGGAAGGATAGAAACACGGACATCAAACTCTCTTCTGTCAACCATGATGGTGATACGACCATCCTGTGGTTTTCTCTTCTCTGCTATATCCATACCGCCTATGATCTTGATACGGGCTGTGATACCTGCCAGTATGCTGAGGTCGTATGACATAACCTGCTTAAGTGCACCATCTATTCTGTATCTGACTCTGACGCTGTTCTCCAGAGCCTCTATATGTATATCTGACGCTCTCTGTCTTACTCCGCCTTCGATGATCTGCTTAACCAGAAGTACGATAGGGGAATTATCGATTTCTTCGTTGCCCTCTTCCTCGTCGCCTCCGCCGAGCACATTCTGCTGCTCCTGTCTGTAGGCCTCAGCAGCCTCCATAGCCTGAGCGCTTCCGTAATACTTGTCTATGGCATTCCTGATTCCCTCCTCAGATGCGAGCATCGGCTCTACCTGAAGATTTGTCACAAGACCAATATCGTCCATGGCCATGATATCCATTGGATCTGCCATGGCTACCTTGAGGATGTTCGGGTTATCAGGATCTATCTCTATAGGTATGGCCTGATACTTGGTGACCATGTTCTCAGGCACCATGTGTATAACCTTCTCCTCGATCTTAGCTCCCTTGAGCTCTATGTAGTCAATTCCCAACTGGGTTGTAAGTACCGTAATCAGCATGTCGTTACTTATAAATCCCAGATCAACCAGGGCGTTACCAAGCTTTCTGCCGGTCTCCTTCTGCTTTGCAAGTCCTTCCTGAAGCTGTTCCTCCGTGATAGCCCCCGCTGCTACAAGGACATCTCCAATTCTGATCTTCTTACGTCCCACGCTTAATCGCATTCTCTAAATACCCTCCTCACGTCTCTCGCAATTCTACGCACAGGCAGAATTATCCAAATACCTAAAGCGTATTATATCACAGTATTTTCACATTTTAAACATTTTGTACATATTTAGATACATTTTTTTGCACTTTTATCGGATTTTTGCTTTTTTACAGGGTGGATAGGCACTATTTCTGCACAATAAACATATTATATAAGCAAGCTGACTGTACTAATTGTAAAATAGCCCGTCCAGCAAATGTACAGCCGGTACAATCAATTTACGGGAGCAGTTCATATATGGAAGCGTTTAAAAACCCACTAACTCCCGAAGAAGAGAAAAAATATATTGCGCTGTGCCTGTCCGGCGACAAGGCTGCCCGCAGCATTCTGATAGAGTACAATCTCCGTCTGGTCGCCCACATATCCAGAAAGTACAATTCCGCCGTGAGGGATCCCGAGGATCTTCTGTCCATAGGCACGATAGGTCTCATCAAAGCCATAGACAGCTACAAGCCCGACAAAGGCTGTAAGCTGTCAGGTTATGCCGCCAAATGTATCGAAAACGAGCTTCTCATGACTCTCCGCCACGAGAAGAAGAAGGCGCGTGAGGTCTCGATCTACGATCCCATCGGCACTGATAAAGAGGGTAACGAGATCGTCATCCTTGACATCATAGGTTCGGAGAACGTCAACGTTCTGGACAAAATGATACAGGACGACCACCTGTGCCTGCTTCCCTCCTGCATATCATCGCTCCTCTCATCCAGGGAGAGGGAGATCATATGTATGCGCTACGGTCTTGACGGGCAGTCACCTCTCACCCAAAAGGAGGTAGCCAGGATGCTCGGAATCTCCAGGTCATATGTATCGCGCATAGAGAAAAAGGCTCTTGGCAAATTAAGAGGATGCCTGGATTGACATCCAGACATCCTTATGATCACTCTTTTCTTCTCAGTATAATACCGGTCTCAAGCTCCTTATCAAGCTTCACCCTCAATTTCTGCTTTGGATGTGGCGCAGAGTCCATGCTGTTTTCTTTCTCGTCGTATATCGCCTGAACCTCGCACTCTATATTTGTTCCATCAAAGCCCATGGCTTCAAGCTTCTCTCCCACCAGGAACTTATTCTTCTGCTCAAAGCATACACAGCCATCCGGGGTAACCTCTCTCACAGTTCCAATATACGTATAGTTTTTTACATATGTGTTGCTATCATATATCTGTGATTCTGAGTCTGTCTTCCCGAAATAAAATCCCGTTGTGAACTGCCTGTATGTGCATTTGGCTATCTCTCTCTTGTAGTATTCCATGTTTGCTCTGTACTTCTCTTCTGACTCCATATAATCATCTATGGCTTTTCTGTAGGTTCTGGCAACGGTCGCCACATACAGAGCCGTCTTCATACGTCCCTCTATCTTGAAGCTGTCTATTCCGGCTTCCATCATCTCCGGGATGTACTCTATCATGCACAGATCCTTGGAGTTAAATATATATGTTCCTCTGTCGTCCTCGTTGACAGTCATATACTCTCCCGGTCTGGTCTCCTCGACGATGGAATACTTCCATCTGCACGGATGGGTGCACGCACCATGATTCGCATCCCTGCCTGTGAAGTAGTTGCTGAGAAGGCATCTTCCTGAATATGATATGCACATAGCGCCATGGATAAATGACTCTATCTCCATATCGTCCGGTATGTTTGCTCTTATCTGTGATATCTCCGCAAGGGACAGTTCTCTGGCAGACACAACCCGCTTTATGCCGTGGTCATACCAGAACTTGTATGTCATGTAGTTCGTGTTGTTAGCCTGTGTGCTTATGTGTAATTCCATATCCGGCATAGTCTCCCGAGCTATGGTAAACACACCCGGATCGGATACAAGAACAGCGTCCACACCTGTATCTTTCAGCTCGCCAAAATAAGCTCTTATTCCATCCAGATCATAGTTGTGTGCAAATATATTGGCTGTCACATACACCTTAGCATTATGTGCATGGGCATATTCCACGCCCTGTTTCATCTCTTCTATGGAAAAGTTGTCTGCTTTCGCTCTGAGGCCAAATGCCTGTCCGCCTATATACACTGCGTCAGCTCCATAGTCCACGGCCACCTTGAGCGTGTCCAGTCCGCCCGCCGGGACAAGAAGCTCTGGTTTCTTATCTCTCATATCGTTTCCTCCAACCATTTTTCGTTTATTTCCTGATACTAAGGCTCATTCCATCCCCTATATTGAGTATGGCCGTCTCCAAATGTTCATTGTGGGTGAGCTCGTACAGGTATTCTCTCATCCTTGAATGTATCGTTCTGTTTCTTCTGGTAACTGCAAATCTGCTCTCAAGGACATCTCCGTCCTGAAGCACGTTGTCGCAGAGCAATACCCCCTTCGGAGCTAGCAGCCGTATAGCCTCCGTGAAAAAATTGCCATACTGACCCTTAGCTGCATCCATGAACACCATATCATAGTTTTCTGTCATACCCGGTAATATCTCCAGTGCATCGCCCTCAAGCAGGGTGATCTTGTCTGAAGCCCCGGCTCTGACTATATTCTTCTTCGCCTCTTCTATTCTCGGCTGATAATTCTCTATAGTTGTTATATGTGCGTCATCATCCAGAAATCTACTCATAAAAATGGCAGAAAAGCCAACGGCTGAACCTATCTCAAGAATCTTCTTCGGCCTGTTCATAAGAATCAACATCTTGATGAACTCTCCGGCCTCTCGTCTTATGATAGGTACCCTGTTCTCTTCTGCCTCTCTTCTGATCGAGGTCACAACCTCATCGTAGTCTGTATTGAAGGAATTGATAAATGACGCAAGTCTTTCATCACATACCATAATTATCCTCTCTGTCTATTCCTCGGCACTGTCCTCACCGGAGGAATCATCACTGCTGTCTCCGTTGCTATCCCCCGAGGAACTCTTGCCATTTCCCGTTATGATCTCTATTATCTCCTGATTTGTATCGCTCGGTGCTATCTGATATGTACCAGGCTGGATATCATCTGCATATCCGCCTATTCTGACCTTCAGTATAAAAGCGTATTTGTCCTTGATGACCTCCGCCGTCTTAAGGGAATCCGCCACATCAAGAAGCGGCTCGTCCTGAGTTATCTGTATAGTTGCCTTACGGTTGCTGCCCGGATCCGCAGCCCTTGTGGCAAACACCTGATACGCAAAATCATACGAGTATGAGAAAGCCTTTACCAATATAAATAAAATACATACATTGATGAATAGTCCAAAAAGGAATCTCAGAATCTTCTTCATACTTCTAGCACTATCTAAAGCCATAATCGTTATTCTCCTTGTTCACAAATACATCTCAGCCAGCGCGAATCACCGGGCGTCCTCATCTATGATATCGAAATCAAGATCGTCCGCTATCTGTTCATATACAAGCTTCATCATTCTCACCAGCTTCTGCTCCGCCCTGATAAAGTCATTGACTATAGTATCATGGACTATGGAGTCATATTCCATGAATAGATTATTAACTTCATCATATGGATTGTCAAGCATTTCGTTATTCTGTATTTCATAATTTTTCTTACGAAATTCCATGAGCTGCTGAAGTTTTTCTGGTTTCTGTCTAAGTTTATCCTTGCAATACTGATAATTCTTGTAGACATCAGAATCCTTGATGCACGCATTCAATTGTCTGCTAAGTTCCAATGTATCTGTCATTTTCTCACCCTTCTACACCTCTGTGATTATAGGAAGGATCATAGGGCTTCTCTTTGTCCTCTTCCAGAGGAACTCTCCCATGTCATCCTTTATCACGGATTTGATCTTACCCCAGTCTGTCACGCCGCGGCTCAGGCATCTGTCGAGAGCCTCCTGACATGTGATCCTGCAGTCTTCCATAAGTGTCTCAGACTCCCTGACGTACACGAAGCCTCTTGACACTATATCCGGTCCTGCAACAAGCTGGTTGCTGTATCTGTCCAGGGTCACAACTATGATTATGAGACCATTCTGTGACAGAAGCTGTCTGTCTCTGAGGACAATATTTCCAACATCTCCAACTCCAAGTCCATCCACAAATACTCCCTGTGCAGGAACCTTGCCGACAACGTCGAACTTCTCCTCGCCGATCTCAAGAACATCGCCTGTGGTCATGATCTTGACATTCTCCTTAGGGATTCCCATCTCAACTGCAAGCTCTGCATGTCTCTTGAGGTGTCTGTACTCACCGTGGACAGGTATTGCATATTTCGGTCTTGTGAGCGCATATATAAGCTTGAGCTCCTCACGGCAGGCATGGCCGGATACATGTGTATCCTCAAATATAACGTGTGCACCCTTCGCCTCGAGCTCATTTATAACCTTGAATACCGCCTTTTCATTTCCCGGTATAGGATGTGAGCTGAAAATGACCACATCACCAGGCTTTATGGCTACTTTATTGTGTATGGATGCAGCTATACGTGACAGCGCAGCCATGTTCTCTCCCTGACTTCCCGTGGTGATGAGAACAACCTTCTCATCCGGGTAGTTCTTCATCTCGCTTATATCTATGAGTGTGTTATCCGGTATGTTGATATATCCAAGCTCGGACGCCGTGGTGATGATGTTCACCATGCTTCGTCCCTCTATGACAGCCTTTCTGCCATACTTGTAAGCTGAATTGATGATCTGCTGTACTCTGTCAACGTTGGATGCAAATGTCGCTATGATGATCCTGTGATCCTTGTTGTCGTTGAACAGGTTGTCAAATGTTCTTCCCACTGTCTTCTCTGACTGTGTGAAGCCCTCCTTCTCAGCATTTGTCGAGTCAGCCATGAGTGCAAGCACACCCTTCTTGCCGAGCTCAGCAAATCTCTGAAGATCTATGGTTCCACCAAATACCGGTGTGTAGTCTATCTTGAAATCTCCGGTGTGGACAATAAGTCCGGCCGGTGTGTATATGGCAAGGGCCGCCGAATCTGCTATGGAGTGGTTTGTTCTGATAAATTCCACTCTAAATGCCCCAAGATTTATATTCTGACCATACTTTACAACCTTTCTTCTGGTGTTGTTCATAAGGTTGTGTTCCTTCAGTTTGTTCTCTATAAGACCCATGGTCAGCTTGGTCGCATAGATCGGCATGTTTAATTCTTTCTCAATGTACGGTATGGCTCCTATGTGATCCTCATGTCCATGGGTAACCACGAGTCCCCTGACCTTGTCCGCGTTTTCCTTGAGATAGGTGACATCAGGAATTACCAGATCGATTCCTAACATGTCGTCCTCAGGGAATGCCAGTCCGCAGTCAATGACTATGATAGAGTCCTCATACTCTATCGCAGTGATATTCATTCCAATCTGTTCCAGACCGCCCAAAGGAATGATCTTCACTGTCTCTTTATTATTCTTATTCAATTTTCTTATACCTCCAAATTTACGTCCTCAAGCAGTTCGTCAAATATCTTGATGACCGCCTCTAATTCATTTTCATCTTCCACAATATCGTATGCTGCCATCTCTTCCGTATCAGCTCCGTTGTTCTCGCGAAGGATAAGGAATGATTCATCATCCGCCTTGTCTATAACGAACAGATAATTCACGCCGCCAAGTGTGGTCTGCTCCACGACCGAGAATTCCACTTCTGTTCCATCTTCTGCTTCAAATATGATACTGTTGTCCGTCTTCCTGTTCTCTGCCATATAAACCTCTTAATACTTCTTCAGGCGTACACAAAACAAAGGCAGAAGGTCTGTGTCTATCACAGACTGCTGCACTTCGCATCAAGATAGTTCTGCAGTATGACCGCAGCCGCCATCTTGTCTATGTACGTCTTCCTGTTCTCTCTTCTCACTCCGCTGTCCATAAGGATCCGCTCTGCCTCCACAGTGGTAAGGCGCTCATCCCACAGAACAACCTCAAGTCCTGTTCTGCGCTCAAGATCCTCCTTGAATGCCTGGGTGGCCTCGCATCTGTCTCCCTCTGAATTGTTCATGTTCTTCGGGTAGCCAAGCACTATCAGCTCTATGCGGTCGCGCTCTCCTGCCGCTCCATACTCTTCAAGTATGGCCTCTATGCGGGCAAGTGTCTGTCTCAGCTTGTTCGCCGACTTTCTCTCTATCGTCTCCAGCGGCTGGGCAGTCATCTTGAGCGGATCGCTCACGGCAACTCCCACCGTCTTGGTTCCATAGTCAAGTCCCAATATTCTCATACTATTCTTTTCCTTTACACGAGGTTATTCTTGATGTAGTCCTCAAGTAAAACCTCAATGATCTCGTCTCTCTCCACCTTCATGATCAGGCTTCGCGCGTTCTTGTAGCTTGTGATATATGTCGGGTCACCGCTCATTATGTACCCAACAACCTGGCTTACCGGATTATATCCTTTCTCGGTAAGTGCATCGTATACTTCTCCAATTATCTCGCGTACGTCCACTGTCGCGTCCTTGATTGGAACAATATTCTGTGTACTTTCGTTATTCATCAAATCACGTCCTCATCTTGTTATTATCTCATGAGCCAATTAACATTCCTATTCTAATATAAAAAACTACAAAAGTAAAGGAAGGTTTCCCCCATTTTGGGTATATGTCACATACACAAAGCTGTTCACAAAACTCTCCGGCATGGATATGTCGCCCACATCTATGAGTATATCCATGTATCTCTCCGTATGTCCTCTGAGATATGTCTTATTGTCCTTCTTTACAACCTCTTCCACCAGGACTTCAAGCTCACAGCCCTCAAACTGGGCTTCATATGCGGTCTTGTTGTCATGGGCAAGCTTAAGCAGCACATCGCTTCGCTCATTCTTTATCTCAGGGGCAACCTGCTCTTTCATGGCGGCAGCGACTGTTCCCTTTCTCGGAGAATACTTGAATATATGCATCTCATACAGATTGAGCTCCGTCAGATATCTGACAGTCTCTGCAAATTCTTCCTCAGTCTCTCCCGGGAAGCCCACTATCACATCCGTGGTGAGCGCAGGGGACTTATACGCCTTTCTCAGCATGTCACATTTTTCAAAGTATTGCTCGCAAGTGTACTTTCTGTTCATTCTCTTGAGCACTGAATCACAGCCGCTCTGCAGGCTCAGATGGAAGTGTGGACATACTTTCGAATTGGATGAAATCCTCTCCACAAACTCCTCTGTTATTATCCCCGGCTCAAGTGAACCAAGCCTTATTCTCTTGATTCCTTTGATTTTTGAGATAGCCTCTATAAGCTCTATAAGTGCTCCCTCATTATTCTTATCTTTGCCATATGACGATATGTGTATACCGGTAAGCACAACTTCTTTTATTCCTGCCTCCGCAAGCTCTGATACTTCTGCAAGGATCGCCTCCTGGCTTCTGCTTCTTATCCTTCCTCTTACATACGGGATTATGCAGTATGAGCAGAACTGATTGCAGCCGTCCTGGATCTTGACATATGCCCTTGTGTGTCCCACAGGGACATGGCCGCCCATCTCCTCGTACTCAGTCTCTCTGGATATATCCACGAAGTATTCCATGGCTTCATGATCTTTACCCGGGGCATTTTTTTCATTGTTTCTCACATTAATATAATCATTAACTATTTCTGTGATACTTTTCTTCTTATTGTTGCTTATTACTATATCTATAGCTTCATCCTGCTCGAGAATCTCTCTGGCTGACTGCACATAGCATCCTGCGGCTATCACTATTCCATCAGGATTCATCTTTCTGGCTCTGTGAAGCATCTGCCTTGATTTTTTGTCCGCAATATTGGTCACAGAACAGGTATTTACTATATATATATCTGCTTTTTCGTCAAATTCCACTATATTTGCACCGGCAGCCTTCAGCATGTCGAGCATGCTGTCAGTCTCCGCCTGATTGACTTTGCAGCCAAGTGTTGTGGCAGCCACAGACATTCCTTTTAGCATGTATTTTACACTCCTTATATTGACTTTTGTATTCTATAAAAATATAATAATGACAGTACATAAAAAACTTACAAGGGTTAGGAGGACTATTTATGACAGCAGTTAAGATTTCTTTAAACTCAATCGATAAGGTCAAGAGCTTTTGCAATGACATTGCGAAATTTGACGCAGAATTCGACCTCGTATCAGGACGTTACGTAATTGATGCAAAGTCCATCATGGGTATTTTCAGTCTTGATATCTCAAAGCCTATCGAACTTAACATTCATGCAGAGAGCGGTATCGATGAGATCATGGCTACTCTGAAGCCATACCTTGCAGAATAGTATTTATTCTGCCCCGTATGTTATATGGATCTGATAATCAAAGAGATGCTTATTATGAAGCATCTCTTTTTTGTTGTCTTTTATCACTGTTTTATATTGTTTTACTGCTTTGCGCGACACATAACGACCTCTGCCGTATCTACAGCCTTGCGGTACAATGGCTCGATAATTCCTGTGAGCTTTGCCTCCGACTTCTCTATCGCAGAGAGAACCGGATGTGTAACCGGATGCTTTGCAACAAATGTCGTACAGCAATCCTCGTATGGCAGTATAGATGTCTCGTATGTTCCGATCTTCTCTGATATGTCTACTATCTCCTGCTTATCCATGCCTATACATGGTCTGAACACCGGCATGGTGCTGACCTGGTTGATAACGTTCAGGCTGAACACAGTCTGGCTTGAAACCTGGCCTATGCTCTCTCCTGTTATCGTACACTGACAGTCATTCTTCTCAGCCAGCTCCTCCGCTATCTTGATCATGTATCTCTTCATGATGATCGTGAGCTCCTCATGAGGACAGTTGTCGTATATTGCCATCTGTACATCGGCAAAGTTGACAACATGGAGTCTGATGGCTCCTGAGTAGTTGGCCACAAGACATGCCAGATCTATAACCTTCTGCTTTGCTCTCTCGCTTGTGAACGGAGGTGCGTGGAAATATACTGCCTCCACAACAACTCCTCTCTTGGCTATCATATATGCCGCAACAGGGCTGTCTATACCGCCTGACAGAAGTGCCATTCCTCTGCCGTTCGTTCCAACCGGCAGTCCTCCCGGGCCAGGTATGGTGATCGAATAGATATATGCTACCTTTCTAATCTCCACATTGATTATCTCCTGAGGTGAGTGCACATCCACTGTAAGATCAGGGAACGCCTCAAGGAGGAAATGTCCAAGCTCGGCGCTTACCTCCATGGAAGTCATAGGATATGTCTTGTCATTTCTTCTGGTGAACACCTTGAATGTGAAGTTCTTTCTGTCGTATGCCTTTTCAACATAATCTATTACCTTCTGCTTGAGGTTTTCAAACTCTGTGTTCTCCTCAACCACAACAGGGCATATTCCAACGATACCAAATACTTTTCCAAGGGCATTTACCACATCCTCATAGTCGTAATCCGACTTGCACTCAACGAATATTCTTCCCTGCTCCTTGCGGATATAGAAATCTCCGTAAGGCTTCAGCTTTCTGTTGATGTTCTTACAGAGTATGTCTTCAAATATATATCTGTTCTTTCCCTTTGTGCCTATCTCGGCATACTTTATCATAAATGCCTTGTACTGCATATTTCCTCCTATTTCTTCCTCACATATCTTCTGAGTATCGGTAAAAGTTCCTTGCAGCACTCGACTGCATAATCTATCTGTTCCATTGTATTCTCCGGTGAAAAACTGAATCTCAGTGTGGACTCAAGCTTCTCAGGTGGCAGACCTATGGCCTTCAGCGTGCTGCTTGTGGAATGTTTATTCGACGAACATGCTGAACCGGATGAGACATATATGCCCTTCTCTTCCAGAGCATGAAGCATGACCTCACTTCGCACTCCCTTGAAGGTTATGCTGGCTATATGGGGCGCATCCCCGGAATTACTGTACACATCGTCTATCTGTGTGAGTTCATCTATAAGATGTTCCTTGAGTTCTCTCATGTGCGCTACATTTGCATCGAGATCTCTGTAGGTCATCTCGGCAGCCAGTGCCATTCCGGCTATTCCCGGTACATTCTCTGTTCCTGACCGCATTCCGCCCTGCTGGCCTCCACCGTATATCACAGGCTTGACCTTGACTCTGTCCTTTATGAACAGTGCTCCAACGCCCTTTGGTCCGTGGAATTTATGGCTGCTTATGGACATCATGTCTATTCCCATACGCTTCGGGTATATCACATATTTGCCAAATGCCTGTATGGCATCCACATGGAAGAGCACACTCGGATTCTTCTCCTTTATACGTCTGGCAATGTCCTCCACCGGCATGACAGCTCCTATCTCATTGTTGACGTACATGACTGACACTATGATCGTGTCGTCGTCGACCTCATCTACCAACCGGTCAACATCGACCACACCATCGTTTCCAGTCGGAATCCTGACAACATCAAATCCCATATCCTCAAGGAATGTCAGCGGACTGCCGACTGAGGCATGCTCAACTGCTGTTGTTATGATCTTGTTGCCCGCTCTCCTGTTGGCAAGTGCGCCTCCTATCAGAGCCATGTTGTTGGATTCTGTTCCTCCCGATGTGAACACGATCTCCTTCGCCTGAACCTTGAGCAGCCTGGCTATCTTATCCCTGGCATCGCTCACGTATCTGGCCGCATCCACACCCTTCTGGTGCAGTGATGACGGATTGCCATAGTCCTGTTCCATTAACTTTACCACAAGATCTCTCACCTCTGGATAAACCGGGGTGGTCGCTGAATTGTCAAAATATGCTTCCATGTTGTCTTCCACCATTCCGAAACCGATATACGTCCGGCTTCAAGCTTCTTTCTTTCACTAATCTCTACAATATTGTTCTAATTGTCCCTGTCGGCACTGAACATGATGATCGACATAACCGCCAGTCCGGCCGTCTCAGTGCGCAGTATCCTGTGTCCAAGAGTTATACATTCCGCCCCGGCCGCCATTGCCTGTTCCACTTCTTCCCTGGCAAAGCCACCCTCCGGGCCTATGAATACCCCCAGACTTCTGCGGGCAGAGGACGGTGCTGTCACATCAGCGATGATCTGTCTGGACTTTGCAAGTCCCTCCGCCTCCTCATATGGAATTATATTCATATCAAGAGTCTTCGCCATCTCTATCGCCTGTGCAAATGTTACCGGCTCCGTGATCTCAGGGACGATTCCCCTTCCGGACTGTTTTGCAGCAGACTCCGCTATGATCCGGCATCTCTCGGTCTTCTTTGCAGCCTTCTTCGCATCAAGCTTCACTATGGTGCGCGCAGTGAATACCGGAACTATCCGGCAGACACCGAGCTCCACCATCTTCTGTACTATAAGATCCATCTTATCCGACTTCGGATATCCCTGAAACAGGGTAACCTCCACTGGAAGCTCTGCAAAGTTATCATTCACATCCTCGACGCGGCACAGAACCTCGTCTCTGCCAATCTCCGATATACTGCACGTATAATCTCTTCCTCTGCCGTTACTGACAGTTATCTCCTGACCCACTTTAAGGCGGAGAACGTTCTTTATATGGTTAACGTCTCCGCCTGTTATGCTTATATCTGTTCCTATATCTCTGCCATCTACATCTACAAAGAATCTGTTCATATTTGATTATTTCCTCTCACACGCTGGTTCATACATGCTTTTTTGCGACAAAGCTTACCCAGTCATTCATGTAGACAGTATCTACGATATCGAAGTTATTGTCAAGAAGAGCCTGTCTGACCTCATCCTCTTTTATGTTTATAATGCCCGATGATATAAAAATACCATCATCCTTCATAAACTTCTGAACTACAGCCGACATTGGAATTATAACGTCTGCAAGGATATTTGCAACTACTATATCATAATTTGCGCCTATTGACTCTACCAGTTTCTGGTCCTCAAGGACATTTCCGCACTTGAATTCCACAGCCTCGGCAGGAATATGGTTCACATCTCTGTTCTCTCCCGCCACATCAACAGCGATCGGATCTATGTCTATACCGAGAACATGCTTTGCACCCAGCTTACTGCAAACAAATGACAGGATACCGCTTCCGCTTCCGGCATCGAGTATCTCATCTCCATCCTTCATGTACTTCTTGAGCTGGCCTATGCACAGTCTCGTCGTCTCATGGGAACCTGTTCCAAATGCTGTTCCGGGATCTATCTCAATTACTATATCCTCATCCGTTGCATCCTCCGGCACTTCCTCCCAGGTTGGCTTGATGATGATATTGTCATACAGTCTGAATGGTTTGAAGTAGGCCTTCCAGTTGTCTCTCCAGTCCTCTTCCTTCGTCTCACTCTCGGTTATCTCGCCTGTTCCGACAGGAAGGAACTCTGACAGTCTCCTGATCTCTGCAGCCACCTTATCCTTTATCTCCTGCACGTCAAATGTATCGTCAAGGAAACAGGACACCTTTGCAGTTCCATCATTTTCCGGCATATCATCCGGCAGGAGATCGACAAACATCGTCTCCATCTCCTCCTCAGTGAGAGGAATATTATCTTCTATCTGAACACCCAAAACGCCTTCCTCTTCGAGGAAGGCGCTTATGAGGTCTTCAGCTTCACATGTTGTATCTATTGTGAGCTTCGTCCATTTCATATATTTTATACCTACTTTTTCTTTCTTCTCTTGTGATCGCCAAATGTAAATGGTCCTGCTGAATCTGTTGCAGGTCTTGTCTCTACAAGTGTTGCCTGCTCATACTGGTTTAGGATCTTCTTCTGCTCCTCTGTGAGCTTCTCCGGCACCTGTACAACAAGTGTTACATAGTGATCGCCTCGCTGAGTTGGGTTCTTGAGGTTAGGTACTCCTTTGCCCTTCAGCTTTATACGTGTATCTGTCTGTGTTCCTGGTGGTATGGTGTAATCAACCTCTCCTTCGATGGTGTTGATCTTGATAACTCCACCAAGTGCTGCCTGTGTAAATGTGATAGGCTCTGATGAATACAGATTGTACTCCTGTCTCTGGAAGTTTGGATGACGATCAACAAGTATGGTAACTGTAAGATCTCCTCTCTCACCACCGTTGATACCAGGC
>ERZ824488.1527-NODE-1527-length-24688-cov-18.444972_pt1 | contig 24688 bp, 23 predicted proteins | sample MGYA00519936_ERZ824488 | MGnify/ENA primary metagenome ERZ824488 (study PRJEB31778, sample SAMEA3449153) | human gut metagenome | biome: human gut; feature: human-associated habitat; material: faeces | place: United Kingdom | collected 2010/2012 ... | reverse complement strand
TCCTTGGATTCGTAGAATTTATAGAACGAGCCCTTCGCAATGCCGACCGCCTTCGCCAGCTGCTCTACGGAGGTTTTCTTCATCCCCAGCGCGACAGCACAATGTCTCGTTTCCTTCAGCAACGCCTTGCGGAGTTGCTCAGTCTCGTAATCGGTAAAAGCCAAGGTCACACCCCCCATGAAATATGACCGTTTTGGTTCTTCTGGTCATATTATACTGCGCTTTTTCTGGTTTGCAAGGGGTGTAGAGAAAAACATACGCATTTTAACAAAAATTATTTTCCATTAACACATTATTTCATGAAGGCGCTCCTCTTCTTTTGGCAAAGAACTGCACCCCCCTCCAAACCGTAATTGCACCCCCTTACACGGTTTCTATCAAAATTAGAGTCATTTGCCATGTGAGCCCGCATGAGACGCAGAACCCGGAGAAGTTCGTAACCGAGGTCTGCTACCCGGTTCGCAAAAAGAAATAAACGTGGCTGACGTGTAAATCCGCGCCGGGCAGGGAAAAAACGCCCTGTCCGGCGCGGATTCCGCGTTACTTTAGTGACGATCCTGAAGCATTTCTTCCAACAGCTGTGCGGCGGATCCCACAAACCGTACGCACGGGCGGGTTTTATAGTATTCCGGCGTGCGCGCTTCCGGCACGGGGGAACCCTCGTTTTTCAGTTCCAGCCCCGCAAGCAGCTCGCGGCAGATCATCGAATTCCACTTCTCCTGGAACGCAAGGCAGAACCGCATCACCCGGCCGTAATGATGGCTCTTCTCCAACGGGTCTTCGGGATTGCAATAGCCGTGCAGGCAGTTGTACACCAGCACCGCGCCGCTCACCGCGCCGCATACCTCGCGCATCCGGCCGAATCCGCCGCCGAAGCCCGACGCCAGACGCGCCGCCTGATCGACGGTCATGCCCATTTCCTCCGCAAACGCGCATGCCACCGCCTGCGCACAGTTGTATCCCGCGAGGAAGTTGTCTCGCGCTTTTTCCGCATGGGTTGCCATAGGTATTGTCTCCTTATTCGGGTTCCGCGCGAAAAAACCGTGCCGGGCAGGGAAGAAGAGTCCTGTCCGGCGCGGATTTTGCGTATGGGAACGTTATTCTGCGCTGGGAACCTTTACCCATTCGCCGGGACGGCGCTGGGCGGCCGCGGCGGCTTCCATCAAGGCCATGACGGCGAGCGTTTCCTCGCGCGGAGCGACGGGCGCGCCGCCGGCGAAGAAGCGGAGCATTTCGCCGATGAAATTCGGGAAATAGTCCACGGGCGTCAGCGTTTCGCCGCGCTCGTCGCTCCATGCCACGTGGCACTGGAAGTCGAGCGAAGGCATCTGCGTCATGGAGGCGTAGCGTCCCTTGCCGTAATCAATGATCAGCTGGCGACCGGCATTGCCGCCGGCCAGCATCACGCGCTTCGCCTTGGAGCCCATCGCGCAAACGATCATTTCCAGCTGATGCACGGCGTAATTGTCCAGACGGCCGGGGCCGGTGACGGCGAAATACTGAATGCCTTCGTCGCCGCGCACACTGTCCAGACAGCGGCTGCAGCGCAGCGCGCTGGTGGAGCACAGGCGGGTGCCGTTGGCTTCGGCCAGCTCAAACATGCGCACGGCAGATGCGAGGTCGGGGGCGAAGGTCTTGTCCATATAGACGGGCTTGCCGCTCATCAGCGCTTCGCGGCCCAGACGCTCGTGCTCTTCGGCGTTGTCCGGAGACAGCACGACGATCACGTCGGACTTCTCGCACACTGCTTCGCGGGATTCGAGCAGCTCAACGCCAAACTTGGCGCACCACTCCTTGCCGCTCAGGCCGCCCTCGCGCGCGTGGTCTTCCCATGCGTAGGCCACCTTGAAGGGAATGCCGAGAAGCTCGGACTGCTCCTGAATCCACTTGGGGTAGTTGTTGGCGTGCCACTCGTCCAGATAGAAATCGATGAAGCCGATTTTGATCATGCGTTTTTCCTTCCTTTCTTCGCGAAGCCTGCGCAGCTGCGCGTGGTCAAACCTGTCAAATTGGAGATTTCTCAGCATCTCCGGTCGACGCTCGAAGGTCGCGCGCAGGGCTTCATCCCTGCGCCAGCGGTTGATATGCGCCTGATTGCCGTTCAGAAGAACCGCCGGAACCGACAGCCCGCGGTATTCGCGCGGGCGCGTATACTGGGGGTATTCGAGCAGACCGCTGGAAAAGCTCTCATCCACGCTGGAATCCTCGCAGCCGAGCACGCCCGGCACCAGCCGGGACACCGCGTCCACCAGAATCAACGCGCCGAGCTCACCGCCGGTAAGCACGTAGTCGCCCACAGAGATTTCCTCGTCGATCACCAGATCGATTGCGCGCTGGTCGACGCCCTCGTAATGTCCGCACAGGAGAATCAGCTCTTCTTCCTGCGCGAGCCGCTCCACGGTCGGCTGGGTCAGGGTCTTTCCGCGGGGGGAGAGATAGATGCGCCGGCCGTGGAAGTCGTCGCCCATGGCGGTTTCCACGGCATCCACAATCGGCTGGGCGAGCATCACCATGCCCGCGCCGCCGCCGTAGGGCGTGTCGTCGGTGTTTTTGTGCTTGTTCTGCGAGTAGGGGCGAATGTCGATGACCTCGGCTTCAATCGCGCTGGAGGCGATGGCGCGCCCCAGAATGCTCTCGCCGAGCACCGCGCGGATCATGTCCGGAAAGATGGTCAGTATCTTAAATTTCATCGGTTACCGCCACTTCGCGCAGCCGTTTCGCGCTCATCAGCATCTGCCCGTTCGCCAGATCAACCTTCAGGATGGCCGTTTTTAGCGCGGGAACCAGCGTCTCGCGCCGCTTCTCGTCGCGAAAGACGTACACGTCGTTTCCGCCGGGCTGCATGACGTCGACCAGCTTTCCGTACCGGCCGCCCTCGTCGTCCACGCCGTCCAGACCGATCAGATCCACGATGAAGTTCGCGTCGTCGTCCAGCTCCACAGCATGCGCGCGGTCGACGTACAGAAGCTGGCCGCGCAGCTTTTCGGCCTGATCGCGGTCGTCGATTCCGTCAAATTTCAGATAGACGGCGTCGCCGTCGATGCGCACAGGCTTTACGCCGATGGACTCAAAGGCGTCGCCCTTTTTCAGAAGCACGTTTTCGAGCTCCTCAAAGCGGGTCTCGTCGCAGGTGATCGGGCGAACCTTCACCTCGCCGCGAACGCCCTGCGGCTTCAGAACCTCGCCGATGACCAGATATTCGTTCATAGCGTTTCTCCGTCCTCGCGCGTCAGCTCGACGGCGATGGGATAATGGTCGGACAGGTAGATGCCGTTCAGGTTCTGCGTCCACAGATCGGCCGCGCCCTCGGCCTTCATGCCGCGGGTGAAGATGTAGTCAATCTGCGGCTCGTTTCCGCGGCCGTAGTCGTGCCACGTCGTGCCCAGTCCCTCCGTGCGCTCGGTCAGACCGAATTCGTCCTCGCGGAGCAGGCGAATCGCTTCGCTGTCCGGATAGGCGTTGAAATCGCCGGTGAGCGCGAGGGGGAAGGGATGCGTCTTTTGATCTTCCTTCAGCTTTTCCAGCAGGCGCTTCGCACCCAGCACGCGCGCTTCGTCAAACTCGTGATCCAGATGCGTGTTGTACACGTGGAACGGCTTGCCCTCGCCGATGGGGCGCAGGATGGTGTGCGTGATGATGCGCGGGCACAGGGACTGCTTTTCGAAGCGGGAGCCGGGCGCGTAGGGCGTGTCACTCAGCCACGAAACGTCCAGACCGATCAGCTCGTATTTGTCGGACAGGAAGGCTACCGGGTTGTGCTCGCCCTGATAGTTGGCCTCGCGGCCGCAGCCGACCAGCGTGTATTCCCGAAGATGCGTGCGCAGGTATTCGTTCATGGCCGGGGTGATCTCCTGAAAGCCGATGACGTCGGGCTTCTCGGTTTCCAGCCGGTCGATGACGAAGCCGCGGCGATGATGAAACGCGTTGTTGCCGTCGCACTTGCTTTCGCAGCGCAAGTTAAAGGTTACAAGCTTCATAGATGTTCTTCTTCCTTATATCAATTCTCCGTCCTCGCGCGTCAGCTCGACGGCGACGGGGTAGTGGTCGGACAGGTAGATGCCGTTCAGGTTCTGCGTCCATAGCTCGGCTGCGCCCTCGGCCTTCATACCGCGGGTGAAGATGTAGTCGATCCGCGGATCGTTTCCGCGGCCGTAGTCGTGCCACGTCGTGCCCAGTCCTTCCGTGCGCTCAATCAGGCCGAACGCATCCTCGCGCAGCAGTCGAATCGCTTCGCTGTCCGGGTGCGCGTTGAAATCGCCGGTGAGCATCAGCGGGAAGGGGTGCGTCTTCTGGTCTTCCTTCATCTTCTCCAGCAGCCGCTTCGCGCCCAGCACGCGCGCTTCATCAAACTCGTGATCCAGATGCGTGTTGTACATGTGGAACGGCTTGCCCTCGCCGATGGGGCGCAGGATGGCGTGGTTGATGATGCGCGGATACGGCGACTGCTTTTCAAACCGGGAGCCGGGCACGTAGGGCGTGGGGCTCAGCCACGTAACATCCATGCCGATCAGCTCGTATTTGCCAGACAGGAAGGCGATGGGATTGCATTCGCCGCGGTAATCGGCGTCGCGCCCGCAGCCAATCAGCGTATAGCCGTGCAGATGCTCGCGAAAATAGGGGTACATCGGCTGGGTGATTTCCTGAAAGCCGATGATGTCGGGCTTTTCGGTTTCCAGCTGATCGATCACGTAGCCGCGGCGGTTGTGAAACGCGTTCACGCCGTCGCAGGCGCTTTCATTACGAATGTTGTAGGTTAGAAGCTTCATGTGCGCCGTCCTCACTCAATGCGTTTCAGGTAGTCTTCCAGCTCGCCCAGCTCGTCCAGCAGCTTGAACAGCGTGTAGCGCTCGCGGTAGTCCTTCGCGCAGCGCAGGGAGGTGTGCAGCGCGTCGGCGTCGATGCCGATTTCCGCCGGAGTCAGCGGCGCGCCCAGCTCGCGCATGGCGCGGTCGACGCGCTCAAACGGCGGCAGCGTCTTCAGCTCCGCGCGAATCTCGGCAAAGCGCGTCTTTGCCCGTTCCACGCGGCGCACAAGCTCTTCCTCCGTCAGGAAATCGCCGGGATTCTCGGCCATGATTTCCTCGGCGATCGCGTCGCCGTAGGCAAAGCGCATCCACTTTTCGCGCGCTTCGCGGGTCGGAAGGTTCTTCTTCGCCTTCTCCACGTCGAACGTCTCCGGATCGGCGTCTGCAAACGCCTCGAAGATGGGCCAGATCAGCCGCGTGGCGATGCCGACGGCCGTGCCGTGCGTCGGCTCGGGAAGCCCCTTGCGCAGCATGCGCATATCCCAGTAATGGCCGATGTTGTGCTCGACCGAGGCGACGGCGCGCGTGTGGCCGACGATCATGATCGTAAGCCCCGCCAGCAGCAGCGCTTCAATCAGAATCTTCGTGCCCTCGATCGTGCGGGCGCGGATGGCCGGAATGTTGTCCAGCAGGCGGTTCACCGCGTCCAGCACCATGCCGCAGCAGGTCGGGCAGCAGACCTCGTCGTTGATGATCGAGCCCAGCACCCAGTCCGCCTTGGCGATGTATTTGCCCAGCACGTCGCCCACGCCGGAAATGAACATGCCCTCCGGCGCGCGGGACATGACGTCCAGATCGCACACGATGATCTCCGGGCAGTTGGCCTTGCGGTGAATCTTCGCCCCGCGGAAGATCAGCGGCGCGACCACGGAGGTGTAGCCGTCCATGGAGGGCGCGGTTCCCACGGACACGAACGGGAGCTTCGCCGCCTTCGCGGTCACGCGGGTAATGTCCGTGACCGAGCCGGAGCCGACGGCAACCAGAAACTCGGTGTCCGGCGCGAGCGACAGCACGACCTCGCCGACCGCCGTTTCATCGGGCACCATTTTGCCCTCGCGGACGACGCGGCACAGCGTCACGGAAAAGCCATCCGCGCACAGCGCAGCTTCCACATCGCGCCCGGCAACCTCGTAGGTGTTGTTGTCGCACACCAGCATGCACCGGGTGCCCAGCCCGCGCCGGCGGATGAAATGGGGCACTTTTCCGATCAGCCGCTGCCCCACGTAAATATCCTGCCGGGGCGTGGCGTGCTCAAGCGAGCAGGAGCAGGAAAGGCCCGAGAAAATCATGCGGCTGTCCGCGTCATAGGAAATCGAAACGCCCATGTAAACCGTCCTCCGTTTACGAAAACGCGGCCGGCGACAATCGCACGGCCGCGTACAGAATTCAAAACGTCCTTGCGCGGGCTCGATTACAGCATGCTGCCGGCGGCCTCGTCCACCATGATGATGGTGTTCGGATGCGCCTTCAGGATGGAAGCGGGGCACTTGGGATCGATTTCGCCGTGCACGGTGTCATGGATCGCCTGCGCCTTGCCCTTGCCCAGCGCCAGCAGGATGACGGCCTTCGCCTTCATGATGCCGCCGATACCGAAGGAAATGGCTTCCTTGGGCATGTCGTCCTCGGTGGGGAAGTAGATCTTGTTGGCGTCGATGGTGGAGCGGGTCAGCTTCACGATGTTGGTGCCGTAGATGAACTTGTCGTTGGGCTCGTTGAAGCCGATGTGGCCGTTGTGACCGATGCCCAGCAGCTGCAGGTCGATGCCGCCCGCCGCTTCCACCGCTTCGTCATACGCGCGCGCGTCCGCCCAGTGGTCGGCACCGGTGCCGCAGGGCACGTGGGTGTTTTCCATCTTGATGTTGATGTGGTTGAACAGATTGTCGTTCATGAAGTAACGATAGCTCTGATCATGGGTGGGCTCAAGGCCGATGTATTCGTCGAGGTTGTAGGTGCGAACCTCAGAGAAGTCGATCAGACCCAGTCTGTTCAGACGAGCCAGCTCCCTGTAGGTGCCCACGGGGGTAGAACCGGTGGCGAGACCCAGCACGGTGTCCGGCTTCTTGGCGATCTGCGCGGCGAATACCATTGCGGCGGCCTGAGCGAGCTCTTCAGGGGTTTTAAACACATGTACAACCATTGGGAATTCCTCCTCTATTTCTGCGGGCACAGCCCGTTTCCTTACGGCATCTATTATAGCACCAGCCGGTTAAAATGGAAACACCTTTTACCAAAAATCTTACGGCTTCAGGTTCATTCGCGCCAGCGCCGCCGCCCCGGCCATGCCCGCGTCGTTTCCGCGGCTTGCGAAGCGCAGCGCGGTGCGGATTGTCTCCGGGGTGAAGTCGTAGGCGTTGGGAACGCTTTTCAGAATGGCCTCGCGCAGCGTTTCGCCCGCCGCGCTGATGCCGCCGCCGAGCACGATGGCCTGCGGCCGGAAGATCATGTACAGCGAGCACAGTCCGATGGCGATTTCGCGGGCGTACGCGTCCAGCACGGCGAGCATGTCCGCGTCGCCGTCCCGCGCCCGGTCGATAACGGTGCGCGCGCGAATGCCGCCCGCCAGCCGGGTCAGCGCGCCCGCCGAGGCGTACATCTCAAAACAGCCGTTCATGCCGCAGGCGCATTTCAGCCCTCCGGCATGGGTGACGAAATGCCCCAGCTCCGCGGCGGCGTTGTCGTGCCCGCGCCAGGGACGGCCGTTGATCAGCAGCGCGCCGCCGATGCCGGTGCCGAGGGTCAGATACACGGCGCTTTCCAGAGCGAAGCACGAGCCGCCCGGCAGCGTCTCCGCCGCCAGCGCCGCTTCCGCGTCGTTGTCAATCCATACGGGCAGCCCCGTTTTTTCGCGCAAAAGCGCGCCGAAGGGAATGCCGAACCATTTCAGATTGCCGGAGTTGATCTTCCCGGACGGGCGGAAAACCGAGCCGGGCACGCCCGCGCCCACCATCTCTGCCGGCGTGGGGGATGCGGAAAGCAGCGCGGCAATCTGGCTGGCAATCGCTTCCGGGCCGCCGCGCGCGGTGCGCCGTAAAAGCGTGTATACCGGCTGACCGTTTTCGTCAAACACGCCAAATTTCAGGTTGGTTCCGCCGATGTCCACTCCCGCAACGTACATGAAATGCCTCCGATAAGTATGGAGACGCCCGTGGACGTCCCCATGATGTGTCAGATTTTGTGAAGAACCGGGTCAGGGGTTGCCGTCGGCAGAACCGGCGTCTCCGAGGGCGCTTCCGTGCCCGGAACCGGCGCTTCGGAGGGCGTGGCTTCGCTGCCGCTGGGCAGTTCGACTTCCGGAAGAATAGGAAGTCCCAAGCCGTCAACGGGGAGAGCGGCAAACAGCTCTTGGCTAATCAGAGCGACAACCGTTTCCGTACCGTTGGTTTCCAGTATGGAAACCCAGCTCGATTCGAAGTGCTCGGAGCCCGCATCAACTCCATTGATGAAGGCAGCCATTTTTTCCATGGCCGCTTCAACGGTCAGCGTAGAATCGCAGGCGTACAGCGCCGCGCCGCAGACGAGCGCAAGCTTGTTCCACGACGAAATGCCCGTGATGATCACGCCGCCGATGGTCGAGTCATCCGATGCGATGGCGAGCATACCGCCATCGTCCAGCGAGATTCCATACGCGCCGTCGCCGATGTTCTGCACGTCCGCGATGGGCGCAAGCCCCGCCGATGCGGCGGCGGCGTTGTAGCGCGCCGCCCAGTCCGCAAGACTGTCCGCATACGCGCAGGCGCACAGCAGAAGCGCGCAGACGGCGAGAAAAGCCATTCCTCTTTGAAATCGCTTCAATGCAAGCCTCCTTGGTTAATGCTCAACGCCATTGACCGCGGTGACCGCGCCGCCGACGACGGTAAACCGGTACGCGTCGCCGAAGGTGTAGCCGTAGCGCAGCGTCTTCTTATTTGAGGTGTACTGAATGCCTACGCCGACCTGATAGTCGCCGTCCGGATAGCTGGATACGTCGATCATCGCGGTGAAGTCGCAGTCAGACAGGTTCTTGCCCTTGCCGTCATGCTCGCCCATGCCGGTGATGCCGGGCGCGATGGTGGCGTCGTATACGTGCATGCGGTTTTTGGAGTCGAGCACCAGAATGTACATCTGGCAGTGCTGGCCGTCAAAATTCGCGTCCTCCACGTAGCCCCAGCCGGTCAGTCGGATCAGGCGGGAGGAATTCGACTCGGGCAGCTCAAACTGCGTCAGGCCGTTGGTGACCTTCTTGCCGTCGATCTTCCACTTCTTCAGGCTCTCCAGATCCTTCTTTCGCGCGCTGAACGCCGTGTCGGGAATCGGCGTGGGCGCGGGCGTGGGGGTCGGGGTCGGCGTGGGCGTCGGCGTAGGAGTCGGGGTCGGCGTGGGTGTGGGCGTCGCGGTCGGCTCCGCCGGAGACGGCGTGTCCACCGGCAGCGAAATCGCGGTGTTCGTGCCGGAGACGACGGTCGTCTGCGCCGGCTGCGTGCCGTTCAGCGGAAGCGCGTTGTCCATTCGGGGCGAAGGGTTGAACTCGCCCGTCAGCACAAATTCGTATAAAAGCCATACCAGGATCGCGAGAATCAATAGACCGATCAGAAAGCGAATGATCGCCTTGCCGATGTTATTCTTCCGCAGATGTAAGCGTCCCATGGAGAAGCCTCCTATCCTCATTCTACGTATATATTACCTTCCACGGACGAAAAAGTCAACCGAAAGATGTAAATTGCATCCAGTTTGCGGACGATTTTTTCGTTTTTCGGGCGCGGCATTGAAAAGCGGGCGGCAATCTGATAAAATAGCGGGCAGAAAGGGGCGATGAGGATGACGAATGCGCGGCCGGTCACCGTGGCCGATATGCTTGACGCGCGCGACCGGCGGGCGGAACGGCAGAAGCGCTTCCTGGAAACGTCGCCCGTGCTGATCTGCCTTACGATGAACATTCCCGGTTCCATAAAGGCTTCGACGGAAATTCTCGCGGCGTTCCGGGAGGGTGTGCGGCGCGTGCAGAGCGCGGTCGGAGCGCGTCCCATTTTATATGAAGCGTTTACCGGGCCGGAGGCATACGTTCCGCTGAACGCGGACGCGGAAGCCGTCAAACGGGAAATGTGCCGCATAGAGGATGAAGAGCCGCTCGGGCGGCTGTTCGATCTGGACGTACTGACCGGAAACGGCGAGAAACACGGTCGTTCGGCGCTGGGATTTTCGCCGCGAAGCTGTCTTCTGTGCGGAAAGCCCGCGTTTGCGTGCGCGCGCAGCCGGGCGCATTCCGTTTCGGAGCTTTCGGGGGAGGTTTCCCGAAGAATCGACGAATGGCGGCGGGCGACGCTGCCGGAGCGCATCTCCGAAGCCGGCGTGCGCGCGCTGATTCGCGAAGCGGAAACCACGCCGAAGCCGGGCCTGGTCGATCGGCGAAACAATGGGTCGCATCCGGATATGAGCCTTGAAATGCTGCTTCGAAGCGCGCGCTCGCTGAAGCCGTACTTCCGCGAATGCGCGCGGGCGGGTATGAAGCTGGAAGAGGCCGACGCGTTTCCCACCCTTCGCGCGCTGGGCATGGAAGCTGAAAAAACCATGCTGAACGCGACGGGCGGCGTGAACGCGCATAAGGGAGCCATCTTTTCGCTGGGTCTTCTCGCGGCTTCCGCGGCGGCTTGTCTGCGGAGCTTTGAAGCCGACGCGGAGAAAATCTGTGCGCGGGCGGGTCGTATGGCCGCGCCCCATATGGAGGCGCATTTCCGCTCTCTGCGCGCGGAAACGGCGTATTCCTTCGGAGACAGGCTGTTTCTCGCAACCGGCCTGCGCGGTGCGCGCGGCGAAGCCGCGGATGGATTTCCGTCGGTTCTGCGCATCGCGCTGCCCGCGCTCGACGCGGACATGTTTGGAAGTCCAATGAAGAAGCGGGAGACAGCCGGAAGCTTTACTACGTCTGGCTATCCGGAGGAGATGCGGGAGACGGTTGAGAATGCTGCCGCATTCGAAAATCCAGCGGAGATGCGGAAGACGATTGAAGATTCTGTCACGTCCGATACGGATGCAGCTGAAAGTACGGTGGAGACGAAGGAAAGAAATGAGATGCACGGCGCAGACGTGCAAACAAGTACAGAAATCGGCGCGGAGGATATTTCCGGCGTATACGCGCTTTTGCGCCTTGCGGTGGAAATGGACGATACGACGCTGATACGGCGCGGAGGACGTTCACGCGCGGAGGCGGCAAAGAAGGAAATCCGTGCATTTCTGGATTCTGGCCTTACACGGGAGAAGGTCGAGACGCTGGACGATCAATTTATCCGCGAAAACCTTACCCTCGGCGGCTGTGCCGACCTGCTTGCCTGCGCGTATTTTTTGAGGGCGGTAAGGGAGATATAAAGAAGAAAGCGCTTCGGAGAAGAGTGAAGTTCATTCCATCCGAAGCACTTTCTTACCCTGTTGAAGTGGAAGCGTTATTTACATTAGTTCGGGTAACCGGCGGGGGTGGGATGAATGCCGTCAAAGTTTATCAGGGAGCCGGTACTAAAAAAGCAGCGCCGACATGGAAGACGGCGCTGGAATACGGTTGCTTGAGAGAGAAAGTTCAGTTCGCGGCGGGGGACTGCTGCCACGCGTTCAGAACGGTGTCGGTGATCAGCTGATAGCCGGCGGGGTTGGGATGAATGCCGTCAAGGCTCATCAGGGAATCGAAATCGCGCTGGCGCAGGAAAATGCTGCGCAGGTCAAAAACGGGACAGCCGGCGTCGCGGGCGGCCTCCATGGCGGCGTAGGCATAGCGCTCCTGCCAGCGATAGATATACTGCGCGCTGCCCAGATACTTCAAAATCGCGCTGCCGTCCAGCCCGCGGGAAATCCATTTCAGATAGCGCTCCGCCACCACGGGCAGCGGCGTGACGACGATGGGATGCATGCCCAGCGCGCGGGTCTTTTCGATCATGCGTCCCATGGACGCCTTAAAATCGGAAATCGTAACGACGGCCTCGTGGAAAATGTCCGGCGTTTCGGCCACGTCCTTCCAGATCAGGTCGGAATCGTTTCCACCGAACTCGATGGCGGCCACCGCGCCATCCGCGGCTGCGCTACGCTCCAGAATGTCCAGCGCGGCCTTGCTGGTGCAGCCGGGCTTGGCGTAGTTGCGCACGTTCACGCCCAGCGTTTTCAGCGCCTGATCAAAGGTTTCGCGGCATACAGTGTAGCGCTCCTTCATTTCGTCATACATAACGCCGCGGGCAATGGAGTCGCCCCACACAAAAAGATTCTTGGAAAGCATGCGGTTTTCCTCCGGTTTCGTGATGCTTCGGCGCGTCGGCGCCGTCGATGGTTGTATTATAAGGGCTTCGGACGCGGATTGCACCCTATTGTTGGCCAGTTCAACTCTACCGTGTGTAAAAGCATGCCTCTCACGCGCGGAGAGACGGAGGGCTTGCATTTTACAGTAAAATCAGGTACAATAGAGGTGCTTCTACGGGGAGGAGACCGGCCAAAACGGCCACTCTACTGTGGGGAGAGTTCAAAAATAGGGGGTGCGCGTGTGCAGCAGGAGACGTGGCGTCAGGCCTTGGCGGAGAATCTGACGAAAAATCGCCGGGACAAGGGACTTACCCAGGCGGAGGTCGGCGCGCAGATCAACTATTCGGATAAATCCGTTTCCAAATGGGAGCGGGGCGACGGCGTGCCGGATCTGAGCGCGCTGATGCAGCTGAGTGAGCTGTATGACACCACGCCGGACGCGCTGCTTGGCTGCGTCCGGGAGGAGCCGGAAGCGCTTCCCGAGAAGAAGACGGGGCGCATCGTCGACCATACCCTGTTTCTGCTTTCGATGGTCAGCGGAATCTGGCTGCTGGCCGTGATCGCGTTCTGCGTGCTTCGCTTCGCGTGGCCGTCGATGGAGCATGGCTGGCTGGCGTTTATTTACGCGCTGCCGATGACCTTCGCGAGTCTGGGCACCTCGTTTCTGGTTTGGAGAACCTATCCATGGGCGTTCGGCGCGCTTTCCGTCGCCGTGTGGACGCTGTGCCTGTCGCTTCAGCTGACGCTGCCAACGGAAAATTCCGGCATGTTCTACGTGTTCGGCGGCGTTTTGCAGCTGACGGCGATGCTGGTCGTGGCTATTGTGACGCGCGAGCGCTGGAAAAAGAAGCTGGGGAAGCCGAAGGCGGAGTAAGAAGAAACGTGGGACGCTGCCGACGGAAAATTCCGGCATGTTCTACGTGTTCGGTGGCGTGTTGCAGCTGACGGCGATGCTGGTTGTGGGCATTGTTACGCGCGAGCGCTGGAAAAAGAAGCTGGGGAAGCCGAAGGCGGAGTAAGGAAATATTTGCTGTGTTGTTGTGGACACGGCAGGAAACGAAGAAGATGGTGCTCACATTGGGATGGTGTTGGCAGTGAGCGCTCTAATGATTGCATCAAACTATGTCATCTGAGAAAGGATCGCTTAGCGACAGGATTTCCGTGTGTTGAATTCGAGAGGAAATTTCTATGACGAAGATGATTGTTGCGTTCAGCGCTGCGTTTAGCACTTATTGTTTGATCAATATGGCGGTTGCGCTGAGAATTTACCGCTCGGAGAAACAGGGGCTTGTGAGCCATTATAGAAGACTGATGATGGTTGCGGCCGCTTTGTTTGCAGGGGTATCTTTGGGCGATGTGATATTCGGGGGCACGCCTGAGCGCATGAGTATTTTTATGGGATTGTTCTGTGGGAGCTTGATGAGTTTGTATACGGCGATGGGAGCTGGATAACATGTGGTTTGAACAGCGTTGTTTTCCGAACAGGATTGCTCGATGACGCATCGCGATAGGCGGAAAAATTGAAAGCATCAAAATCAACGCACGCATTGGCGCGGGTGAAAGCGGGAAATTGAGAAAAATGCGGAATTCACGCAAAAAAGTATGAAAACTTGCCTTTCACGCTATGCGAACGCGCAAAACTATGCTATAATATTGAAAGAAAGGTCGGCGCGGAGCGGCTGGCCGGAAAATTTCGTCGGCGGGCGGCGTGCAAAACGGTTCGCGGGGACGATGGAGGGTAAACGAGCATGGCAATGGACAACTTCAAAGAGGAAATCGTAGTCAAAAGACACAGCGGCGCGGTGAACGCGGCGTATTATCTGGCGTGGGTTCTGCTGGTCATCTCCGGCATAATCGGCCTTCTGATGCTGAACTTCGCGATTTCTTCCATCGGCAATCCGGTGTATGGTTTCCAGTGGCAGCAGCTGGTGATCGGCGTTCTGTTCGCGGGCATCGCAGTGTTGATCTGGCTTAAGAAGGACGGCCTGCGCGTGGAATATGAATACACGTTTACCAACGGCGTGCTGGACGTGTCGATGGTCATGAACAATTCCAAGCGCCGCTATCTGATGGAGCTGCCGCTGAAGATCGTTGAAAGCTGCGGAAGCGTCAATCATCCGTCGTTCAAGCGCTATCTGAGCGATAAAACCATCAAAAAGCACAACTGGTTCCTCAACCGCGACAATAATCTGGTGTATTTCTTCTTTAACAAGAACAATGTGAAGCATCTGGTCGTGCTCGAGCCGTCGGATGAGATGCTTGAGATGATCAAGAGCCGGAACTACCTGAACTTCGGCGTCTGGCAGAACTGAAGCAGGGGATGGAAGCCGGGGGACGCTTGCGCGGCGCAGGGAACGAGAGCCTGCGCGAGAAAAGCGTCCCCGCTTTTTCATGTAGAAAGGATCGTTTTTCATGCAGGCATATCTGGACAACAGCGCGACCACGCGGCCGACGGACGGCGTGATCGACGCAATGGCGCGCGCCATGCGCGAGGATTTCTATAATCCCTCGTCGCTGTACGCGCCGGCCATGATTCCCGAAAAGCAGATGAACCTGTGCCGCGATAAAATTCGAAAGGCGCTGCACGCCGCGGACGCGCGCGTGATTTTTACCTCCGGCGGCACGGAGGCCAACAATCTGGCGCTGTTTGGCTCCATCGGCGCGATGCGCCCGCCGTACCGCGCGGCGGTGTCGGCCGTGGAGCATCCGAGCGTGCTTGAAGCGTCGCAGCGGTTGGAGGAGATGGGCTGCGAGGTGTTCCGGATTCCCGTGAACGAAGCGGGCGAGCTGGACTATGACGCGCTGGCGAGCTTCCTTCAGGGCGGCGCGAGCCTTGTCAGCTGCATGCAGGTGAACAACGAGACCGGCGCGAAGACGGATGTCGCGCGGCTTTCCAGGCTGGTGCGCGCGCTTGCGCCCGACGCAAGGCTGCATGTGGACGGCGTGCAGGGCTTCCTGCGCGAGGAGATCGATTTCCGACTGATCGACATGTACACGCTGTCCGGCCACAAGATTCACGCGCCCAAGGGCGTCGGCGCGCTGGTGGTTCGCAAGAATCTGCGTCTCAAGAGCACGCATGTGGGCGGCGGGCAGGAGGAAATGTACCGCAGCGGCACGGAAAACACGCCGGGCATCGCGGGGCTTTCCGAAGCGATTGACGAAATGCGGAAGCGGACGGACAGGCATGAAACGCTGATGAGCCGGAAGCTTCGTCTGGTGGAGAAGATGCGCGAGGCCGTTCCGGGGCTTCTGATCAACGGCCCGAAGCCGGAAGACGGCGCGGCGCATATCGTGAACTTCTCGTTCCCGGGCGTGCGCGGAGAGGTAATGCTGCACGCGCTGGAGGAAGCGGGCGTGTACGCGTCCACCGGCTCGGCGTGCTCCAGCAAGAAGCGCCATGTAAGCGCCGTGCTGACCGCCATGGGCATTCCGGCGGATCGCGCCGAATGGGCGCTGCGCTTCAGCCTGTGCCCGTACACCACGGAGGAAGAAATCGACTACGCGGCGAAGGTCGCCGGGGAAAAATACGAAATACTGAAGAAGTTTCAAAGGAGATAGATACCCGTGCGTAAGGTATTGCTTGCCCGCTTCGGCGAAGTGCATCTGAAGGGACAGAACCGGCCGTATTTCATGCGAATGCTGGTTGACAACGTGAAGAAAATGGTCGCGCCCATCGGCGGGCACGTGTGGCTGTCCGATTCGCGCATTTATGTGTCCGATTTTGAGGACATGGACGAGTGCGTCAGCCTTGTGACAAAGGTGTTCGGCATTTATTCCGTGAGCCCGGCTTTGGAAATGGAAAAGGATCTGGACAGAATCGCAGAGGAAACCGTGCGCTGGATGGACGGCGTGACGGGCACGTTCAAGGTGATGTGCAAGCGTTCGGATAAGCGCTTCCCGCTCAATTCGCAGGAGCTGGCCGCGGAGCTCGGCGGGCGCATTCTGGACGCGCATCCGGAGCTCAGGGTGGACGTGCATCATCCGCAGACGGAGATGTGGGTGGAAATTCGCGACCACGCGTATCTGTACAACACCGAAATCATGGCCGTGGGCGGCATGCCGATGGGTACGTCCGGCAAGGCGGGTCTGCTTTTGTCCGGCGGCATCGACAGCCCGGTGGCGGGCTATCAGATCATGCGCCGCGGCGTGAACATTCAGGCGATTCACTTTGCCAGCCCGCCGTACACGTCCGAGCGCGCGCAGGAGAAGGTTCTGTCGCTGGCGCGCATCATCGGAAAGTACGAGTATGGCATGCGCGTGCACATCGTGCCGTTCACGAAGATTCAGATGGAGATTCACGAGAAGTGCGAAGAAGGCATGGGCACGCTGATCATGCGCCGCTTCATGATGCGCATCGCAGACCGCATCGCGCACGACAACGGCCTGCAGGCGCTGATCACCGGCGAATCGCTGGGGCAGGTGGCTTCGCAGACGATGGAAGCGCTCGGCTGCACGGACATCATGACCGACCTGCCCGTGTTCCGTCCGCTGATCGGCCTTGACAAGCTGGAAATCATCCACATTGCCGAGAAGATCGATACCTACGAAACCTCCATCCTGCCCTATGAGGACTGCTGCACCGTGTTCACGCCCCGGCATCCCGTCACAAAGCCCAAGCTCGCCAACGTGGAGAAGGAAGAGCGCAGGCTGGACGTGGACGCGCTGGTGGAGGAAGCGGTCGCGAATGTGAAGACCGTTCTGGTAAAGGACTGATTTGAGTGACGCTTTCAGAATTCGTTCGTGCGCTGAGGGACGATCCCCGGTTTATGGAGAACGTGACGGAATGGCGCGTGCTTCCCGCGAGGGAGGCGAAATACGCTCCGTTTCCGCAGGAGCTGGACGCGCGCATCGTGCAGGTGCTGAAGGCGCGCGGGATTGAGCGTCTGTATACGCATCAGCGGCAGGCGCTTGATTGCGCGCTCGCGGGGCGCGACTTCGTCGTCGTCACGCCGACGGCGTCCGGAAAAACGCTGTGCTATAACCTGCCTGTGCTGAACGCGATTCTGAAGGACGACGCCGCACGCGCGCTGTATCTGTTTCCGACGAAGGCGCTTTCCAGCGATCAGGTGTCGGAGCTGTATTCGATGGTGGAGGCGCTGGGCGCGGACATCAAGGCGTTCACCTATGACGGCGACACGCCCGCGTCCGCGCGCACGGCGATCCGGCAGGCGGGGCATGTGGTGGTGACGAACCCGGACATGCTGCATCAGGGCATTCTTCCGCATCACACCAAGTGGGTGCGGCTGTTTGAAAACCTGAAATACGTGGTCATCGACGAGATTCACGCCTACCGCGGCGTGTTCGGCTCGAACCTCGCGAACGTGCTCCGGCGGCTGGAACGCATCTGCGCGTTCTATGGCGCGCATCCCACGTTCATCTGCTGCTCGGCGACGATTCACAACCCGAAGGAGCTGGCGGAGAACATGACCGCCCGCTCCATGACGATGATCGACGACAACGGCGCGCCCGCGGGGCGGCGGCATGTGATCTTCTATAACCCGCCGGTGATCAACCGGCAGCTGGGCATTCGCGCCGGCAGCCTGCCGACCACGCGCGACATTGCCGCGCGGCTGGTGCGCGCGGGCGTGCAGTCGATCGTGTTCGCGCGCTCACGGCTGGCGGTCGAGGTGCTGGTGCGCTACGCCAAGGACATTGTGCGCGACCCGCTGGGCAACGCCGGGCGCGTGCGCGGCTACCGCGGCGGCTATCTGCCTACGCTCCGGCGCGAGATTGAGCGCGAGCTGCGCGCCGGGAATGTGGATCTGGTGGTTTCGACGAACGCGCTCGAGCTGGGCATCGATATTGGCCAGCTGGACGCGTGCGTGATGTGCGGCTATCCGGGCACCATCGCGAGCACGTGGCAGCAGGCCGGGCGCGCGGGGCGACGCTCGAATGAGTCGCTGATGATTCTTGTGGCCAGCTCCAACCCGCTGGATCAGTACATCATCGGCCATCCCGATTATTTCTTCGGCCAGTCGCCGGAGCGCGCGTTCATCAACCCGGACAACCTGTATATCCTGCTCAACCATCTGAAATGCGCCGCCTACGAGCTGCCGTTTCAGGAGGGCGAGAAGTTCGGAAATGTGGAGGAGACGGACGAGCTTCTGCATTACCTCGCCGACCAGAATATCCTGCGGCTCGTTTCCGGGCGCTGGTACTGGATGGCGGAGGAATTCCCGCAGGCGGGCGTGAACCTGCGAAGCGCATCCGACCAGAATTTCCTGATTATCGACATCACAAATCCGAAAAAGCACCGCGTGATCGGCGAGATGGACCGCTTCACCGTGCCGATGCTGCTGCACAAGTACGCCATTTACATGCACGAGGGGCGGCAGTATCAGGTGGAGGAGCTGGACTTCGACGACAAGAAGGCGTACATCCGCGAGGTGGACGTGGGCTATTACACGGACGCCGACCTGACGACGAGCCTGAAGGTGCTGGACGAATTCGAGAGCGAGCCGCTGGGGCTGCTTTCGCGCCACCGCGGCGAGGTGCTGGTAAGCTCGATTGTGACGCTGTTTAAGAAGATTCGCTTTGATACCCATGAGAACCTCGGCTGGGGGCCGGTGACGCTGCCGGAGCTGGAAATGCAGACGACCGCCTGCTGGTGGACGCTGCCCGCCGGGATGGAAGCGAAGTATGGCAAGGACGATATGAAGACGGCCATGGTCGCGCTGGCGTATCTGATGCGCCATATCGCGCCCATGTATCTGATGTGCGCGTCCACGGACATCAGCGTGGTCTATCACGTGAAGGACCCCTTCAGCGACCAGCCGACCGTGTATCTGTACGATCACATTCCCGGCGGAGTGGGACTGTCCGACCGCGTGTACGAGATGAACATGGAGCTGTTTATCGAGGCCAGACGTATGCTGGCTGCCTGTCCGTGCGAAAACGGCTGCCCCAGCTGCGTGGGCGCGGAGTCCGTGGGCGGGAAAAAGACGCTGATCGCCATTCTGGACGAGCTGATCGGAGACAGCCATGCGGACGCTTGAGCTGACGCGCGCACAGGCGCGCAGAGGGCTGACCCGTCTGCATTTCGGCGAAAAGACCGGCGTGCTTGAAACCGTGCGGCGGCTGCACAGCGTGCAATACGACCCGCTGAACGTGGTTGGGCGAAATCCAGATCTGGTTTTGCAAAGCCGCGTGTGCGGGTATACGCCTGAAAAGCTGTACCGGGAGCTGTATCAGAAGCATGCGCTCGTCGAGGGCTTCGACAAGATGCTGTGCCTGTTCCCGGCGGAGGACTTTCCGTATTTCGCGCGCACGCGCAGAAGCACCGCGCGGGCGTATCGGGAAAATCCGGACGTCGCGCAGATGGAAGCGCGTCTGCTGGAGGAAATCCGCGCCCGAGGGCCGCTGTGCTCGGACGACGTGGCTTCTGAAGCGCGGGTGCGCTGGCCGTGGGGTGAAACGAGCGCCGCGCGCGCGGGGCTTGAGAGCCTTTGGATGGCCGGGCGGCTTGCGATTGATCATCGGGAGGGCGCAAGGCGGTATTACGATCTGGCCGAAAGGCACATTGCGCCGGAAATTCTGAACGCGCCCGAGCCGAATCCGACGGACGAAATGTATTTCCGCTGGCAGGTCATGCGCCGTGCGGAGAGCATCGGACTTTTGCGAGAAGCGGCGGGCGACGCGTTTCTGGGCGTGGACGGCTTCAAGGCGGCGGAGCGAACGCACACATTTGAAGGTCTTTTAGAGGAAGGAAAGCTGCTTCGAGTCGTGATCGACGGAAAGCGCTATCTGATTCCGAGCGCCTTTGAAGCCCATTTCACGAAGGAAATACCGGCGCCGCGCGGCGTTCGCATCCTCGCGCCGCTGGACAATCTTCTGTGGGATCGCAGGATGATTTCGGAAATCTTCGGCTTTGACTATCGCTGGGAGGTCTATGTGCCCAGAGAAAAGCGGAAGTACGGCTATTACGTGATGCCCGTGATGGACGGAGACCGCTTTATCGCGCGGTTCGAGCCGGAAGCCTTTCGCGGTGGACGACTGAAAATCCGCGCGTGGTGGTGGGAGGACGGCGTGAAGCCCGCGCCCGCATTGCTTCGCCGGGTGGACGCGTGCCTTGTGAAATTCTGCGCCTATCTCGGCGCGGAGGGCTATGAGGAATTTCTACTATAAAGATGAAAGATGAACCCGCCGTCGCGGCCATACCGACTGACGACGGCGGGTTTCGTTTTACTTAATTTGGAATACAAAATAAGGGCGTTCGAAGCAGTCGGGGCGGAGAAGCTCGCAGTCGCACCATGCGGCGCAGCCTTCCATGCGCACCTTTCCGGCGCGGCCGGGAATATCGTAGCGGCCGGGGCGGTACATAGGGTCGAGCACGCGGAACTGGTCGTCCTGAAGGCGGTCGAGCAGGATATAATGCCCGCTGTCGGAAAACAGGCCGACGTAGCCCTCGCGGTCGCCGCGCGTGTTGGCGACGGTTTTGGCGGAGGGGTCGGCGCGCATCAGGGCGAGAACCTCGTCCAGATCCTCCGTGCAGGTCATTTTCAGATCAAAGCGCCCGGCGAGCGCGCCGCCAAGGATGTAGAAATTTGTGCCGAAGCGGTCGCGCGCGCCGCAGCGCCGGGCGAACCGGACGGCTTCCTCCGGCGGGAAGGAAACGCCGGGCAGGCGCTCGATCAGCATGGACGCGCAGCACACGCCGCAGCCGCTGTTCGCGACGGTGCGGCCGTCGCCATGAAAGGGATAAGGCAGGTCGGGATAATCAAGCTGGCAGTAAAAGGGCTTCATGCGCGTCTCCTTTCGCGGAAAGCCGATCAGGCGAGCGCGCCGCCTCGGAACGCGGCGATTGTCGCGGCGTCCAGACGGCGGATGACAGCCTCGGCGAGGTCGACGGCGTGCGTGAAGTCGCTCAGCGACGCAATGCCCCAGTGGCTGTGGATGTAGCGCACGGGCAGGCCGATCACGATGGTAGGCACGCCGTCGTTTGAAAGGTGAATCGGCGCGCCGTCGGTCGAGCCGCCGGAACGCACGGATTCCTGTGCGGGGATGCCAAGCTCGCCTGCGAGATCGAGCGCGTAGCGCTGAAAGCGTGGGCTGGTGATCATTCGTTTGTCGATGTGGCGAAGCATCGGGCCTTTGTGGATCGCCGTCTGCGCCAGATAGGGCTCGACGACGGTATCGTCCGCCGGGGAACCTTCAAAGGCAATGGCGAGGGCGGGCTTTACCGTGCGGGCTGTCACCTCGGCGCCGCGCGTGCCGACCTCCTCCTGCGCGGCCAGCGCGCCCACGGGGTCGACGGCCAGCTCGTCCATGCCGAGGCGCTCAAGCGTCGCAAGCACCGCGGCGCAGCCCAGACGGTTGTCAAACGCCTTGCCGAACATCAGATCGTGCGCTTCGTCATAGGAAAACTGCACGTCCGGCGCGACGGGCGCGCCGATGCGAACGCCGAAATCCTGAATCGCTTCCTCGGCGGAGGACGCGCCGATGTCGATGCTCATATCCTCGATTTCCGGCGTGCGACCCTTTTCCGCTTCGCTCATGAAGTGCGGCGGCTTGGCGGCCACGACGCCGGGGATCCACGTGCCAAAGCGCGTGCGCACGCGCACCCTGTGCGCGGGAATGTTGCTGTTTACCCAGCCGCCCAGCGCGATGAAGCGCAGCGTGCCGTTGGGACGGACGGCCTGCACCATGAAGCCCACCTCGTCCGAATGCGCGTCCAGCTGAAGAACAGGTTTTGCGCCGTCCGCGTTTTCGCGGCGCAGATATAGGTTGTTCAGCGCGTCGCCCGCGATGGCATAGCCCGCAGGCGCAAACTGACGGACGGCGCGCAGCACGTCGTCTTCAAAGCCGCTGGGGCCGCAGGCGTTGGAAAGAGCCGAGATCATTTCGAGCGTTTGCATGTTCAGAACCTCCCGTAAGCGCGAAATTGTATACGCATATTATACTCGATTTCCGCCGGGAACTCAACCGTGTTTTCAAGGAAAATCCGTCAGAAAGCATAGGAAAAGAATTGACACGCGAAGAAATTGAACGTATAATTGAATTGTAAAAATAAGGGAAGATGGTGCGCTCGATGAAGAAATGGAAAAACGTGCTGTATGCGGCGATTGCTTCCATGTTCGCCATGACTGCGATTGTGGTGGATTTGAGCGCGCTTCCAAAGGAAACCACGAGCCTGAAAGCGTATCTGTCGCACTGTCTTTTTACGGATTCGCTGGTTGACGCGTGCGTGTACGCGTTGATGTTTCTTCTTCTGCTTGCGGGCGCGAAGCGCAGGACGAAGAGCGTTCGCTGCTCGGTGTGCGCACTGGCGATGGCGGGAATTCATATCGTTTCGGGGCTGTTTCTGAACGGAAACGTCTCCCTTCCGACGGGAAGATTCAATCTTATAACGGTTTGCGTCGCGTCGCTGGGCGCGTATGCGTTTTACCGGGCGCTGCTTTCTCTGGTGGTGAACGGGGTGGAGGTGGTGACGGACGCGCCTTGCGCGTGCGCAAGATGGAAGTGTGCGCTGGTGCTTTTTGTCTGCATGCTGCCGTATCTGCTTTTGAACTGGCCAGGCGTGGTTCATCCGGACAGCTACGACCAGATTAAGCAGGTGATGGGCACGCTGTATCCGGGCAAGCTCTCGTCCGTGACGGCCGATATGAGCACGTTTCCGTCCAGCGGTGTCCTTCTGAACGACGCGCAGCCGGTTTTGCACACGCTGCTTGTGGGCGGGCTGTACGCGCTGGGGCGCAGGCTGGGCAGCATGAACGCGGGCGTGACCGCGTATTGCGTTTTGCAAAGCGCGCTCGCGGCATGGATGCTCTCAGGCGGAATCCGGCTTGCCGCCCGGCTGGGCGTGAAGAAATCGATTTTGACGGGAATGGCGATTTTCTACGCGGTATTCCCCGTGTATCCGGCGTATTTCAGCGGAATCATCAAGGACTCGGCGTTCGCGCTCGCGATGACGGGCGCACTGATCTTCGTTGCGGAGCTGTGCGCGTTTCCCTCGGAAACCGTTCGCAAGCCGGGACGCATGCTCGCGGGCGCGGCGTATATCGCGGCGACGGGGCTTCTGCGCAAGTTCGGAATTGCCATTGCGGCGGTGGCGGTGCTTTTGTCCATTTTCTATGTGTGCCGGGAATACAGAAAGGGATTTGTGCGGGCGCTCGCGTTCTGCGGAGGCGGGCTGGTAGTCTGCTTGGTGCTTACATATGTTGTCTATCCGCTGTGCGGCGTTGGAAAGGGGCCCGAAAGCGAGGGAAGAGCCGCACAGATTCAGCAGGTGGCGCTCTACGTCTCCGAGCATGAGAAGGAAATCAGCGAGGAGGACTGGCAGGTTCTCGAACGCTATTATGGCGACCGGCAGATTCGCGCGCGATTTAATCCCGTAAACGCGGATAAAATGAAGAGGAGCTTGCTTCCATGCAGGGAATGGAAGGACTTCGATGCGCTGTATGCCCGTCTGCTGAAGAAGGACGCTTCGCCGTATGCGCGGGCGGTTTTAAGCATGGGCGCAAGCTACTGGTCGCCGCGCGCTGTGGAAAAAGTGGGGGCGGGCATCGTTTATATGGGCGACTACGGAACCTATACGGCTTCCGGAGAAACGCGACAGCGGAAGGCAGAGGGCTATGTGGAGCCGCATTATGATTCGCAAAGGCTTGTATGGGCGGAGGGTGTGCAGAGCCTGATAAGGAACTTTGCCGAAGTTCCGCCGTTCACGCTGCTGTTTCAATCGTCCCTGTATCTGTACGCCGTTCTCTTCACGCTCGCGAAGATGGGCGTTCAGCACAGGCGCGGCAGGGGGGTTCTGCTGATTTTGCTTGCCTATGGGGTCGGGCTGTGTTTTGTTCCCATAAGCGGCAGCGTCCGCTACGCGTTTCCCCTTTTCGCCGCCGCGCCCGTGCTCTGCGTGCTTGGGCTTGGAATGCCGAAGCGGGAGCCGTCCGCGAATTGAGGCAAAGCTAACCGCATTTTCACAGGGAAACCCGATTGATTTTTTACATCCGTCCGATATAATAGAAGCGTATGACCAAAGGAGGAAGCCATGAAGTACGATATCATTATTATCGGCGGCGGCCCGGGCGGCATTTATTCGGCCTATGAGCTGGTAAAGGGCAATCCCGCGCTGAAAATCGCCCTGTTTGAAGCGGGTCATCCGCTGGAGAAGCGCCATTGCCCCATTGACGGGGAAAAGGTGAAAAGCTGCGTCGGCTGCAAAAGCTGCTCCATCATGAGCGGATTCGGTGGCGCGGGCGCGTTTTCGGACGGCAAATATAATATCACGAACAGCTTTGGCGGAACGCTGCACGAATATATCGGCAAAAAGCAGGCGCTGGAGCTGATGAAGTACGTGGACGACATCAACATGCGCTACGGCGGCGAGGGTACGAAGCTGTATTCGACCGCGGGCACGCATTTTAAGACCATCTGCATTCAGAACAAGCTGAATCTGCTGGATGCTTCCGTACGCCATCTGGGCACCGACAAGAATTATGTGGTGCTGGAGAACCTGTACGAGCTTCTGAAGGACAAGGTGGACTTCCACTTTGACACGCCGGTGCAGATGATCCGCGTGGTCGACGGCGGCTACGAGATCGAATGCGAGAAGGGTGTGTACACCTGCGAAAAGTGCATTGTCTCCGTCGGCCGCAGCGGCAGCAAGTGGATGGAGTCGGTGTGCCGGGCGCTGG
>ERZ824488.1523-NODE-1523-length-24806-cov-20.164034_pt1 | contig 24806 bp, 38 predicted proteins | sample MGYA00519936_ERZ824488 | MGnify/ENA primary metagenome ERZ824488 (study PRJEB31778, sample SAMEA3449153) | human gut metagenome | biome: human gut; feature: human-associated habitat; material: faeces | place: United Kingdom | collected 2010/2012 ... | reverse complement strand
GCCGATGCCCGTGATGAGCTTGCCGCCCACCAGCAACACCGGGCCGACAGCGGCGACAACGGCGGCAACGGCGGCAATTTTGATGATGGTATCCTTGGTCTTGTCGTCCAGCGAAGTCAGCCAGTTGACGATGGAGGTGATAGTTGCTGGAATAGCCGCTGCTGGACGAGGTTTCGCCGTTGTACAGCACAAGTGCGGAATTACCCGCTTCGAAGTACGCCTTCATTGCGGTAAACAACGCGGCGTTGGTGGAAGCATTCAGCGTGTGGGTTACGGTGTTCGAGTAGAATTTGCCGGTCGGCGTGCTCATCGTCGCGCCCACCTGCGCGGAACCGCGAACGCCGGTGTTCAGGCTCTGGTAGTTGGCCTGACAGAACGGGCTGGCTGTACTATGACTGCAAAGTGTGGAAAGCTGGCGAACAGTTGGCGCATGGCTGTATGCACGATCTGACTGAAAGGCAGCTTGAATCCATTGCAGACGGTCTGAAAGAAGTCAACGAAAAACTGCGTGTTGCGCTTGAAGCATACACCAACGCGCAGTTTGACCCGAACGTCCCGAAACCCGAAGTGAAGCGTTTGAAGGACGAAGCGGCAAAAGCTGGAGCGTTAGCCAAAGTGATTGAGAAAGAAGAAAAATGGGACAGCCTGTGTATCGCTTTGCAGGATGTGTGGACGGCCATCACCAATTTCTTCTCTACCTTCTGGGAGACGCTGTGCTCCATCGCCGAAGCCTTCGGCATCAACCTGGGGCAGGTGCTTTCGGACGCATGGACGGCAATTAAGACCGGCGTGGTGACGGCGTGGAACGCCATCAAGCAGTGGTTCTCCGATACCTGGACAAACATCGTCACGACAGCCAGCACGGCGTGGACAGCTTTCGCGAAGTGGATCGCAGGCGTCTGGGATGGCATTAAAACCACGGCGGCCACGGTGTGGAACGCCATTGTTGCCTTTTTCAGCACTACCTGGACGAACATCTCCACCGCCGCCAGTACCGCGTGGACGAACTTCACCACCTGGATCAGCGGCGTATGGGAGGGCATTCCATATGCTTTTTTGACCACTTGCAAGGGAATTTTAGCACATTCGATATATAAAAACAATCGTCTCATTTGTGTTTCTGTATCATCATTTGTCCTTTTCCAGATTTTCCGCGCACGGCGGCACAAAAAAAGAACGCACGGATTTCTCCATGCGTCCGGAATTTTTCTGAACTTACTTATAAGAATAGGAAAGCACCGCGTTTTCCGTGTCCAGCGTCGCGTGCGCGCCGAACGGAAAAATCGCGTGATTCACGCCGTGGCCGAAATCGTCGGTATAGGCCACGGGAATACCCCACTTCTCCCCCAGCACCTTCAGACGGAACAGAAGATGCTCGTTCATCGGGTCTGAATAGTGCCCGAACAGAATGCCGCGCACGTGCGGCATCACCGGCGTCTGCTCCAGACGGCCGATGGAATCGCTCACATGCTCGACGCCGAAGAACATTTCGTGCTCCTCCAGCGCCAGAATGAATTCCTCCTCCGGCTTCGGCGCAATCCATCCGCTGGCCGCGAGAAACACATAATTGTCCAAGTACCCGCCGGAAAGCGTGCCGCTGGCGGTTCCGCCCGTCACCGTGCGCCATGCGCCGCTTTTCAGATGCATGGGCCCGCATCCCTCCTCCACGTGTGCGCGGAAGTTGGCCGCGTCATAGGCCGAGGGCTCCACAAGCCCGCCCGGCGACTGGCCGTACAACACCATCAGTCCCGCGCGGCGATTGATGGCCGACAGGATGCTGGTTCCGTCGCTGAAGCTGAGCCACATCTTCGGATGCGCCGCGGCCGAAGCGTAGTCGATCAGCGGAATCACCTCGTCGCCTCCCTCACCGCCGCCAAAGAAGATCAGCTTCACCTCGTCGTCCGCAATCAGCTGGTTAATGTCCCGCGCGCGATCCTCCGCCGAAGCCGCAAAGCCCCACGCGCTTGAAAACATGTTCTCCGCCGTCTTTACGCGATACCCGCGCGCCTCCATCGCCTGAATGACCGGCGCGTAGCCCTCCCGCGTGGCAAGATGACTGGGTGCCGCAAGACCGATGCAATCTCCCCTGCAAAGCCTCATGTTCTCCCCTCCCTCGTGTGACTCCATCTTACCCCATCTTCCATCAATTTGCAAGCGCGTTTTCTATTCCAACCTGATGACCAGATTCGAAATGGCGACCTCATCCTTCATGGCATGCTGAAATTATGCCTTTCATGGTTCTACGTGTATTTGAAGGTTTATCCCTCGGACGCTCGGTTTTTGCGGAAATTCAGACGCGTAACCATCCCGTCCAGCCGTTTGCTCCAGAAGCGGCGGAACCATTCGCTTTTCCCGAACCATTTTACCAGATACGGGCTGATTGCGTAATAGCAGCGAATGAACATGCGGCCCAACATATGCTTTTTCAGAATTTCATCTCGGAATCGCCGCAACGTCAGCACCTCGGGCGCGCCATAGGAGCCGTAGACGCAGGTCGCGATATAGCAGCCCTCGCCGCTGCATGTGCCGGAATCGGACGCAGTGTACTTGGAACTGCCGTTGCTGGGCGTTGAAAATAGGCCGGGAGCGCTGCTGCCGGTCTTGTGCCTGTTCGCATCATAGCTGGTATAACCGCCGAAAAGCCCCGGCTCGCTGCTGCCAACCTTATGACCGTTTGCATCGTAATTGGTATAGCCGCCGAAAAAGCCCGGCTCGCTGCTGCCGATCTTCTTCCCGTTCGCGTCGTAATGCGTATAGCCGCCGCCAAAGGGATTGAGTTCGCTTCGACCGATTTTCCTTCCTTGGTGTCGTAGGTAGTGTATCCGCCGAACAGGTTTGGCTCCGTCCTGCCGGAACGCTTGCCCTTTTCGTCGTAATTCGTGTATCCGCCTAACGAATTCGTGTCGCTTCTGCCTTTGTTTGCCATCGTTATGCCCCCTTGAACAGTCGGTCTGCAAACAGAACACCTTATGAGGAAATGAGAAATTGGATTCGCCGATGGGGTTCTATGTGTCCCGATCGCTTTCTCAGATGTATTTCATTACAATCTCCCGCAAAACAGCGTTTGATGGTTTTCCCAGATCCGTATTGTATGCCTTGAATTTTTCTGCCTGTTCAGTCAAGCGCAATCTGGGCGTTTGACGCCCATGGAAAAGCACGCGCGTTGTCTCGCCGCCTAAAAAGCGGCCAGCAGCTCTTGGCTGCTGACCGGGAAAACTTTATGTTTTTTCTCTGTCCTCTTGACGGGGTGCGGTTCAGAACGGCGGGGGAGGTGTTAGAGCGTAATGTTCGTCATTTTTTCTTCGGAAAGGCTTTCCCAATCGATGATTTTTAGCTTGTCATCATAGAACATTCGATATGCGTTCGGGAAGCAGCCGAAAACCTTGAAGGAATCATTCGCCGGAACGATTGTGTACATGCGGCATATCCTTTGGTTGGCTGTAAGCGGAGCATTCATCTCCACGTTCATTTCTCCAACCTTCTTCATGTTATCCATTAGTGCAACTTGAATCATCGTTTCAAGCAAACCGTTGTCTGCATACTTTGCCAACGTTACATCAACGATTTCGTTTGAACCATCAGCACCAATCCAGTAAGTCAAATAGGTCTTTACATTCCCAACTTGTTCGCAGATTGTCTTTGTCCTATTTCTCAAGGAAGTAATGGCTGCAATTTCTCCGTTTGAGTAAAAATCATAGATATACGCGCAGCCATCGCCGTTTTTGAGCAATCTGCCTCGGCTCGCGTTATCCGCAACGACGCTGATAATTTCCGATGGGTGGAAATATCCAAACGGTGCAAGAAGCGTAGCACCTTTGCCGAAACGTCGGCGCTTTGATACAATATTCTCTTTGAGCTGCGCTTCGAGCTCGTCAATCTTCGCATCGCGCAAAGCGCTAAGAACAGATTGAACGATGCTGCCGAGCGCGTCAATCCCTTTGGCTGCAATAAGATCAAAAAGGCAATCGGCATTCAGTTTATCAATAATCATAGTGACTCCTTATTTTAATCCCCCTTCCCGGTATATGAATGGAGCCGCCAGCGAATTTCGCGGCGGCTCCTTATGGCTTACTCAGCCCTGCTTCTGCTTATGCTTGGGATTCTCGCAAATCACCATTACATGGCCCTTGCGCTTGATGATCTTGCACTTTTCGCAGATCAGTTTCACGGACGGTCTTACCTTCATCGTTGTTTCCTCCTTTCGGAATTACGACTTGCTGCGCCAGGTGATACGGCCCCGGGTGAGGTCGTACGGTGACAACTCGATGGTGACCTTGTCGCCGGGATAAATGCGAATGTAATTCATGCGCATCTTGCCCGATACATGTGCCAGGATCTTATGACCGTTGGGCAGCTGTACTTCGAACATGGCATTGGGATAAGACTCGGTGACAACGCCTTCAACTTCGATTACATCGGACTTGGACAATCTGTTACCCCTCCTCGCGCGAGAGCCATCGGCGCACTTCATGATCGAATACCGGCTGGCCACTGGATAGTCTGGTTACGATATCGTTGTCAGGTTCGGTTACAAGCTTCAGATGCCTGCGCTTCTTCTTCTTGGGTTTCTCCATCTTATGTGTGTCTCCGTCGGAAATGAGCACATACAGCTCGTCGAGCGAATCCACCACCAGAAAGGTTCTTCCCTCGTCGCGTCCGGCCGTAGAGATCACGACGGATCCCGTCAGTATGGGCGCCTTCTTCATCACGCATCCTCCGAAAGCACTGTTCCGGGCAGGGTCAGGATTTCCGGTTCGCCGTCGGTGATGGCGATGGTGTGCTCATAGTGCGAGCATACGCTGTGGTCGCGGGTGAGAATGCTCCACTCGTTGTCCGCCACGTATACGCGCCAGTCTCCCATCGAAATCATCGGCTCAATGGCGATGGTCATGCCTGCCACAAGCCGTACGCCCCGCCCCGGTTTCCCGTAGTTGGGTACGCTCGGATCCTCGTGCATTTCCCTGCCGATTCCGTGACCCGTCAGGTCGCGGATAACGCCGTAGCCGTTTGCCTCGGCGTGCTGCTGAACCGCCCAGCCAATATCGCCCAATCGATTGCCGGCCCGGGCCTGCTTGGCACCCAACCAGAAGCATTCCTCCGTGACCTTCATAAGCTTCATCACTTCGTCGGAAGCCTTGCCTACGGGGGCGGAGAATGCGCTGTCCGCTTGCCAGCCGTGCAGGATCAGTCCGCAGTCTACGCTGAGGAGCTGTCCTTCCCTCAGGGGTTTATCGCTGGGAAAGCCATGAACAACCTCTTCATCCACGCTTGCGCAGATGGTGAACGGGAAGCCTTCGAATCCTTTGAAGGAAGGCGTCGCGCCCGCCGCGCGGATCATCCGCTCCGCTTCGCGGTCGATTTCGAGGGTCTTCATGCCGGGTTTGATCATCGTTTTCAGATGTTCAAGCACCTGATGGAGAAGCTTTCCAGCATCGCGCATTTTCTGAATCTGCGCAGGATTTTTGGTGTAAATCATTTCAGCCTCCGAGGACGACCAGAATCGCCTCGAATACCTTTTCCGGGGTCTGATCGCCGTCTACCGTTCGAAGCGCGCCTTTGCCGCGATAGTAATCAATCAGCGGTGCGGTCTGCCTGTGGTACACGTCCAGACGATTACGGATCGTAGCGGGCTTATCGTCGTCGCGCTGAATCAGCGTGCCGCCGCAATGGGAACACACCTTCGCGTCGCCGATCTTCGCCACGTGGAATGATTCACCGCATTTTTCACATACTCTTCGCCCTGTGAGCCGGTCGAGCAGCTTTTCGTCGGCAACGTCCACATCCACAACGACGTCGGGCGCGGCGATGCCTTCCAGCGCTTCGGCCTGATCAACGGTGCGCGGAAACCCATCCAGAAGGAATCCCTTTTCGCAGTCCTTCTCGTTCAGGCGCTCGCGCACCATCTCGATCAGAACCTCGTCGGGAACCAGCTGACCCCTGTCCATGAAGACCTTCGCCTTCATGCCGGTTTCGGTTCCGTTTGCGATTGCGGCTCGGAGCATGTCTCCGGTGGAGATATGGGGAATCGCAAACCTCTGACATACCATAGAGGCTTGCGTCCCCTTACCAGCTCCGGGAGGGCCTAAGAATACAAGCTTCATTCGGTCCACCCTCATTTCTTACTTCAGGAATCCCTTGTAGTGACGCATGAGCATCTGGGATTCGAGCTGACGCATCGTTTCAACAGCCACGCTGACCGCGATCAACAGGGAAGACGCCGCGAAGGGCAGGTTCACCCTGGCGATGCCGTACACGATGGACGGCAGAAGCGCCAGAATCGCAAGGAAGAACGCGCCGAAGAGAGTGATGCGATGGTTGATCTTCGCGATGAAGTCGGTGGTCGGCTTGCCCTGGCGAATGCCGGGGATCATGCCGCCGTTCTGCTGGATGTTCTTGCTCATTTCAGCGGGGTTGAACGAGATGCTGGAATAGAAGAACGTGAAAGCGAGAATCATCGCCGCGAAAAGTACGTTGTACAGCACGCTGACGGGACTTACGCTGGTGCTCCACCACTTATAGGCCGCGCTGTGCGGCCAGAACGCGAGAATCGTTCCGGGGAACTGCATGATGGCGCTGGCGAAGATCAGCGGCATAACGCCGGAGGCATTCAGGCGCAGCGGGATGTGCGTGCTCTGGCCGCCATACATCTTCCGGCCGACCATACGCTTGGCGTACTGAATCGGGATGCGGCGCTCGGAGAGCTCCACCAGCACGACGCCGACGATCAGCGCGAGGCTGACGATCAGCACGGCCAGGGTGGAAATCACGGAACCGAAGCTGCCGTTGGAGATGGTGACGTAGAGGTTCTGCACGGAACCCGCGACTGCGATCGCGAAGCGGGAGATGATGCCCGCAAAGATCAGCAGGGAGACGCCGTTGCCGATACCATTCTGGGTAATGCGCTCGCCGATCCACATGGCAAGAGCCGTGCCGGCCGCGAGGCAGAAGCCGATGGTGATCAGGCCGAAGAATCCGCCGGTGGCGTTGGCCTTCAGGCCAACCGTCAGGGCGATGGCCTGGAGGAAGCCCAGGCCGACGGTGACGTAACGGGTGATCTGAGCGATCTTTTTCTGTCCGTCTTCGCCGGATTTGCTAAGCTCCTCCAGAGAGGGAATCGCCACGCACAGAAGCTGCATAATAATGCTGGAGTTGATGTACGGGGTGATGCCCATAGCCATGATGGTGTAGTTCGCGAGGTCTGAACCCGTCATGGAGTTGATGTAGTTCAGAAGGGAGATGTTGTTGATGGTACTGGCGATGTTTGCAGTGTCGACGCCCGGAGTCGGGACAAAGCACAGGAACCTGTACAGAAGCAGCATACCGAGGGTATACAGAATCTTCTTTCTCAGGTCAATGATCTTCCATGCATTCTTGAGCGTCTCAAACATGTTAGATCACCTCGCAATTTCCGCCCGCCGCCTCGATCTTTTCTTTCGCGGTAGCAGTAAACTTCATTGCCTGTACCGTGAGCTTTTTCGTGAGTTCGCCATTGCCCATGATCTTGATGCCGTCTTCAATCTTCTTGATGATGCCGGCCTGAATCAGCTCAACCGGGCCCACCACGTCGCCGTCCTCAAAGATGTTGAGGGCGCTCACGTTGATGGCCACGTATTCCGTCGCCCACTTGTTAGTGAAGCCGCGCTTCGGAAGACGCATGGTGAGGGGCATCTGTCCGCCTTCGAATCCGGGCCGCTTGCCGCCACCGGAACGGGCCTTCGCGCCTTTGTGACCTTTACCAGAGGTCTTACCGAGACCAGAACCAATACCGCGGCCAAGGCGCTTGGGAGCGGTAGTCGATCCGAATGCGGGTTTCAGTTCATGAAGTTTCATGTCGGACCTCCTTAGTCGTTGATTTCCTCGACCTTCACCATGTGCTTCACCTTGAAGATCATGCCGCGCACGGCCGCATTGTCTTCCTTCACAACGGTTTGGCCGATGTGATGGAGGCCCAGCGCCTTAATCGTGGCGATCTGATCCTTCAGGCAGGCGATGGTGGACTTCGTCTGTGTGATCTTAAGCTTCATAGTCTTCGCCCTCCTCAACCCAGCAGCTCTTCAACGGTCTTGCCGCGAAGCTTGGCGACCTCTTCGGCGCTCTGAAGCTGCTTCAGGCCTTCCAGCGTGGCCTTGACCACGTTGACCGCGTTGTTGGAGCCGATCGACTTGGTGCGGATGTTCTTGATGCCGCAGGCTTCGATGACCGCGCGGACGGGGCCGCCCGCGATAACGCCAGTTCCTTCGGGAGCCGGCATCAGCAGCACGCGACCGGTTCCGAACACGCCGGTAACCTGGTGCGGGATGGTGGTGCCATCCATTGCGACGGTGATCATCTGCTTCTTGGCGTCTTCGATTCCCTTGCGAACCGCTTCGGGAATTTCAACGGCCTTGCCCATACCGCAGCCTACGCGGCCTTTTTCGTCGCCGATGACCATCAGGGTGGTGAAACGGAAGTTCTTGCCGCCCTTAACGACCTTGGCAACGCGGTTGATATAGACAAGCTTCTCTTTGAACTCGCTGACTTGTTCTCTGCGCTGCATTGCGTGCTCCTCCCTCAATTAGAAGTCCAGACCGCCTTCGCGAGCGCCAGCAGCGAGCTGGGCTACACGACCGGTGTAGATGTATCCGCCACGGTCAAACACGACTTCCTTGACGCCACCGGCAACCGCGCGCTGAGCAACGGTCATACCGACGAGCTTCGCCTGAGCCTTCTTGTCCATCTCCGCGATCTGAGAAGCGATTTCCTTCTCCACCGTGGACGCGGCGAAAAGCGTATTGCCCTTCGTATCATCGATGATCTGGGCGTAGATGTGCGCGTTGGAACGGTAGACGCACAGGCGCGGACGCTCGGGCGTACCGCTGATCTTTTTGCGAACACGCTCATGGCGGATCACGCGGACTTCATTTCTATCCCGCTTATTGAACATTGCGATACCCTCCCTTTACTTATTTCTTGCCGGCCTTGCCTTCCTTATGGCGCACGACCTCATTCTCGTAGCGGATGCCCTTGCCGTGATACGGCTCAGGCTTACGGATCGCGCGGATCTCGGCGGCGATTTCGCCGACGACCTGCTTATCGATGCCGCTGACGGTGATCTTGTTCGGCGTGGGCGTCGCGAACGTTACGTTCTCGGGCGCCTTGACAACCACGGGATGGCTGAAGCCGATGTTGATCGTGAGCTGAGAAGGATTGTCCGCCTGCGCGCGGTAACCGACGCCGACCAGCTCCAGGTTCTTGGTGAAACCAGTGGTCACGCCAACAACCATGTTGTGGATCAGGGCACGGTACAGACCATGCATCGCGCGGAACTGCTTCAGATCGTTGGGGCGAGTCACATGCATGATGCCGTCCTTGATCTCAAGACCCATCTGATTATTTACACTCTGCGCCAGCGTACCCTTGGGTCCCTTGACGGTCACGACATGATCGTCGGAAACCGTAACAGTGACTCCGGACGGTATCTGGATCGGGAGCTTACCAATTCGAGACATTGATTGCACCTCCACTTATTACCAGATGTATGCCAGAACTTCGCCGCCGACGCCGGCCTTGCGAGCTTCTTTGTCGGCCATGACACCCTTGGACGTAGAGATGATGGCGATACCCAGACCGCCCAGTACCTTCGGGATCTCTTCGTTCTTGGCGTACACGCGCAGTCCGGGCTTGGAGATGCGCTTAAGGCCCTTGATAACGGACTCTTTGCCCTGAGCGTACTTCAGGACGATTTTGATCTGGCCCTGCAGGCCGTCGTCGATATAATCGACGGACTTCACATAACCTTCGTCCAGCAGGATCTGGGCGATCGACTTCTTCATGTTGGAAGCCGGAATGGTCACGGTTTCATGTCTGGCAATCAGGGCATTGCGGATTCTGGTCAGCATATCCGCGATGGGATCGTTGCAAAGCATTGTTTTACCTCCTTCCGTTTTGCCCAGCTTACCAGCTAGCCTTTCTCACGCCGGGGATCTGGCCCTTATAAGCCAGTTCCCGGAAGCAGATGCGGCACACACCGTACTTGCGAAGCACCGAATGGGGACGACCGCAGATACGGCAGCGGGTGTAGGCGCGGGTAGAGAACTTCGGTTCTCTGGCCTGCTTAATTTTCAAGCTTGTCTTAGCCACGCTGAATATCCTCCTTGCATCAAGCCGAGAACGGCATGCCCAGCTGGGACAGCAGTTCCTTGGCTTCCTCGTCGGTCTTCGCGGTAGTTACGAAGATCATTTCCATGCCGCGGATCTTCTCAACCTTATCGTACTCGATTTCGGGGAAGATCAGCTGCTCGCGAACGCCCAGAGCGTAGTTGCCGCGGCCGTCGAAGGCCTTGGGGGACACGCCGCGGAAGTCGCGAACGCGGGGCAGCACGATGGAAACGAGCTTGTCCGCGAACTCATACATACGCTGGCCGCGCAGGGTAACCTTGGCGCCGACGTTCTGGCCGGCACGCACCTTGAAGTTTGCGATGGACTTCTTGGCCTTGGTCACCAGGGGCTTCTGACCGGCGATGGTGGAAAGCTCGGATACCGCCAGCTCCAGGGACTTGGAATTGTCTTTGCAATCGCCCAGGCCCATGTTGATGACGATCTTTTCCAGCTTCGGAATCTCCATGGGATTCGTGTAGCCGAACTTCTGCTTCAGAGCAGGAACGACTTCACTGCGATATTTATCTTGCAGTCTGGCCACTTGCTTTTCCTCCTTCATCAATTGTCAAAGGCTGCTCCGCACTTCTTGCATACGCGGACCTTCTGGGGCTTCTTGCCCTCGCGCTCGATGAACTTATGGCCGACGCGGGTAGCCTTCTTGCAAGAGGGGCAAACAAGCATGACCTTGCAGGCAGGGATCGCGGCTTCCTTCTCAACGATGCCGCCCGGCATGCCCTGTCCACGGGGCTTCTGATGCTTCTTCACCATCGCGACGCCCTCGACGATGATCTTTTCGACCGCCGGGAACGACTTCTGGATCTTTCCCTGCTTGCCCTTATCCTTACCGGAGATGACGACGACGGTGTCACCGGTTTTAACGTTCATGATCGTGCACCTCCATTACAGCACTTCGGGAGCGAGCGAAACGATCTTCATATAATCCTTTTCGCGGAGCTCACGAGCCACGGGCCCAAAGATACGGGTGCCCTTGGGCTGCTTCTGATCGTTGATGATGACGGCCGCGTTATCGTCAAAACGAATGTACGAACCGTCTGGACGGCGATACTGCTTACGCGTGCGGACGATAACGGCCTTGACGACCTCGCCCTTCTTTACGGCGCCGCCGGGATTGGCGGTCTTCACGCTGGCGACGATGACATCGCCGACGCCTGCGCTCTGGCGGAATGAGCCGCCCAATACGCGGAAGCACATGATTTCTTTCGCGCCACTGTTATCTGCAACCTTAAGTCTGGTTTGCGGCTGAATCATTGTGTTTTCCTCCTGTTGAAATAGACGGGCTTACTTCGCCTTTTCGACGATTTCGACCAGTCTCCAATTCTTATCCTTGGACAGCGGTCGGGTCTCCATCACGCGAACGGTGTCGCCGATGCCGCACTCATTGTTCTCGTCATGCGCCTTGAAGCGGGTGGTGCGGTTCATGATCTTGCCATACAGCGGATGCTTTACACGGGTACGGATCTCGACGACGATGGTCTTGTCCATCTTATCGGAAACCACAACTCCGACGCGCTCCTTGCGAATGCCTCTCTGCTCGGACATTACAGCTCCTCCTTTCGCGTCCATTAGGCCTTCGTCAGCTCGCGCTGACGGAGGATGGTCTTAACGCGCGCGATATCCTTCTTGCAGGAACGGATCGCGGCAGTGTTCTGAAGCTGACCGGTGGCCAGTTGGAAGCGAAGGTTGAACAATTCGCTCTTTTTGTTCTTGAGTTCGGTGTCGAGCTCCAGAGTGGACTTCTCCATAAGGGTCTTCATGATGTCATTCTTCATTGCTCTTCACCACCCGCCTGCGTTTCCTTGGAAATGATTTTGGTCTTGATCGGGAGCTTGTGGCCAGCCAGGCGAAGCGCTTCCTTCGCGGTGGCTTCATCGATGCCGCCCATTTCGAACAGCACGCGGCCGGGCTTCACAACGGCTACCCAGTACTCGGGCGCGCCCTTACCGGAACCCATTCGGGTCTCGGCCGGCTTCGCGGTTACGGGCTTGTCCGGGAAAATCTTGATCCAGACGTTGCCGCCACGCTTCGTGGTACGGGTCATCGTCTGACGAGCGGCCTCGATCTGATTGGAGGTGATCCAACCGGGCTGCGTTGCCACAAGGCCGTATTCACCGTACGCGAGGAAATTGCCGCGCTGGGCCTTTCCCTTCATGCGACCGCGCATCTGCTTGCGGTGCAGAACTCTCTTGGGCATCAGCATTGCTTATTTCCCTCCTTCAACTTTGCGGGGAGCGGGGGCTGCCTTCTGGGCCTTGAGGGCCTTCTGCAGAACCTGTCCCTTGTAAATCCAGACCTTCACGCCGATACGGCCGTAGGTCGTCTTGGCCTCGGAGAAGCCGTAATCGATGTTCGCGCGCAGGGTCTGCAGCGGGATCGAGCCCTCGTGATAGCCTTCGGAACGGGCGATGTCGGCGCCGCCCAGACGGCCGGATACGGTGGTCTTGATTCCCTTCGCGCCGGCCTTCATGGCACGGCCGATGGTCTGCTTCATGGCGCGGCGGAAAGATACGCGCTTTTCAAGCTGCTGAGCGATGTTCTCGGCGACCAGCTGCGCGTCGCATTCCGGGTTCTTGATCTCGAGGATGTTCAGGCGAACGTTCTCCTTGCCGGTAAACTCCTGAATTTCCTTCTTGAGAACCTCGACGTCTTTGCCGCCCTTGCCGATGACGATGCCAGGCTTGGCGGTGAAGATGTTCACGCCGATGGTCTCGCCGGTGCGCTCCACGTCGATGTGGGAGATGCCGGCGGCATTCAGCTTGTCCTTCAGCCAGTTGCGCAGCTTGTAATCGTCAATCAGGTTGTTGGAAAAATCCTTCTTGCCCGCGTACCATTTGGTGCTCCAGTCCAGGATGACACCGACGCGCGCGCCGTGGGGATTAACTTTCTGACCCATTTTGTTGCCTCCCTTACTTCACCTGGTCGAGCACGACGGTAATATGACTGGTCCTCTTGAGGATCACGTCTGCGCGGCCGTGCGAACGGGCCCAGTAGCGCTTGTAGGTCGGGCCCTGGTTGGCGTAAACCTCGGCGACATACAGGTCGTCACGGTTCATGCTGAGATTGTTCTCCGCATTCGCGATGGCGCTTTCCAGCAGCTTCTTAACCACGGGGGCCGCCGCCTTGGGCGTATACATCAGGATCGCCAGCGCTTCGTCAGCCTTCTTGCCGCGGATCAGATCAATGACGATTTTCACCTTGCGGGAAGAAATGCGGACATTTTTGACGATCGCGTGCGGGCGCTTATCCGCGTTTGCTTTACGCGCGGCAGCTTTTTCCTTCATGCGTGTTGCCATTCGTCATTCACTCCTTTACCGTTACTTGCGGGCGGACGCTTTTTCGCCGGCGTGACCCCTGAAAGTACGGGTGGGGGCGAATTCGCCGAACTTATGACCGACCATATCTTCAGTGATATAAACCGGAACATGCTTGCGGCCGTCGTGTACGGCGACAGTGTGTCCAACAAATTCCGGGAAGATCGTAGACGCGCGGGACCAGGTCTTCAGAACCTTCTTCTCGCCGCTCTTATTGAGCTCCAGCACGCGCTTGTACAGCGCTTCCTGGATGAACGGGCCTTTTTTAACAGATCTGCTCATTAGGTGGTTTGCCTCCTTCCATCGGCGTCCGGCTTAACGCTTGCCGGCCCTCTTGACGATCATCTTGTCGGAGTACTTGCGATGCTTGCGGGTCTTGACGCCCTGCGTCTTCTTGCCCCACGGAGACATCGGAGCGGGCATACCGACCGGAGAACGGCCTTCGCCGCCGCCGTGCGGGTGATCGACGGGGTTCATGACAACGCCGCGGACGGTCGGGCGAATGCCCAGATGACGCTGGCGGCCAGCCTTACCGATGCGCACGTTCTCGTGCTCGGTGTTGCCAACCGATCCGATGGAAGCGCGGGCGTTGATGGACACCTTGCGGACTTCGCCGGAGGGCAGGCGGATCTGCGCGAACGCGCCTTCCTTGGCCATGACCTGCGCGGCGGCGCCGGCAGCGCGAACCATCTGGCCGCCCTTGCCTACCTTGATCTCAACGTTGTGGATCAGGGTGCCCAGCGGGATGTTGGCCAGCGGCAGGCAGTTGCCGGGCTTGATGTCGGCGTTGACGCCGCTCATCACGGTGTCGCCAACCTTCAGGTCCAGAGGCGCGAGGATGTATCTCTTCTCGCCGTCGGCGTAAACCAAGAGAGCGATGAAGCAGGTACGGTTGGGATCGTACTCGATGGCGGCAACCTTCGCGGGGATGTCGTCCTTGTTGCGCTTGAAGTCGATGATGCGGTACTTGCGACGCGCTCCGCCGCCCTGGTGGCGAACGGTAATTTTACCGGAGGCGTTGCGGCCAGCCTTGTGGCGCAGGTCGGTGGTCAGGGAGCGCTCGGGCTCTTTCTTGGTGAGCTCGTCGAACGTAAGCACCGACATGAAGCGCCTTGCAGGCGAGGTAGGCTTATAAACGCGAATTCCCATTTGCTTGACCTCCCTATTACTGCGCCATGCCCTCGAAGAACTCAATGGGCTTGGAGTCCTTCTTGAGCGTCACGTAAGCTTTCTTGATTTCAGGGGTTCTGCCCTGCGTGCGGCCCTGTCTCTTCATCTTACCCATCGTGCGAAGGGTGTTGACGGAATCGACTTTCACGCCGAAGATCTCTTCGACCGCGGCCTTGATCTGCGTCTTGTTGGCGTGGATGTCCACGACGAAGACGTACTTCTTGTCCGCGATGGTGTCGTAAGACTTTTCGGTGAGGACCGGACGAACGATGATGTCATATGCAGTCTTCATTATCCGTTAACCTCCTCGCTGGCGGCTTCGACGGTGTCGTCATAAAGCGCTTCGAGCTTGTTGATGGCGTCCTTGGTGACGATGAAGCTCGTGTAGCCGAGGATGTCCACAACGTTCAGCATGCCGACGTGGGAAACCTTCACGCCTTCGATGTTGGAACCGGCGCGCACCACGCTGGTGTCGGCGTCCGCGGTCACGATCATCGCCTTCTTGGCGGCGTTAACGGCCTTGAGCATCTGAGCGACATACTTGGTCTTGGCTTCAGCCAGCTCGATCTTGTCCAGAACGATGATCTCGTTCTCCACGGCCTTGCTGGTCAGCGCGCTCACCATGGCGAGGCGACGAACCTTGCGCGGAACGGACATGCGGTAGGAGCGGGGCTTCACGGCGAAGACCATGCCGCCGTGGGTGAACTGCGGCGCGCGGCGGCCATGATGGCGCGCGTTGCCGGTGCCCTTCTGGCGATAGATTTTGCGTCCGCCGCCGCGCACTTCCGTGCGGGTCTTCGCGGACTGGGTGCCCTGGCGCTTCGCGTTCAGAATCGCGCGGACAACCGTATGCATGGCAGAAACATTGACTTCCGCGCCGAAAACGGCCTCGGACAGCTCTACAGAGCCGACGTCCTGTCCCTGCATATTCAGTACTTTAACAGTAGGCATGTTTGCGTCCTCCTTCCAGATAAAATCAGGCCTTGACCGAGTCACGGATGGCGAGCAGGCAGCCGTTCGCTCCGGGCAGTGCGCCCTTGATGAGGAGCAGGTTGCGCTCGGCGTCCACGCGGATCACTTCCAGATTCTGGACGGTGACCTTTTCGCAGCCGTACTGTCCGGCCATGTGCTTGCCGGGGAACACGCGGGACGGATCGGAGTTCGCGCTCAGAGAGCCGACGCCGCGGTGATACTTGGAACCGTGCGCCATGGGGCCGGTGTGCTGGTTCCAGCGCTGGATCGCGCCCGTGTAGCCGTGGCCCTTGCTGGTGCCGGAAACGTCAACCTTGTCGCCCTCGGCGAACACGTCAGCCCTGATCTGATCGCCCACCTTGTAGGGGGTGATGTCGTCCAGGCGAAGTTCGCGCAGATAACGAGTAGCGGGAACGCCCGCTTTTGCAAAGTGGCCGAGCTCGGGTTTGTTCTTCAGTTTCTGAGCGCGCTTCTCCGCGAGCTCTCCGAAACCGACCTGAACCGCCTCATAGCCGTCGGTTTTCACCGTCTTGACCTGCGTGACAGTGCAGGGGCCGGCTTCGACGACCGTGACCGGCACCAGACGACCATCGCTCAGGAAGATCTGGGTCATGCCGATCTTTTTGCCGAGAATTGCCTTCTTCATTGTTACACCTCCGAGTTGGTTTACAGCTTGATTTCGATTTCCACGCCGGCCGGAAGATCGAGCTTGGTGAGGGCGTCGATCGTCTTGGGGGTGGGCTGAAGGATGTCGATCAGGCGCTTGTGGGTGCGCAGTTCGAACTGCTCGCGGCTGTCCTTGTGCTTGTGGGGAGAACGCAGGATGGTGACGATCTCCTTCTCCGTGGGCAGCGGGATCGGGCCGGAGACGCGGGAACCGTTACGCTTGGCGGTTTCCACGATGCGGGCCGCGGACTGGTCGATGAGCTCGTGCTCATAGGCCTTCAGCTTGATGCGGATTTTCTGGCTTGCCATTTCTTGGGTTTCCTCCTTCTTGGACTCATGCACACGCTGCCGGGCGTGCCCTGTATCAATTTTTCGACGGCGCATGAGCCGTCGCCCGATTGTCGGACTGGTCCCCGGAAATTACCGTTTTTCCTGCGTTCATCCGCATGAATGCGCGGAAAAACGCAACCTCCCGGTTCATCCCTTGCCGCGCGGGGTGTTTTTCAGCCAGCCTCTCCGGCAGATAAGCATAGCTCACCCACACGCAACACATCAATTATACCCCTATACCCCCGGTTATGCAAGTTATGATTCTGCGAAATGCCGTCTCTGCGCCCGACTTCATCAAAAAATAACCTTCGTTTCGCCCGGTTTCGAGCCGCGCCGCGTGCTATAATGAAGCCCCAACCGAAAAACGAGCCAAGCGAGGTGTTTTCCATGACCCTGCGGCGTGCCGACGCGCGTGATTCCGCCCGCCTTCTGTCGCTGTACGCCTCCTGCTTCGGCCTGCCCTTCTGCACGTGGAACGCGGACTACCCGAACGCGGAAATCCTCTCGGACGACCTCGCAGGCGAAGCCGTCTATATAATAATAGAAGAAAACGGTCAGCCGCTGGCCGCCGTTTCCGCGCTCGCCCATTCCCTGTGGGCGGACGACGGCATTCCGTGGCAGCTGAACGACCGCCCGGTGATGCTCGCCCGCGTGTGCGTGCGTCCCGACCTTCAGGGGCAGGGGCTCGCCGCGCGCTTCCTTTCCGATGTGCTCGAAATTCTCTCCTCGGAGGGCTTTCGCGCCGCGCGGCTGGCCGTGGACAAAAATCACCTCGCCGCGATCCGGCTGTATGAAAAGCTGGGCTTTTCCCGGTGCGGCGAGGTATATAAATATGAAGAGAATTTCTTCTGCTACGAGCGCCCGCTCACCGATCCATCATTCCCGCGCTGAGCCTGCGCGCACGGAAGCGGCGATAGTAGAAGATGAACGCAAGCGACGTCAGCGCCCACGAGATGGGATAGCTGACGCACACCATGCCGATTTCGTGCTTCGCCGGGACGACGAGCAGCAGCCACACCACGCGCAGCGCGCAGATGCCCACCGCCGTGATGATCGTGGGAATCAGCGTATCCCCCATGCCGCGCAGCGAACCGGAGATGATTTCGATCGGCCCGTACAGCCAGTAGCTGGGTGCCATGTACATCATCATCAGTACCGCCAGCTTCAGCACATCCTCGTCCTTATTAAAGAGACCGAACAGCGTTCTCCCGAACAGCGCAAAAACCGCACCGAACAGAATCGACGTGCCCATCGCCATCATCAGGCAGGTTTTCATGCTCCGGCGCACGCGGTCATAGCGCCCCGCGCCGTAGTTCTGCCCGACGAACGTCATCACCGCGATGCCGAACGCGTTCACGATCATCCAGTTCATCGCGTCCACCTTGCTCAGCGTGACCCACGCCGCCACCGCGTCGGTTTCGAAGGTGTTGATGGACGTGGTAATGATGATGTTGGACACCGCATACATGATCGACTGAAGCCCCGTCGGCAGGCCGATGCGAATCGTCTGGCCGAGCAGCTTCAGGTTCGTGCGCAGCTTTTTCAGCTCCAGACGATAGCATTCCTTCGTACGCATCAGCGACGCGCACACCAGAATCGCGCTGACCACCTGCGAAAGCGACGTCGCAATGGCCACGCCCTTCACATCGTCAACCGGAAGGACGACCACAAACAGAACGTCGAGCACGATGTTGGTCAGGCACGCGGCAATCAGGAAATACAGCGGCCGCCGGGAATCGCCCACGGCGCGCAAAACCGCCGAGCCGACGTTGTACACCATGCCCGGAATCATCGCCATGAACACGATGTCCACGTAGTCGCGCGACTGCGCCATCGTATCCGGCGGCGTTTTCATCCACACCAGCAGCGTGGGCGAGATCAGAAGGCCGATCACCGTCATGATCGCGCCGCCGCCCAGCGCCAGCAGCATCGCCGTGTGCACGGAGCGCGACACGTTCTGCTCGTCCTTCGCGCCGTAGACCTGCGACACGATGACCGTCGCGCCCGAAGCGAGGCCGGTAAAGAAGCCGATCACCAGATCCAGTATGCGCGACGCGGAGCCGCCCACCGCGGCCAGCGCTTCCTTGCCCGCGAAGTTGCCGACCACGATGGCGTCCACCGTGTTGTACAGCTGCTGAAAAAACGTGCCGAGCATAATCGGCAGGAAGAATTTCAGAAGCTGCTTCCAAATCACGCCGTCGGTAATGCCATTGCTCTGTCTGTCCAAACGCTGCATACGCTCTTCTCCTGTGTTTTGTCAAAAGCCATTGTAAGCGCCCCTGCCCCCGAGGGGCAAGCATAATCCCGTTAACCCTTGCGCGCAAAACGCCCGCCTGACGAATCCCGCCGGACGGACGCTCTGTTTTCCGCGTGAAGCCGACTCGGCCGAGCGCTTCAATCACCTTGCGCCCTTTCGAGCGCGGTTCGCAGCGGTTCCCTCGACGCATTCGGCACCGCCGCCTGACGCTCGATGCTCTCCGCATCCATCGCCGTTCGGACAACCGCACTTCTCACACAAAATCCTCAGCGAAGCGCTTCGATCGCCTTGCGCGTGAAGCCCTGTGTCCTTTCGAACGCCGCCATCGCCGCGTCACGATTTGCACCGGTTTCCTTCATCACGACAGCTCACTTGACATCGCCAGACGCTCTGTCCAACGCGCAGCTCCCTCAGCCGAGCGCTTCAATCGCCCTGCGCGTGAAGCCCTGCGCCTTTTCAAGCGCCGCCATCGCCGCGTCGCGGCTCGCGCCGGTTTCCTTCATCACGATGGCGCACTTGATGTTGCCGTCCGCTGCCGCCAGACGCGCTTCCGCTTCGGCGCGCTGCACATTCATCGCCTTCATGGCGATGCGCACGGCGCGGTCCTTCAACTTGGTGTTCGTGGCGCGCACGTCGACCATCAGGTTTTTATACGCCTTGCCCATGCGCACCATGCAGGCCGTTGAAATCATGTTCAGCGCCAGCTTGGTCGCCGTTCCGGCGCGCAGACGCGTGCTTCCGGAAAGCACCTCCGCGCCGGTGGGCATTTCAATGGCAATGTCGGCATAGCCGGACAGCTTCGCACCCGTGTTGCAGCACATGGACACGGGCAGCGCGCCCGCTTCCCGCGCCTTCTTCAGCGCGCCGACGCAATACGGCGCGGTTCCGCTGGCGGAAATGGCCACAACCACGTCCTTCGCGCACACGCGCAGCCTGTCCAGCTCCTCCATGGCCAGCGCTTCACTGTCCTCCGCGCCCTCCACGGCCGTGCGCAGCGCGACGTCGCCGCCCGCGATGATGCCCACCACCATGCCGTCCGGCACGCCGAACGTCGGCGGGCATTCGCTCGCGTCCAGCACGCCCAGCCGCCCCGACGTGCCCGCGCCCATGTAAATCAGCCGGCCGCCCACCGGGATGCGCGCCGCCGCTTCCTCCGCCACGCGGGCAATCTCGCTCAGTGAGCAGCGCACCGCCGCCAGCGCGCCCGCGTCCAGCTCGTTCATCAGCGTCACGATTTCAAGCGCGCTCATCTGATCCAGATGCTCGCTGCGCGCATTCGTTTTTTCGGTATCCAGTCTTCCGTAATCCATATGTACCCTCCTACAGGCGATAATCCCTCTTAAAGCTCTCGCGGAACGTCTCCGTAATCGGCACGCCCGCGTTGCGCGCGGCCTTGACCAGCGCGCCATACACCGGCGCGACGTCCGGCCGCACGAGCTGCACGTCGTTTTTCTGAGCGCCCAGCGCCGCGCGCACCCTTTCAAGAATTTCGTCATTTTCAATCAGGCCGCCGCTCACGACGGCCACCGCCGGGCGCGCGGAAACAAACCGCAGGCAGGCGCGCAGGTGATCGGCCAGCGCGTTCGCCGCGTCCGAGAGAATCCCCTCCGCAATCGCGTCCCCGGCGTGCGCCGCTTCCAGCACGGCGAAGGAAAATGTGGCGATATACCGCTTGCCGCCCTCATAGATGCGCGGAATCGCTTCGCCCAGCGGCAGCTCCAGCCGGCGCGCGCACAGTTCCTCAAGCTTCGTCTTTTCGCCGCGGCCGTCATAGGAACGGTACGCCGCCTTCAGCGCGTCCGCGCCCACGCGGAAGCCGCTGCCCGCGTCGTCCACCAGATAGCCCCAGCCGCCCACCTGATGCGAGCCGTCCTTCGTCAGCACAAACGCCGACGAGCCCGTGCCCGCGATCAGCGCAATGCCCTCCTCGGCTTCGCCGTACAGCGCGTTGAACGCGTCGCTGCCGTTGTCCACCCTGCGCGCATTCGGAAGCAGCCGCCGGAGAATCTCGCCCACCGCCGCCTTCGTCCTTTCGTTCGCGCTTCCGGCGATTCCGGCATACACGCTGTCCACCGTCGCTTCCCGGCCGCCGAAGCCGCGCAGCAGTTCGTCTAATTCAGACCGAAGTCTGTTTTCGCATTCCTCAAGACCAATGTCCGCCGGATTGCTGCCCAATCCCTTTACGGTATTCAGCAGCCTTCCGTTTTCCTCCGCGAGCACCAGCGCGGTTTTCGTTCCGCCGCCGTCGATTCCGATGAGCATGGCGCATCGTCTCCTTTGTCATTTGTTTATATTTTAACACAAACCACAAAAGAAAAGCAAGAGTCCACAGGAAATTGAGTGCGCAAAACGCATTTTTATGTTATAATGGAAGGGAACAGTCCCATCTCACTTTTCGAAATGTGAAAGGAGACGGTTTTCCATGAAAGTCCACGTCCGAAGCGGCCTTGACAACCTGAAGCTGGCGCACGACGCGCTGAACGGCCGCCGCATCGGTCTTCTGACCCATCCCTGCGGCTTCGACTCCACCTTCACCAGCACGATCGACATTCTTCACGCGAACTACCGCCTGACGGCGCTGTTTGCCTGCGAGCACGGCATTCGCGGAAGCGTCGTCGCGGGCGCACACATCGATCAGGAGACAGACGCGGCGACGGGCCTGCCGGTCTTTTCCCTGTACGGGGACACGAAGATGCCCACGCCGGAGATGCTCTCCGAAATCGACGTGTTCGTTGTGGATTTACAGGACGTGGGCGCACGGTTTTATACCTATATCTATTCGCTCGCCTTTGCGATGATCGCCTGCGCCCGCGCGGGCAAGCCCATCGTGGTGCTCGACCGCATCAATCCCATCGGCGGCCGCACGGTGCAGGGCACGCTGCTGGACGAGCGTTTCCATTCGTTCGTGGGCGAATATGCCGTTCCCACGCGCTACGGGCTTACGATCGGCGAGTTCGCCCGGTTTGTGAAGGATCATTTGAAGCTGGACGTAGACCTGACCGTCGTGCCGCTGACCGGCTGGAAGCGCGGCATGCTGTGGGAGGACACCGACGCGGCGTGGGCGCCGCCGTCGCCCAACATTCCCACGCCGCACACCGCGCTTGTCTACATTGGAACCTGCATCTTCGAGGGCACGAACCTGTCGGAGGGACGGGGCACGACGACGCCGTTTTACGTGGTCGGTGCGCCGTTCATCGACGCGGTTCAGCTTACCGCGCGCATGCGGGCGCTGAACCTGCCGGGCGTCGGCTTCATGCCCGCGTATTTCACGCCCACCACCTCCAAGTGGAATGGCGAAGCCTGTCAGGGCGCGCGGCTGTTCCTTGCCTCCGGCGAAGCCGACGCGTTTGCCGCCGGACTCTATTTATTGGAAGCCATCCTTGATCTGTATCCGCGCGACGCGAAATTCCTCTCGGACGATCCCTCGGCGCTGGCGGGCACGAATCTTCTGCTCGGCACGGACGAATTCCGCGCGGGCGGCCTGAGCGCTGCGGAGGTGATTAAAAAACATCGTCCGCTCGTGGAGGATTTTAAACGCCGCAGCGAGAAATATTATCTGTACGAATAGGAGGCATCGGCATGCGGATTCGCAAGGCTCTCCCGGCGGATCGTCCCGCCCTGTTCGCCCTGTGGAACGACAGCTGCCTGTCCGGCGAGGTCGTTTACAAGCCCCTGAACGACGAGGCGTTCGCCCGCCTGTTCGAGCGTAATCCGAACTACGACGGAGCGTATGACTTCGTGTGCGAGGAAAACGGCGAAATCGTCGGCTTCATCACCGGCGCGGAGAAAAAGGAGTTTCTCCCCGGCGAGACGCGCGAGAACACGCCGGGCTATCTGACGGCCATCTTCGTGCGGCCGGACATGCGCCGGCGCGGAATCGGCGGCGCGCTGCTCGCGGCGCTTGAGGACGCGTTCCGCGCGGCGGGTAAGAAGAGTTTCGTTTCCAGCGGAAACAATCCCGTGAACCTGCCGTGGTTCATCCCGGGCACGCCGGGACACGACCACAACAACGCCCCCGGCACGGACGTGGACTGCGCGGGCTATCCCTTCCTTCTGAAGTACGGCTACGCCGACGCGCACCGCGAGGTGTCAATGTATCTGAACCTGAAGGACTACGAGTATAAGCCCGAGGTGGAGGCGACGCGGCAGCGCCTGCTTTCCGAGGGCATTTACACCGGCCGGTACGACGTATCCCTGCAATGCGAGTTCGACGGCATGTGCGACCGCGTGGGCAGCGAATACTGGCGCAAGGTGCTTCAGGATGAAACGACCGCCGCGCATCCGCGCGTGATTCTGGCCGGCGTATATCAGAACCACATCATCGGCTTCACCGGCCCCGTGGACAGGGAGCCCTCCGGGCGCGGCTGGTTCACCGGCATCTGCGTCGACCCGCTGTACGGCCAGAGGGGCGTCGCCACGGTCCTCTTCAACGACCTGATGCGCGAATTCATCAAGGAGGGCGCACAGTTCTCCACGCTGTTTACCGGCATCGACAACCACGCGCAGCGGCTGTACCGCCACACCGGCTTCGAGGTGCGCCGCACGTTCGCGATCATGAAAAAGGAGGCCTGAACCATGGACGGAAATCGCAAGGTCATTATGGCGGTCGGCGCGCACACGGGCGACGCGCAGCTTACAATGGGCATGCTGCTGGCAAAGCACGCACAGCAGGGCGACAAAATCATCGTGGTCGACCTGACCGCGGGCGAGCGCGGCTGTCCGGCGGGCACAACGCCCGAGGAATTCCGCCCGCGCAACGTGGAATCCGCGCAAAAGTTCGCCAGGGAGCTGGGCGGCGAATCCATCGTGTTCGACATTCCCGACGGCGAGCTGCGCGACAGCCCGGAAATCGAATTGCGGCTGGCGCGCCTGATGCGCGAAAAGCAGGTGGACGCGGTGCTGTATCACTGGAAGAACTCCATCCACAAGGATCACGTGGAAGCGCACCGCATCACCGACAACGCGATTTTCTTCGCGTCGCTGCCCACCTTTGACTTGGATGGGCTCGCGCCCGCGCCCATCCGCTCCTTCCTGTGCGCGGAAAACTGGGAGGACGCGCAGGGCTTTGAACCCTATGTCTACTTTGACGTGACCGAAGCCTATCCGCTGTGGGAGAAGGCGGTCAAGCACCTGTGGCTCACCGAGCATTCGACGTCGATGGCGTATCTGAAGTATTACGACGCGCTGTCCGTCACGCGCGGATGCCTGATTCAGAAAGGACGCGCGACCGCCTTCGCCGCCACCGGCGACCGGCGCGTCGTTCGGGAAACCTTGTAAGGCAACACCGCACAAATGAGGCGGTCGGCCGGCGAATGGATTTTTCGTCAGATGCAAATGCAAATTCCGAAGGTTTACTGGAGGTAAATCGAGGAATCTGCATGCCGCAGATGGCGGAAAAGACAGAGCCAGACGCACCGCCGAATTGTGCGGTGTTGCCTTAAGAAAGCGGCCGATTGATTTATGCGCTGCGGTGTGATAAAATAAAAGCGTGAGCTGCCGGAAGGCGGTTTTTCAAGGCATGCAAGTTAGATAACTCTAACGTGAAAGAGGGGACGCTGCGCATGGAGGCGCTTTCGAAAAGGGACTGCCGGCTGGGCGCGGAGGTCTCCGCACGGGATTTCGCGCTGAGCCGGTGCTCCGGCAGCGCGGGACTGCTGGTCTGGATGGCCGCCGACGCGATCTGGGCGCAGCGGCGCGCCTGAGACAAGGAGGAAGGAACCGTGTCGTTTCTGGAAAACACCCGCAGGCCCGCGGGGCTGGGCGTGAAACGAGAGAAGGGAAGGATTACAATGGTCAGGGAGATTTCCAAAGCGCAGAAGCAGATTCGAGTGGGCGCCCATGGCGAGGACTACGGCAGCTGGATGTCCAATCCCGTGTTTTACGCCTTCGGCGGCGGCATTGCGCTGGCGGCGGCGCCGGCCGTGCTGTCGTTTACCGCGTTCCAC
>ERZ824488.1508-NODE-1508-length-24971-cov-7.387542_pt1 | contig 24971 bp, 20 predicted proteins | sample MGYA00519936_ERZ824488 | MGnify/ENA primary metagenome ERZ824488 (study PRJEB31778, sample SAMEA3449153) | human gut metagenome | biome: human gut; feature: human-associated habitat; material: faeces | place: United Kingdom | collected 2010/2012 ... | reverse complement strand
AGCACCGAGGACGAGGACAGCCCGAAGGGCTACCGCAGTCCGAAGCCCGCCACGCCTAGCGGGGCGGGCCGCAAAGCGCTGTTTGCGGGCACTGGCGGCCAACTTGGGGTTTTTCGACAGGCTTTGTGTTCCCGTCAGCCGTTGCCGCCCAACTGGGAATCATACAGCAGGTCTTCGATGGTGCCGGTCTCCACGTTCACGTCCACCCAGTAGACCCCGTCCCCCGGAGTAAAGGGCGGGAAAGCGCTGGAATTGTCGGCCGGGCGCTGCTGCAGGCTGAGCATGATGGTCAGCACCGGCTTGCCATCTTTCAGGTGATAATACAGGTAGTCGGCGGTATAGTCCGCCATGTCCTCCAGCTCAAAGACGAATTTCAGCATTTTCGCCTGATCATCGGTGAGCTGGTAGGCGCTGACCACTGCGTCATGAGCCAATGCGAGCAGGTCTTCTTCGCTGTAGGAAGAAGCCTTGGCCGCCGCGAGGGCTTCCGCTTCGCCGGTCTTTTCCCACGCGGAGCCTTCGGGCAGCTCGCCGGAGGCGGCCTTGTGCTTCGCGGCAATGGCCTTCGCCTTTTCGGAAAACGCGCTGAGGTCGTGACGCTCCGCCGCCGTGCGCAGCATTTCCTCCAGCTGCTCCTTGCCCCAGGCTTCCGCGTCAAACAGGCCGGAGGTGCTTTCGCCGTCATGGCTCCACAGGGCAGCGGCAGCGCCGTCCTTCACGGAGACCGTATATTCGCCCAGCACGTCCCGCAGGAAATCAAAGCTGGAATAGACCACCGTCGCGCCGCCGTCCGCCGTTTCGGTGACGGTGCGGCTGAAGAAGGTGCTCAGCATGGTATCCGTCACGCCGTAGGTATCGGCCATGGCTTTTTCGGCCAGCTTGGCTGCATCCACCCGGCTGGAAAACACCAGCCCCGCCGCCAGCGCGGTGACGCTGAGGCAGACGATTACGGCGATGAGGATAAAAGTTGTAGACAGCTTTTTCACAGGTCGTTCCTCCTTACGGACGGCTTGAAGCACCGCGCGGTGCTTCGCTTCGTCCCAGACGAGCCCGGAAAGGTTCTGGTCGACGAGCTCCTGAAAATCAAACTTCTTCATTGTAATACCACTCCTTCAGCCTGTCCCGCAGGATCGTGTTCGCCCGGTTTAAGCGGGAACGAACCTTGCCGTCCGACAACCGCAGCGCGCTTGCGATCTCTTTCAGCTTCAGCCCCTCGTAATACCGCAGCAGGACGACCTCACGGTATTTGGCGGGCAGGCTCATGACCTCCGTCAGCACGGTGCCGTCCGGAAAGACGAAATCGGCGGGCTTTTCGGGCAGCGAATCAAGAGAAGTCCGGCTTCTGTGGCGAAACCACGGGTTGCGCAGCATGTCCCGGCACGTGTTGACGCAGATGGTCGTCAGCCACGTCTTTTCCGAGCTTTCGCCGCGATAATCCCCTAAATGCCGGTAAGCCTTGAGGAAGGTCTCCTGCACAGCGTCCTGCGCAAGGGATGCGTCCTTCAGGTAAAGGGCGCTCATCCTCAGAAGGCTGCTGCCGTACTGCTCCATGAGCCGGTCAAGCTCCGACCGGCTGTCCGACGGACATTCGTAAGGCACAGTACCAACTCCTTTCACCTGTATAGACGGAGCAAAGCGGAAAAACTGCTGGAAACGGCGAAAAAATTTGGGGGAGGGGGAGAAAGGGGCGCTTCATCCCGCCGGAGGGAAAACAAAAAAACACCGCCGTCTCCGGGACGGCGGTGTATTCCGTTGCGTAGGAATCAGTACTTGCGCTTACGTGCAGCTTCTGCTTTCTTCTTGCGTTTCACGCTGGGCTTCTCATAATGCTCACGCTTGCGAGCCTCTGCCAGAACACCTGTGCGAGCACATTGACGTTTGAACCGCTTCAGAGCGCTTTCCAGGGATTCGTTTTCGCGGATGCGTACCTCGGACACTTGTTATCCCTCCCCTCGCTCATCCTGCGTATGGCGACTTCATACAATAGCCGCCAGCAGTTATGAATCTATTATAGCGCGTCTGCCGGTTCCCGTCAACTGGCATTTGAAAACTTTTTGAGGGGTTTACACCTTGGTCAAAAGAAGGAGCCGCCGCAGAGGGGAAAGAAAATGATGCTATTCTATCATTTTCTCTTTCAGCCGGGCGATGTTCCGCAGGGGCTCGTCGATGGCCTCGCCCTGAGTCTCGTTCCAGTCCTCCCGGACGAGCTCGATCTCCTTCTGATAAAATTCGATCGCCTTTTCGTATTGCCCCTGAATTTCATACAGCTGGGCGATGGCGTTGACCGGGTCGGTGAAGCGGGGCCGGGGCGAAAGCGCCAGCGCCTTTTCATACAGGGCGACGGCCTCGGCATAGGCGCAGCGCCGGGCCATCCGGTCGGCCCGGGCGAACCAGCTGAGCCAAGTGTCCGGGTACTTTTCCGTCATGCCCTCCCAGCAGGCTGCTGCTTCCTCCAGCCTGCCCTCTTTTTCGAGAATCATGCCTCTGTACAGATCGGAATGATAGCTTGTTTCCAGCCGGTCGGCCTTGGCCAGATAAGCCCGCGCTTCCTCGCAGCGGCCGTTGTCAATAAGCAGATCCAGCAGCCAGAAGTACGCCCTGCGCTGGGACGGGTGACGGGCGATGAAATCCTTGTAAAACTCGATGGTTCGGTGATGATTGACAGCGTTCCAGTCCGGGAACACGCCGCCTTCCGCCTCGAACAGCGCCGTGTGGGCGGCCTTGTCATATTCGGGCAGCAGACCGATGGCCTTGCGGGCCAGCGGGGAGGCCAACTCCCGGTATTCCCGGGCGCGCTTGCAGTACAGCTCCGCCAGCAGCAGCGTGGCGCGGGCCTGCGCGTCCGGCTCCAGACATTTGTCCTTCAGAAAACGCTCCTCGGTCTCAAATTCCTCCCGGGACAGAAAGCGCTGATCCCAGAGCATATTGTCGATGCGCTCCATCCGCTTGTCGTCCGTCATGGAAAACAGCGCGTCGATGGAGGTGCCCAGCAGAATGGAAAGCTCGGGCAGCAGCTGAATATCCGGCAGGGTAACGCCGTTTTCCCATTTGGACACGGCCTGAGGACTGACCCGAAGCCGCTGGGCCAGCTGTTCCTGCGTCATGCTTTTGGAAAGGCGAAGGGTCTTGATCCTTCCGCCGAAATCAAGGGTATTCATGAGGAACACCTCCGAAAGAAAGGATGAAGTCCGGGCCCGGGTTCCTTGGACGGCTTTCAGTATAGAGGTAAAACCCGTCGGGCGCAATGACCCGGCGGGTGAGAAAGGTTGAATCCCGGTTGTGTTACTGGGAAACGGTATACAGCGAATAGAAATACCCCCGGCGTTCCATCAATTCTTCAAAAGAACCCTGTTCCGCGATGGAGCCGTCCCGCAGGGTCAGAATCGCGTCGTAGCGGCGCAGCGCGCTTTCTTCCAGCGTGTGCGTGACGACGATGCGGGTCATGCCGCTTAAGTCCAGAATGGCATGGGAGACCTGATGAGCCGTCTGCGCGTCCAATGCGGCGGTGGCTTCATCCACCAGCAGCACCTGCGCGTTTTTCAGAAGGCTGCGGGCGATGGAGATGCGCTGCTTTTCGCCGCCGGACAGGCCGGTGCCGTTTTCGCCGCACAGGGAATCTTCGCCCCGCTCGGCGATCAGCCGGGACAGCCCGGACAGGCGAATGGCCCGCTCCACCGCTTCCTCGGGAAAATCCGCGAACAGGGTGATGTTTTCCCGGATGGTGGCGTTAAAGATGAATACGTTTTGCTGAATGACGGAGATCAGGTCATACAGAGAGGAACGGCGGATGTTCCGAAGCTCCTGCCCATCGTAAAGAATCTGCCCAGAGTAGCCGGTCTGGGAGGCGCTCAGCAGGTGCAGCAGGGTGGACTTGCCGCTGCCGGATGCGCCGACAACGGCGTAGCTTTTGCCCGGTTCAAATGAAAAGGAAATGTCTCGCAAAATCGGCTTGTCATCTTCGTAGGAAAAAGCCAGATGGGAAAGTTCGATGCCCTGTGTCAGCGAACCGAGCTGCACGGAGCCTTCCGGCTCCCCGGCTGCTTCCAGCGCGGAGGCCGCCTTGGCGATCAGCGCCCGGGCCGCCTTCCGCTCCGCCAGACAGACAGGGATGACGCTGATGGGGCTGATAACGTAGTTCATCAGCTGTACGAAAAGCAGTACCGTACCGACCGTCAGCCCCTTCCCCGACAGGGCCAGCGCCGCGCCTATCAGAAACACGCCCAACTGGGTCGTTACGCCCGCCAGACTGCCCATCCTCTGAATGAGAATGCCGATGCGTTCCTTGCGGCAGCGGGCGCTGGTCAGGCTGCGTACGCTGTCTGCAAACAGTCGGCACATCTGCTTTTCCGCCTGAAAGGACTTGATGACGGAGAAGCCGCCCAGCGCGTCCTTCAGCGCAGCCGTGCAGGCTTCGTTCTGATCGGACAGCAGCTTTTCGGCCCCGGCGGCCTTCCCGCCCATCAGAAGGGAGGCGGTCACCGGCAGCAGCGCCAGCAAAGCGGCGGCTAGCGTCAGCAGGGGACTGTACCACAGCATCATGGCAAAGGCACCCACGAAAAGCAGCAGGCTATTCGTCAGGGAGAAAAGATTCGTCAGACAGCCCTTTTCGATCACAGAAAGGTCGTTGGTCAACGCCGAAAGGTACAGGGAAGAGTTTTCCCCGGTGAAAGCGGCCAGCGGCTTTTCCATCAGCCGTCCAAACAGAGTTTCCCGGTACTGGGCCATGGCCCTAGTCAGAAAGCGGGGCTTGAAAAAGTAGGAAAACAGACAGGAGACAGCCGCCCCGGCCACCAGCCCCGCCGCGATGACCGCCAGCTGACGGAGCGTCCAGCCCGCGCCGCTGCCGCCGATCAAGTCCATAATCTGCTGCAGAAGCCAGGAGATCAGCAGATTGGCCGCGGCGCTCAGGAGAACGTCCGCCAGGGCCAGAGCAAAATTTAGTCGGTTGCCCCGGAAAAACGTCCGGGTGTAGGGCCGCAGGTCAGGCTGAGCCATAGAGGCAGGGTTTTTCATGGCTGATCCTCCTTCTGCGCTTCTTCCGCGCAAAGCTGCCGCCATAGGGCCAGCAGCTCGTCGTCATGGTCTCCCTCCGTCAGTTGCCGCTCCACGGAGGCCAGCGCCGATTCGCCCAGATCGTCGTAGACGGTGGCCTCGGAGACGGTTCCCGCACAAAATTTGACGCTGTCCATCCGGTAGGTGGGGGCCGCGTCAAAGGCCGTCCCTATCCGGCAGGCCCGCCGGAGCCAGTCCTCTGCCTCCTCTGGCCGCCCCAGATTCCGGGAAAGATGGGCGCACTCGGCGCAACAGCAGGCCAGAATTTTATCCACATAGCTCACGGCATCCGGGCCCGTCTTTAGGGAATCCAGCAGGTGGCACAGCCACTGCAGCGCGTCCAGAGCGGACGAGTCATCGCCCTTTCGTTGATAGTAATAGACATAGGCCGTCATCAGCCGTACCGACAGACTGGTCAGATCGCCCATCGCGTCGGTCAGATAGGACTCCGCTTCCCGGAGGGGATGACGGCCACTGCTCAAAATCAGGGCGATCAGGGCGTTGTGAACGCCGCAGATGTTGGTCTTTTTCAGAATCTCCAGCGCCTGATCCCCCTCGCCGAGCTTGAGGCAGCACTGGGCGATATGGTACTGAATGAAAATATCGCTGACGGCGGGGTCGGTATTCTGGGATAGCAGGGGAAGGGAGCGCTCCAGCAGATCCCGGCCCCGGCGAAGCCAGTCCGGCCGGTTCTGCTCCAGCCCTGCCAACTCGTACAGGGAGCCGCAGCGGTACACGACGCGGAAATCGTTGGGATAGCGGCGCAGGGCCTCCTCCGCCTCGGACACGGCCTCCCCGAAGCGTTTCTCCCGCTGCAAATGGAGGAGCCGCCGGGCCAGCGCCTCTGCGGAGCTTTGCTGCAGCTCGAAGCCCGCCAGCGCGTCCAGCGACACGGAAAACAGGCTGGCCAGCTCCGCCATCAGGCCTAAGTCCGGCGTGGCCGCGCCCCGCTCCCATTTGGACACGGCGGCGAAGGAAACGCCCAGCGCTTCCGCCAGCCGCTCCTGTGTCAGGCCGTTTTGCTTCCGCAGACGGCAGATATTTTGGGCAAGGGATAGCTTCATAAGGAAATCCTCCGTTTCCTGCGCCGCCTTGGGCAGCGCCTGTTTTTAATGTACCACGGGAAACACCGTGGGAAAAGATGAAATTGGTACAGAAAAGACAGAAAATTCTAAACCGATGGTACAATTTCGCTTTTCGGGCGGCTTCCGCCCCCGGATGGGCCGGTGCTTGTACAAATTTCCTATTCCGTGTATAATAAAGTGTTGTCATAGGCTCTGGCGGATGCTGCGGCCTTCGGACTGCATGGCCGATGTGAGGCACACTGGTATCCCCTTTACGGAGAGGAGGGAAAGGCGGATGAAAGAAAGAAGAAAACGGCTTGCCGCTTTGTTTGCGGCGTTCTGTCTGGTACTGATGCTGCTGCCTGTTCCCGCGGCCCGGGCGGAGGATGGAAACGGCTACACCTACATAGCGCCTACCCTGTCTAAAAGCGCGGACCCCTACGATCCTGAAAAGCCGGAGGAGCTGAGCGCCGACCAGCTTTACGCCAAGGCGGCCATCCTCATTGAGGCCACCACCGGCGACGTGATCTTTGAAAAGAACGCCGACCAGACCATGTACCCTGCCTCGACCACCAAAATTTTGACGACCCTGCTGGGCGTGATGATGGGCGACCTTTCACAGGAGGTCACCATGACCGAAAGCGCGGCGCAGGTGGAGGAGGGCAGCTCCACCACCGGCCTGCAGGTGGGGGAGACTATCAATTTTCTGGACCTGCTCTACGCCACCATGATCCGTTCCGGCAACGACGGCGCGCAGCTGATCGCCGAGCTGATCTCCGGCAATGAAGCGGAATTTGCCAACCTGATGAACGAAGCCGCCGCCATGTACGGCTGCACCGGCACCCACTTCGCCAATGCCAGCGGTCTGCACGACCCCAACCATTACACCACGGCCCGGGATATGGCAAAGATCGCTCAGGCCGCCATGCAGAACGACACTTTCCGCCAGATCGCCAAGACCTTCTCCTATACCCTGCCCAGCAGCAATGTGCGCAAGGAACGGACGATCACCGGCACAAACGAGAACTGGATCAACCCCAATCAGGCCACCAAGGACGACCCGGAGGGGGCCAATTCGACTTATTATCCTGACGCCATCGGTATCAAGACAGGCTACACCGCCGCCGCAGGCTATTGCTACGTGGGCGCGGCGGAGCGGGACGGGGTGGAGCTGATCTCCGTACTGTTCTACACCAGCAAATCCGGCCGTTGGTCGGACAGTAAAAAGCTGATGGAATACGGCTTCAGCCAGTTCGTCAGCATGACCCCGCTGGAACTGTACAACGAAAATCCCATCACCGTGGAGACATCCGGCTTCTCGCTGGACGATGCGGACTTGGGCCGTCTGCCGCTGGAAGTGCGGGCGCAGGCCTCCACCCGCACGGTGAATATCATCGGCACCAAGAGCGATCTGGAAGCCATGGCCCGCAACCTGAGCCAGACCGTGCTGATCGAGTACACGCGCGACTTCTCCGCGCCCATTGAAAAGGGTGAGGTCATGGGCACCATGACCTATTATCCCACCGACGGCGGCAGCCCCGTGGTCTACGATCTGATCGCCGGGCGCACCATCCAGCGGCGGGATAACGCCCCCCTGACGCTGGAGGAGATCGAGGCCGAGGTGAAGGCTGATCCCAATCCGCTGCCGCCCCTGTCCGTGGAGCTGGCGCTGGTGGTGTTGACGCCCTTCGCCGTCATTTTCCTCATCATTCACCTCATCCGCCGGGCACTGCACAAGACCGGGCGGCATAAAAAGAGCCGGGTTCCCCGGCCTCGAAATCGGTACTTCCGTTAAGAAACTTGTAAAAACACAGGAGAGGGGGAGCGGACATGATCGCACAGGTCATCGTTGACGTGGTGCATACCAATGTGGACCGTCCCTTTTCCTATCGGATCCCCGAGGGCATGGAGGTGGAGCAGGGCAGCCGTGTCAGCGTGCCGCTGGGCAAGCGCCGGGTGGACGGCTTTGTGGTGTCCCTTTTGGAGGAAGACCAGCTGCCCGCCGACGTGCCGCTGCAAAAACTGCGGCCCATAGCGGCGGTGCTGGACGATTATCCCGCCCTGCTGCCCCAGCTTCTGACGCTGGCCCGTCAGCTGGCGGAGGAAAATCACTGCCCCCTGTCCGAAACTCTGCGGCTGATGCTGCCCGCCGCCATGCGCACCGGGCGCATCCAGCAGAAGAAAGAGCTTTGCGCCGTGCTTTGCCCCGGCGTGGACGCGGAGAAGGAGGCGGACGCGCTGCGGCGGGCGCCCAAGCGGGCCATGGTGCTGCGGCTTTTGAAGGACGGCCAGCCTCACGGGGTCGGCCAGCTGGCCCAGCTGGTGTCCAATCCCCGGGACGCGCTGAAAGCGCTGGGGGAGCAGGGACTGGTGACGCTGACCGAGAAGGAGGTCTTCCGGGCCCCGGATACGGAGCTGGAACCGGCCCGTACCGTCGCACCGCCCCTGACCGACGACCAGCGGGAGGCGCTGGACAGCATGATCCCCTCGCTGGAAAAGGGACAGGGCGCGTTCCTGCTCCACGGCGTGACCGGCAGCGGCAAGACAGAGGTCTACCTGGCCATGGTGCAGCGGACGCTGGAAATAGGCAAGGGCGCGATCATTCTGGTGCCGGAGATCGCCCTGACCCCCCAGATGGTGCGTTGGTTCCACAGCCGCTTCGGCGAAAACACCGCCGTGCTTCACAGCCGCCTGACCGACGGCCAACGATATGATGAGTGGCGGCGCATCCGTTCGGGACAGGCCCGGGTCGTGGTGGGCGCGCGTTCCGCTATCTTCGCCCCGGTGGATAAACTGGGGTTGATCGTGATCGACGAGGAACACGAACAGACCTATCTGAGCGACAAACATCCCCGCTACGATGCGCGCCGGGTGGCGAAACAGCGCTGCGAAAACGAAGGAGCCACGCTGATTCTGTCCAGCGCTACGCCCAGCATTCTTTCCTTTGCCATGGCCCGCCGGGGGGACTACACGCTGGTGGAAATGCCCCGCCGGGTGGGCGACCGACCGCTGCCGCAGGTCACGGTGGTGGATATGCGCAAGGAGCTGGAGGCGGGCAATCGCTCCATTTTCAGCGCGCTGCTCATCCAGAAATTGAAGGAATGTCTGGACAGCGGCCATCAGGCCATGTTGTTCCTGAACCGACGGGGCTACAATACCTTCGTCAGTTGCCGCAACTGCGGCTATGTGGTCAAGTGCGAGCAGTGCGACCTGAGCATGACCCTGCACCGGGAAAGTCCGGACGACCCCGGCCAGCTGCGCTGCCACCTGTGCGGCGCGGTGAAGGCCCCGCCCACGGTGTGCCCGGAGTGCGGCAGCAAGTACATCCGCTACTTCGGCAGCGGCACCCAGCGGGTGGAGGAGGAGATGCACAGGCTCTTCCCGCAGGTCAGAACCGTCCGCATGGACATCGACACCACCCGGGGCCGGGACGCTCACGCCCGCCTGCTGGACGAGTTCGGCAAGGGCCGGGCGCAGGTGCTCATCGGCACCCAGATGATCGCCAAGGGGCTGGACTTTCCCAGAGTGACGCTGGTGGGCGTGGTGGCGGCGGACATGACGCTGAACCTGCCGGATTACCGTTCGGCGGAGCGGACGTTCCAGCTCATCACGCAGGTGGCGGGCCGGGCCGGACGGGCGCAGGAGCCCGGCGAGGTGATCGTGCAGAGCTACAAGCCGGACGATCCCTGCATTCAGGCGGCAGCGAAGCAGGACTACCGGGCCTTTTTCGAAATGGAGTTTTCCCGGCGGCGGGCGGGACTGTATCCGCCCTTTACCATGCTGTGCCGTCTGCTGGTGGAAAGCCCCGACGAGGCCGAGGCAAAAGATACGTCCGAGCGGCTGTACGATACCCTGCAGACCTATCTTCTGAGCCACCCAGTGCAGAAGAAAAAGACGCTGATGATCCGGGCGGACGAAGCACCGGTCAAGCGCATCCGGGGGCAGTACCGCTACCATGTGCTGCTCAAGCTGTTCGACCAGCCGGAAACCGCGCCGCTGCTCCGTCTGATGTCGGAGCTGACGGCCACCGGCACGGAACGCTGCCATATTTACGTTGAAGTGAACCCCGCCACCATGATGTAGCGGGCAGAGAGTAAGGAGAGATTTTCGATGGCGCTGAGGAAAATTGTGAAGATCGGGGACAACAAGCTGCGCAAAATTTGCAAGCCGGTGGAAAAATTTGACCGGCGGCTGAAAATTCTGCTGGAGGATATGGCGGACACCATGTACGACGCCAACGGCGTGGGTCTGGCCGCGCCGCAGGTGGGCATCCTGCGCCGGGCCGTGGTCATCGACGTGGGGGACGGACTGGTGGAATTGGTGAACCCGGTCATCGTGGAGTCGGACGGCCAGCAGAGCGGCCCCGAGGGCTGCCTGAGCATCCCCGGCCGCAGCGGCGTAGTCACCCGGCCCAACCATGTGAAGGTGCGCGCGCAGGACCCGGAGGGCAACCCCGTCGAGCTGGAGGCGCAGGAGTTCTTCGCCCGGGCCGTGTGCCATGAGCTGGATCATCTGGACGGCGTTCTCTATGTGGATAAGATGGATCGCGAGATTTTGGAGGGCGACGAGGAATACGAGCCGGTGGACGGAGACGAAGAGGAGGACGGGGAATGAAAGTTGTTTTTATGGGAACGCCGGAGTTTTCCGTTCCCATTTTGCGCGCGCTGGTGGAAAACGGCTACGAAGTGGCCGGGGTCTTTACCCAGCCGGATAAACCCAAGGGCCGGGGCGGCAAGGTGCAGATGACCCCGGTGAAGGAATACGCCCTTTCGCAGAACATTCCCGTATTTCAGCCATTGAAAATTCGCAAGGACGGACTGGACGACCTGAAAAGCCTTGCGCCTGACTTGTGCGTCACCGCCGCCTTCGGGCAGATTCTTTCCCAGGAAGTGCTGGACGTGCCGAAAATCGGCACGGTGAACGTGCATACTTCCCTGCTGCCCCGGCATCGGGGAGCGGCGCCCGTGCAGTGGACGGTATGGCAGGGCGAGACCGTCACCGGCGTGACCACCATGTTCACCGATGCGGGCATCGACACCGGCGATATTCTGCTGCAGCGGGAAACGCCCATCGGCCCGGAGGAGACTGCCGGGGAACTGACCGAGCGGCTGTCCCATCTGGGGGGCGAACTGCTGATCGAAACTCTGCGCCGCATCGAGGCGGGCGACTGCCCCCGGCAGAAGCAGGACGAGAGCCGCATGACCTACGACCCCAAGATCACCAAGGAAATGGGCGAGATGGACTTTACCGAGACCACGGCCCAATGCGTGAACCGGGTGCGGGCCATGAGCCCGTGGCCATGCGGCTACGTGACCACCGAGACCGGCGCGCTGAAGATCTGGAAGGCCCGGCCCGCCGAGGGCTGCGGCCAGCCCGGCACGGTGCTGCGCGCCGATCGGAAAAAGGGCCTGATCGTGGCCACCGGCGACGGAGCCGTCGAGCTGTGCGAAATTCAGGCTCCCGGCGCTAAACGGATGGAGGCCAAGGCCTATCTGCTGGGTCACGCCATTCCCGAAGGACAGAAATTGAGTGAGGCAAAGCTATGAATGAGAACGAACGCCCCGCGTCCAACGCCGGGGAAAAACGAAGCGACCGCCGTCCGGGCGGCAAGTTTGACGGCCAGCGCCGTCCCTATGCCGGGAAGCCCGAAGGCCATCGTCCTGCCCGTCCGCAGGGCGGCTCCTTCCGAAAGGACGACAAGCGCCCCTATGGCGGCAAGCCTGCCTCCGGCCCCCGGCAGTTTGACCGGGACGGTCAGCACCGCTCCCAGCCGTCCGGGAACCGCTCTTTTGACAAAAAGACCGACCGGCCTTCTTACGGCAGGCCCGCTTCCGGCAAGCCTTTTTATGGGAAGCCTTCTTTTGGCAAACCTTCTTATGGAAAGTCTTCTTACGGCAAGCCCTCCGGCCCCCGGAAGCCTGCCGCGCCCGTCCAGCCCAGCGCCCGCAAGCTGGCGCTGAAAGTGTTGCTGGATGTACACGAAAACGGTGCCTATGCTGCCTTGAGCCTGAATAAGACCCTGCCTCGTGATTTGAAGCCCGAGGAGCGCCGCCTGACCACTCAGCTGGTGTATGGCACGCTGGAAAACGAAGTGAAGATCGACCATGCTCTGAACCAGCTGACCGAGTATCCCGCCCGGGACGCTGTTACCCGCGACGTGCTGCGGCTGGGCGTTTTCCAGATCTTGTTTTTGGAGCGGGTACCGGACAGCGCCGCCGTGGACGAATCCGTCAAGCTGGTCAAGCAGATGGGCGCGGAAGCCTCTGCGGGCTTTGTGAATGCGGTGCTGCGCAATCTGATCCGCCAGAAGGACGAGCTCTCTTGGCCGGATGCGGAAAAAGACCCGGAGGAATGGCTTCATGTGGAAAGCTCCGCGCCTCTGTGGCTGGTGAAAAAGCTCATCGAGGCCTACGGCTTCGATACGGCGAAGCAGATGCTGACCTACCGGGAAGCCAGCCATCCCACCACCGTCCGGCCCAATCTGCTCAAGCTGGACGACCATGGTTTTGAAGAACTGCTCCGTAAAAAAAATCTGTCCTTCCGGGCAGGCGTGGCTCCCCATGCCTATCTGCTGGAGGGCGTGACCGAGCCGGGCTTTGACCCGGATTATCAGGCGGGCCTTTATTCCATTCAGGGTCAGAGCAGCATGCTGGCCGCCGAAGCGGTGCAGGCCCGGCCCGGCATGAAAATTCTGGACGCATGCGCGGCTCCCGGCGGCAAATCCGCTTATCTGTGCGAGACCATGCAGCTGACGGGCCGGGTCTATGCGTGGGAGCTGCACGAAAAGCGGGCGCTCCTGCTGGATGGTGTTCGCCGCCGTCTGGGGCTGGACAACCTGCGTACGGCGGTAAAGAACGCCTGCGAGTACCGCCCTGACATGGAAAAAACGCTGGACGCGGTGCTGCTGGACGCGCCCTGCTCCGGCACCGGCGTATTGAGCCAGAAGCCGGATATCAAGCTGCGCCTGAAGGAAAGCGACCTTCCCGCCATCGTGGAGACCCAGAAAAAGCTGCTGAACACGGTGTGCCGCTACGTTCGCCCCGGCGGTCTGCTGGTGTATTCCACCTGCTCTGTGCTGCCGGAGGAAAACAAGGCGCAGATCGAGGCCTTCCTGAAGGAGCATCCTGAATATACCACCGAACCCATGCCCCTGTCCTTCCCGGCGGAGCTGCGCCAGCAGCAGGACGCGCTGGGTCTGCAGCTGCTGGGCTTCCGAGATCAGGTGGAGGGCTTCTATATCGTCCGTCTGCGGAGGAACTACTGATGCCGGAAAAACGCATCCTGCTGGATAGGACCCCCGGCGAGCTGGGAGCCTACTTCAAGGAGCTGGGCCAGCCCGCTTTCCGGGCTGGTCAGGTGTACAGCTGGCTCACCCGGGGCGTGCCCTTTTCGGAGATGAGCAACCTGCCCAAGGCCCTGCGGGAGCAGCTGATGGAGACCTGCGACGATCTGCCCATGGAGCTGTACGGCGTGTTCCCCTCCCAAAAGGACGATACGGTCAAGTTTCTGTTCCGCTGCCGGGATGATAACCTGATCGAGGGCGTGCTGATGCACTACCATTACGGCTACTCCCTGTGCATCTCCACGCAGGTGGGCTGCAAAATGGGCTGCGCCTTCTGCGCCAGCACCCTGAACGGCTGCGTTCGGAGCCTTTCCAGCGGGGAAATGCTCTCGGAGGTGCTGCTGGCCAACCGCTATCTGGGCGAGAAGGGTCGGGTGGGGCACATCGTTCTCATGGGCAGCGGCGAGCCGCTGGATAATTACGACAACACCGTCCGCTTCCTGCGGGCGGTGAACGAGGAAAAGGGCCTGAACCTGAGCCTGCGCAACGTGTCGGTCAGCACCTGCGGTCTGGCGGATCAGATTCGCCGGCTGGCGGAGGAAAATCTGGGCATTACGCTGAGCCTGTCCCTGCACGCCCCCAACGACGAAATTCGGCGGCAGATCATGCCCGTCGCCCGGCGCTGGCCTTTGGGCGAGGTCATGGCCGCAGTGCGGGAATATGTGAAGAAAACGGGCCGGCGGGTGGTGTTTGAGTACGCGCTCATCGACCAGCTCAACAGCCGCCCGGAGCACGCCGCCGAACTGGCCGCGCTGCTTAGGGATCTGCAGTGCCATGTGAATCTGATCCCCTTGAACCATGTGGACGAGCGGGCCCTGCGCCCCGCGTCGCCGGAGGCGGTGCAGCGCTTTTTGCACACGCTGGAAAGCCGTCATATCTCCGCCACCGTGCGCCGGGAAATGGGCTCGGATATCGGCGGAGCCTGCGGTCAGCTGCGGCGGCGGGAACTGGAAGGAAAATCAAAGGAGTAACACCATCATGCGGGTTTGCCACAGAACACATCAGGGTCTGGTACGGGCCAGCAATCAGGACAGTCTGCTGGTGGAAGGGCGCTTGTACGGCGTCGCCGACGGCATGGGCGGCCACAAGGGCGGGGAGACCGCCAGCCGGGTGGCCGTGCAGGTGGTCAAGAACGCCCTCAGCCGCAAGCGCCCGGAGGAGGACGCGCTGCGCATGGGGCTGGAAGCCGCCAACCGCCGCATCTACGGCATGGCGGGCAGCGACGAAAACCTGACCGGCATGGGCACCACCATGACCCTTCTGTGGGAGGGAGAGCAGCGCATCCTGATCGGCCACGTGGGCGACAGCCGCGCCTATCGCCTGCGGGACGGCAAGCTCAGTCAGATCACGCAGGATCACAGCGTGGTCGGGGAGCTTCTGCGCAATCAGGTCATCACCCCCGAAATGGCGAAGAAGCATCCCTATCGAAACATCATCACCCGGGCCGTAGGCATCGACCCGGTGGTGGAGGTGGATATGCTGTCCGAGGACAAGCAGCTGGACGACCTGTGGCTGGTCTGCTCCGACGGCCTGTACAACATGGTGGACGATCAGGACATCGAAGAAATTCTTCAGACCATGAACGAGGAGAAGGCCGCAGACCGTCTGCTGGAGCTGGCGCTGGAGCACGGCGGCACGGACAATATCACCTTCGTGCTGGGCCGGGTGATGGAGGTGCAGGGCGAATGATGAAAGGCATGATCTTCGCCGAGCGCTACCAGCTGGAGGACTTTATCGGTCAGGGCGGCATGTCGCTGGTCTACCGGGCGGTGGATATCCGCACCGGCCACAGCGTGGCGGTCAAAATTCTGAAAAGCGAATACAATTCCGACAAGGAATTTCTGGAGCGCTTCCAGCGGGAGGCCCAGGCCGCCAGCCTGATGAGCCATCACAACATCGTCAACCTGCTGGACGTGGGCGTGGAGGGCGAATACCGCTATCTGGTGCTGGAATACGTCAGCGGCAGCACCCTGAAGGACGTGATCCGCCAGAAGGGACGGCTGAACACGACCACCGCCATCCAGATCACCGTGCGCATTTTAAGCGCCCTGCAGCACGCCCACGACAACGGCATCATCCACCGGGACATCAAGCCCCAGAACGTGCTGATCCACTCCGACGGCCACGTGAAGGTGGCGGACTTCGGCATTGCCCGCATGACCAACGCCTTCACCATCTCCAAGGGGGATACAGTGGTGGGGTCGGTGCATTACTCCTCGCCGGAGCAGGCCATGGGCGGCGTGGTGGAGGCCACCAGCGATATTTATTCCACCGGCGTGGTGATGTACGAGATGCTCACCGGCCGGGTGCCCTTCGTGGGCGATACCCCCGTTTCCGTGGCCATGCAGCACATCAATGACGCGCCGCCGCCTATTACCGACTACGCGCCGGAAACGCCGCCCGCCGTGGTGGCGGTGGTGATGAAGGCGCTGGCCAAGAACCCAAAGGATCGTTTCCAGAGCGCACGGGAAATGGCGGATGCGCTGCTGCAGGCCAAGGACGGCAAGCTGGATCCCGAAACGCTGCAGACGGGCTTTTCCCGGCTGCCTGCCGGGGCAGTGACTCCGGGCAGGCAGCAGCCGGTGCAGCCCCCGAAACGCCCTGCCGAGAACAAACCCTACCGGCCCGGCCCGGTTTCACAGGTCACGGGGCGGATGAAGAAGCACCGTTATTCCCGCCGGGGCATTCTTTTGACCGCCGCGGCCACCGTGGCGGTGCTGGCCGTGCTGACCTTCGGCATTCTGGCCATTTTCAACCGGGTGACCAACCGGGTCATCGCGCCGGATGTGGAGGGCTACCCGGCCGAGGAAGCCATGGCCATGGCCAGACGGGCCGGGCTGGGCTGGCAGCAGACCGAGCAGAACAGCGACCTCATCCCCGCCGGGGTGGTGATCTCCCAGCTGCCGGAGCCGGACACGGAAATGAGCCGGGGCGACAGTCTGCTGGCCACCGTCAGTCTGGGCCCCAGTCAGGATACCATCCCCGACTGCGTGGGGCAGCTGTATGACAATCTTTCCAAGAATCTGCGCAAGCAGGGCTTCAGCATCGTGGTCATCCGATCGGTGTCCACGGAGCCGCTGGGCACCATCCTGCAGCAGAATCCCAAGGGCGGCGAAGCCTTTACCCCCGGGCAGGAGCTGGAGCTGTCCATTTCCGGCGGCAGTACGCTGGTGCCGGACGTGACCGCCTGCACCGAGGAAGAAGCGGCCAAGCTGCTGCGGGAAAACCAGCTTTCCGTCGGCGAGACCGTCTATGTGGAAGTGCTGGATGAAAGTCAGATCGGCATGGTCATGGCCCAGAACCCCGTCTCGGGTACGCTGGCGGTGCTGGACGCGCCGGTGGTGCTGACCGTCGCGACGCAGAGCAAGGGATATAAGGGTGAGATCAGCTTTACCATGGAAAAGGCCGATCAGGATCGAACCATTCGGGTAACGCTGGTAGAGAACGGGCAGGAGGTGGAGCAGTACTCCGCCGTATACCCCGCCGGGCAGAGCGGCAGCGTGATCACGCCCCTCAGCTCCGCCTACGGCGGCAGCGCGTCCTGCCGGGTCTATGTGGACGGGAAGCTGTATCTGGAGCAGTCCGTGACCATGGAATAGGAGGAAGCAGCTTGATGGAACAGAGCGCCCGGGAGGGCGTGATCGTCAAGGGCGTGGGCGGCCTGTACTACGCCCGTCAGCCGGACGGAGAAGTGCACGTGCTCCGGGCCAAGGGAAAATTCCGCAAGCAGCACGTAACGCCCATGGTGGGGGATCGGATCTTGTTCACCCCGGCCAGCGGGGACGAGCATGGCTGGGTGGAAGAAATTCTGCCCCGGGACAGTGAACTGATCCGTCCGCCGGTGGCCAATATCCGCACGGTGCTGCTGGTGTTGGCTCCCCAGCCGGAGCCGGACTATCTGCTGATCGACACGCTGCTGGTGATGGCGGCCCGGCAGAGCATCCGCCCGGTGCTGGTAGCCAACAAATGCGACCTTTCGTCGGAGGTGTATGAAAGCCTTGTGCGGGAGTACAGCACGCTGCAAATTCCGATTCTCCGGGTCAGCGCCGAAACGGGCGAGGGGCTGGACGAGCTGCGCTCCGTCCTGCGGGAGGGCGTCTGCTGCTTCGCCGGGCAGTCCGGCGTGGGCAAGAGTACGCTGCTCAGCGCCGCTACGGGGCTGGAACTGAAGACCGGCGAGATCAGCCGCAAGATCAGCCGGGGCCGCCACACCACCCGCCACGCGGAATTGATGTTTCAGGATGGCTATCAGGTGCTGGACACCCCCGGTTTCAGCCTGCTGGAACTGGAAATGGGCATGGAACCCATTCAGCTCAAGGATTATTACCCCGATTTCGCGCCCTATGAGGGGCAATGCCGTTTCTCCCCCTGCTATCACCTGAGCGAACCGGGCTGCGCCGTACTGGAAGCCGCCCGGGAAGGCAAGCTGGGCAGGGAACGGCTGGAACGCTACCATCTGCTGCTAAGCCGCGTAAAAGAAGCATGGAGGAATCGCTATGACTAAGATCGCCCCGTCCATTCTGGCCGCCGACCCCCTTCAGATGTTTGATGCCGTAAAGCTGGTGAAGGACACCGGCTGCGACGAGCTGCATTTTGACGTGATGGACGGCCATTTTGTGCCCAACATCAGCTTTGGCCCCAGCCTGCTTGCGGCCATTCATAAGGAGTTCGACCTGCACTGCGACGTGCATCTGATGATTTCCGACCCGCTGAAATATGTGGAAAACTTCGCCAAATCCGGCGCGGGCACCATCACCATCCATCAGGAGGCCAACGACTTCCTGCCCTGCCTGCGGAAGCTGCGGGAGCTGGGCGTTCGGGTGGGCGCGTCGGTGAAGCCGGGCACCTCTGTCGAAACCTTGCGGGAGGCGCTGCCGCTGCTGGATCGGGTGCTTCTGATGACGGTGGAGCCGGGCTTCGGCGGGCAGAAGCTGATGCCGGATGTGCTGCCCAAGGCCGCCCAGCTGCGGGCTATGGGCTTTACCGGGGATATCGAGGCCGACGGCGGCATCAATGGGGACAACGCCCCCCAGCTGGCGCAGGTCGGCATTGACACGCTGGTGATGGGCACCGCCTTTTTCCGGGCGGAGGAGCCCGAAGCGCTGGTGCGCCGTGTGCATTCTCTCTGAAAAAATGGCAAGAATGAGAAGCGTCCCCTGAAAGAAAAACGGGAAAGGACGGCCTTCTCATGAAAACGACAGACTCGAAACAAATGCAGCCCGGGGAAGCGCTTTTCAGGCTTTACCCCCGGAAGAAAACCATGAAGCGCGGCCCCGTGCGTCACTGAGCCGCGCTGATCGGAATGGGAAAGGAATGAAACCGTTTTTTGAATTTTGACGAACTGCCGCTGCTTCCGCAGCTGTTGACCGCGGTTAAAGCCTGCGGCTATGAGACCCCCACCCCCATTCAGCGGGATACGATTCCCACCGTTCTTGCGGGCAAAGACGTGCTGGGCTGCGCCCAGACGGGCACCGGCAAGACCGCCGCCTTCGCCCTGCCGATTCTGCAGCGGCTTTATCAGGAGCGGCCCGCCGGGAAAACTCGGAATATTCGGGCGCTGATCCTGACCCCCACCCGGGAATTGGCCCTGCAGATTCAGGAAAACTTCGTGGCCTACGGCAAAGGGCTGCCGCTGCGCTCCTGCGTGATTTTCGGCGGCGTAGGCCAACAGCCGCAGGTGGAGCAGCTCAAGCGTGGCGTAGACATTCTGGTGGCTACGCCCGGACGGCTGAACGACCTGATCGGTCAGGGCTTTATCAGCCTTGCCAAAATTGAGATTTTTGTGCTGGACGAGGCTGATCGGATGTTGGACATGGGCTTCATTCACGATGTGAAAAAAGTCATCGCCCTTTTGCCGGAAAAGAGGCAGACCCTTTTCTTCTCCGCCACCATGCCCGCCGAGGTGGAAAAGCTGGCCATGAGCATCCTCAAAGACCCGGTCAGCGTGAAGGTAGACCCGGTCAGCAGTACGGTGGATACCATCGATCAAAGCCTGTATTTGGTGGATAAGGCCAACAAGAAGCATCTGCTGGCCGAGCTTCTGCGCCGCCCGGAGGTGGAAAGCGCGCTGGTCTTTACCCGCACCAAGCACGGAGCCGACCGGGTGGTGCGGGAACTGAGCCGGGAGGGCATTCAGGCCCGGGCCATTCACGGCGACAAGAGTCAGGGCGCCCGGCAGGAAGCGCTGGCCCAGTTCAAGCAGGGCAAAATCCATGTGCTGATCGCCACCGACATCGCCGCCCGTGGTATCGACATTGCAGGCCTGTCTCACGTGTTTAATTACGATCTGCCCCATGAGCCGGAATCCTACGTCCACCGCATCGGCCGCACGGGCCGGGCGGGACACGAAGGCGTGGCCGTCAGCTTTTGCTGTATCGACGAAATGAAGGATCTCAAGGCCATTGAAAAGCTCATCGGCAAGCAGATCCCCCGAAAGGAAAGCCAGTGGCCCATGCAGGTCTTTACCGAAACGGTGAAGCAGCCGCCCCAGCCCCGGCCCTCCAAGCGGGAACGGATGGCGGCGGAAGCAAGCCGTTCGTCCCAGCCCGCCAAGCGGCTTGAAAAGGCGGGAAAACCGGCCGTTAAAGCCGCGCTTCCCGAAAAGAGGGACTTGAAGAACGCCCGGATGGAGAAACCGGCGCGGCATGAAAAGGCGGCTGCCGAAAAGCCCATTCGGGCGGAGAAAGCGCCCCGTCAGGCGGAAGCCAAGCGCTCTGTACGGGAACCCAAGCCCGCTCGGGAGCCGAAGCCCCTGCAAAAGGCTGAACGTCAGCCGAAGGAAACGGCGTTTCGCGCCACCCTGCTGGAACGGCCTAACGCCCGGCCCGTCCGCCCGAAGGAGGGACCCATGTTTCTGGAAGCGCCTTTTCTGGACGACAAGCCCGCCCGGAAAGAGGAAGAAAAGCCGTCCATGACCTATCAGCAGTATATGCAGAAGCAGCGCGCCGCCTCCCGGATGCGGTTTTCCACCGGGGAAGACCGCCGCTGACGAAGTTGACAAAACGGAAACCTGACGTGCTGAAGAGGAAAAGCCGATGTACATCGCCGATTTGCACATTCATTCCAAATATTCCCGGGCCACCTCCTCCGACTGCGACGCGCCTCATCTGGACCTATGGGCGCGCCGCAAGGGCATCGGGCTGGTAGGCACGGGGGACTTTACCCATCCCGTCTGGCGGTCGGAGCTCCGGAAAATGTTGGAGCCTGCCGGAGGCGGTGTATACGCACTGCGGAAGGAGTTTGCCCTGCCGTCCGGCGTGGCCGGCGGGGGAGACCCCGTCCGCTTTGTGGTATCCGGGGAGATCAGCACCATCTACAAGAAGGATGGCAAGACCCGGAAGGTGCATCACGTCATCCTGCTGCCCGGGCTGGACGAGGCGGAGGAGCTGGCCCATCGGCTGGAAGCCGTGGGCAACCTGCACAGCGACGGACGGCCCATTCTGGGCATGGACAGCCGGGATCTTCTGCAGATGACCATGGACGCCTGCCCGGACGCGATCTTTATTCCGGCCCATATCTGGACGCCCCATTTTTCTGTGTTCGGGGAATTTTCCCAATTTTCCACGCTGGAGGAATGCTACGGCGACATGACCGGCTGCATTCACGCGCTGGAGACGGGGCTTTCTTCTGACCCGCCCATGAACCGCCGAGTGTCCCAATTGGACTCTTATCTGCTGGTATCCAATTCCGACGCGCATTCTCCGCAAAAGCTGGGCCGGGAAGCCAATCTGCTTTCCTGCGGCGCAACCTATGGAGAGCTGAAACACGCGCTGGAGACCGGCGAGGGCTTCGAGGGGACGATCGAGTTTTTCCCGGAGGAGGGCAAGTACCATCTGGACGGCCACCGGGCCTGCGGCTGCTGTCTGGAGCCGGAGGAAACCAACGCCCTGAACGGCCGCTGCCCGGTTTGCGGACGAAAGCTGACTGTGGGTGTGCTGCACCGGGTGGACGAGCTGGCCGACCGTCGGGAGCCGGGGCCGCTTTCCCGTCCCTTCGAAAGCCTGATGCCCCTGCCGGAGCTGCTGGCCAACTGTATGCAGACCGGCGCGTCCAGCAAGCGGGTGCAGGGAGCCTATCTGGAAATGCTCAAACGCTACGGCCCGGAGTTTACGATTCTGCGGGAGCTGCCGCTGGAGGCGGCAGAGCGGGACATGGGACACGGCGTAGCTGAGGCTCTGCACCGTCTGCGCACGGGGCAGGTTCACAAGCAGGCGGGCTATGACGGCGAATACGGCGTGATCACCGTGTTTGAACCCCACGAGATGGAACTGCTGGAAGGTCAGACTTCCCTGCTGGAGCTGGCGGGCTTTGCCGCGCCCAAGGCGAAAAAACAGCCGGTAAAGGCCCGCACCGCCGAAGCGGAATCGGAAGAAATGGTGCAGAAGCTGCCCTTGCGGATGAATCCGGAGCAGGAGGAAGCCATCCGGGCGGAGGACGAAATTATCGCCGTGGTGGCCGGGCCCGGAACGGGCAAGACCCGCACACTGGTGGAACGCATCGCCTATCTGGTGGAACGGCGGAAGGTGCCGTCGAAGGAGATCACCGCCGTCACCTTTACCCATCAGGCGGCGGAGGAAATGCGCGCCCGGCTGAAGGAGCGGCTGGGGGCTGCGGCCAAGTCCATCACCATTGGCACGTTCCATGCCATTGCCCTGAACCTGTTGGAGAAAAAGCCCCTGTTCAGCCGGGAACAGGCCCTCGCCCTGATGGCGGAGATGCTGGAAGAACGGGGCGAAAAGACCTCGCCCGCCGAAATGCTGCGGCTTTTGTCACAGGAGAAGAACGGCATGGAAGTTGTAGGTTTCCCCCATGGCCTGCGGGAAGCCTACGACGAACGGATGCACGAACTGGGCGCACGAGATCTGGACGACCTGCTGACGGAAGCACTGGCGCTGGACGTGAGCCGGAAACCCTGCTTCCGCCACCTGCTGGTGGACGAGTTTCAGGACATCAACCCCTTGCAGCACCAGCTGGTGGAGCACTGGCGGCAGGGCAGCCTGTTCGTCATCGGCGACCCAGATCAGTCCATTTACGGCTTCCGCGGCGCGGATGCGGATTGCTTCGACCGCCTGCGGGAACGTCACCCGGGGCTGCGTCTCATCCGCTTGAAGGAAAACTACCGCTCCGTGCCCTCGGTGCTGGAAGCGGCTCTGTCCGTCATTGACCGAAATCCCGGCCCGTCCCGGCAGCTGCACGCCAACGTTTCGGGCGGCGCGGCCGTTCGGCTGATGCAGGCGGACGATGCCTTTGCCGAGGGGGTGTTTATCACCAAGGAGATCGAGCGCATGGCGGGCGGCGTGGATATGCTGGAAGCCCATCACCAGAAGGAAGACCGGGCCGTTCACCGGGCGTTTTCGGAAATGGCGGTGCTGTGCCGTACCCACCGGCAGCTGGAGCAGATCGAGTACTGTCTGGAACACGACAGCATCCCCTGCGTGGTGTCGGGACGGGAAAACTTTTGGGAGGACGGCAAGGTACGGGGCATGTTGGGCTTTTTCCGCTCCCTGCAGGAGCCTGAAAATTTTGCGGCGCTGAACGACGCTCTATCCCTTTTATGGAAGATTCCCGCGCCGCTGATTCAGCGGGCGGGGGAGGCCCTTCGGACGGCCAAAGAATCGGCCGCCCTTCGGGAAGAACTGGCGTCCTTTGAGGTGCTGGCCCCATGGCTGGACGCGGCGGACGAGCTTTGGCCCCAGCTGGCCAAGGCTAAGCCCCGAAAATTGCTGGAACGTCTCCGGGAGCTGTGCGGGCTGGAAAATTCCAAGCCGGTGTCCCGGCTGCTGAACGCCTCCGTGTTCCAGAATCGAATGGAGGAATTTTTGGAACGGACGCTGCTGGGCGCGGAGGGCGACCTGCAGCGCCGGGGCGAGGGAGCCGTTCAAAGCGGCGCGGTGCGTCTGATGACGCTGCACGCCTGCAAGGGGCTGGAATTCCCGGTGGTCTTTCTGGCGGGCCTGAACAGCGGCGACCTGCCTTTGGAGCGGGAGAAAAGTCCCATGAATGTGGAAGAAGAGCGGCGCCTGTTCTTCGTGGGCATGACTCGTGCCCGGGAGGAACTGATCGTCAGCTATGGCGGTCAGCCGTCGGCCTTCGTGGACGAGCTGCCGGAAAGCATTCATCCGCAGCCGGTTAGCACCCGGAAGCCTATGGTGAAGATGGAGCAGCTTAGCCTGTTCTGACAATGATTTTGAATGCAAAAGAGGGAAAAGCATGGTTTCGTTGTTGCTGGCGGTTATTTATCTCGCCTTTATTAGTTTGGGCCTGCCGGACGCGCTGCTTGGCTCCGCGTGGCCGGTGATGCAGGGGGCGCTGAACGCCCCCCTTTCCTTTGCCGGAGCGGTCTCCATGGTTATTTCCGGCGGAACGATTCTCTCCAGCCTGCTGTCCGACCGCATGACCCGAAAGCTGGGCGTTCAGCGCCCCGTGGATGCTGATCCTTTGGGCTGTTCCCTACGGTCTGGGGGCGGGCGCGGTGGACGCGGCGCTGAACAATTACGTGGCGCTGCACTATTCCTCCCGGCACATGAGCTGGCTGCACTGCATGTGGGGCGTCGGCGCCAGCATCAGCCCGTTTATTATGAGCCTGGCCCTGCAGCGAGGCTGGGGCTGGCAGATGGGCTACCGCTCGGTCTCCTACATTCAGCTGGCCCTGACGGCGCTGCTGTTTCTCAGTCTGCCCCTTTGGAAAAAGCGGACGAATGAGACGGCGGAAAGCAACGAATCCGTTGAACCGGCCAAACGTCAGAGCATCGGACAGCTGCTTCGGCTACCGGGCGTGCCGTTGATTTTGCTGACGTTTTTTGGCTACTGCGCCATGGAAAGCACGGCGGGGCTGTGGGCCAGCAGTTATCTTGTCAACGCCCGGGGCGTGGAGGCGGAAACTGCCGCCCGCTTTGCCAGCCTGTACTTTCTGGGCATTACCCTTGGCCGTTTTCTGAATGGATTTATTGCGGATCGTTTCGGCGACAAGACCATGATCCGCGCCGGGCTGGGGCTGGCGGCGGTCAGCATTCTGATCATCCTGCTGCCGTGGCAGCTCTGTCCGCTGATTGGTCTGGTGACGCTGGGCATTGGCAGCGCGCCGATCTATCCCTGCATCATTCATTCCACGCCAGAGTCCTTTGGCCGTGAAAATTCACAGGCGATCATCGGGGTGCAGATGGCCAGCGCGTACATCGGTTCGACGTTTATGCCGCCGCTGTTCGGCCTGATCGCCCAATACGGCAATATCGGGGTTTACCCGGTATATCTGATGATCTTTGCGGTTTTGATGATCGTTCTGTACGGGCTGTTTACGAAGGGGCAGGGAAAGAAGGCATAAGGAAACTCGGTTCGGCGTCCGAAGGGGTGCGGGGGCGGAAAGCCGCCTGCCTGTGACAGCGTGCCCAGTATGGCTGTAAGAAACCCCTTTCCGGGGCTTGACGCGCCGACTTCGGCGCGAATCGGGACTTGCCGTCCCATGGGGCGTTCACACTTTTCTTTCGATGGCGAAAGAAAAGTGTGCAAAAGAAAGC
>ERZ824488.1505-NODE-1505-length-25085-cov-6.656252_pt1 | contig 25085 bp, 21 predicted proteins | sample MGYA00519936_ERZ824488 | MGnify/ENA primary metagenome ERZ824488 (study PRJEB31778, sample SAMEA3449153) | human gut metagenome | biome: human gut; feature: human-associated habitat; material: faeces | place: United Kingdom | collected 2010/2012 ... | reverse complement strand
TGAGGGATATGGTCTCCTTCCGGTAAAGTTGGTGTGACAACTTAACTTTAACTCATGAGACCCTATCTCTCATATCTTTTTTACTATAGTCCAAAATGCATTCTAGTCCTATACGTTTTTCTCGCCGAAGCGTGGGATACATATTGCGCTTTATGCCCTTATCTGGTACAATATACGGATAAGGGCGTTTTTATATCCTTTCGACAGAATGGGCGGATACGATGAAAAAGACTTCCCATGCGGGACATACCGGGCAGGCAGCGCTCAGCGCGCTGCTGGAAATATCGCTGGCGGTCGTGCCGGCGCTGCTGTTCTTCTATACATACGTTCACCATTACCCGTCAGCGACGTTTTTTCTGCGGGGCAATGTGTTGTTCTTCGTTGTCTATTTCGCGATCCTCGTGCTGTTCATGACGATCTACGGCAGCTTCAGCGTACGGAAATACCGCACGCGGGAGCTGGTGTTCGCGTTCGGCCTTTCGAGCTTTTTCACGGACACCATTGCCTATTTCCTCATGTGCATGATCGCAAAAATGCTCCTGCCGCCGAAGTACGTCATCCTCACGCTGCTGCTGCAGTGCCTCGTGGAGACAGGAATTTTTATTCTCGCCCGCATTCTGGCCGACCGGCTCGAGCCGCCGGCGCCGGCGCTGCTGATCGTGCCGGAGAAGGATGCCGAGGAGAACGTCCGCAGCAAGTTTGACCGCCGCCGCACGCGCTACTCCATCGACCGCGTCGTTTCCGCGGATATGCCGTGGGAGGAGCTGTGCGAGATCATGCACTCCTACACTACAGTCGTGCTGATGCCGATGGAAAAGGAGCTGCGCCGCCGCATCATGGACGACTGCTTCTGGCACGGCATCGCCATCATGCTCAAGCCGGATATGCAGGACATCATGGTAAACTGTGCCGACACGGTCATCATGAGCGATGTGCCGCTCTGCGCCGTGCACACCGGCAACTACGACCGCGGCTATCTGACAGCGAAGCGTGTGCTCGATATCGTTGCGTCCGTATGCGGCCTTATCATTTGCAGCCCGATCTTCCTTGCCGTCGCCATCGCCATCAAAATTCAGGACGGCGGGCCGGTATTTTACCGGCAGAAGCGTCTCACGCTGAACGGCAAGCCGTTTTACCTTACCAAGTTCCGCAGCATGGTCGTGAACGCGGAATCCGCCACCGGCGCGGTACTGGCAGGGAAGAGCGATTCCCGCATCACGAAGGTGGGGGCGTTCCTCCGCGCCACGCGCATCGACGAGCTGCCGCAGCTTCTCAACATTCTCAACGGCGATATGACGCTCGTCGGCCCTCGTCCGGAACGGCCGGAGTTTTATCAGAAATACTGCGCTGAGTACCCGGAGTTCGCCTACCGCCTGCGGGCCAAGGCCGGTCTCACCGGCTACGCCCAGCTCTACGGGAAATACAACACCACTTTTGCGGACAAGGCGCTGCTCGATATGTACTATATCCAGAAGGCGTCCTTCCTCTGGGATTTGCAGCTCATTTTCTATACGCTGAAGATCATCTTCGTCAAGGAAAGCACCGAGGGCGTGGACACCAAACCCGCCGAGCCGGAGAAGAAAGAACCGGCCTGCACCGGAGAAACCAAATAATTGTGCGGCTCTTTCGCTGAAAAACCGCCGCGAATTTCCTGCTCTTTAGGGGAGGGAAATTCGCGGCGGTTTTCGTTTTGCGCGTGTCTTGATGCATCGGCAGAGGCGGCGCGTCAATCGTATGCGACGGTATAGTTCAGTTCCCCCAAAGAAGCGAGCCGGATCGTTCTCACCTCAAAGGCGGCATAGGTAAAGGTCATTTCTTCGCCTGCGGGAAGAGCTGTTTCATCGGAGCCAATCGTAATGTGCAGGGGGGCCTCTCCGTTATTGCGGATTGTCACCGATGTGAATTTGTGTGTTTCAAAGTTTGTTTTGATAACCTGTAAGTGTAAGCCGCTGTCGCTGAAAAACAGCTCGCCGACGGCAGCAATATCACCGCTGTCATGCGCCCTTTGAACGACACACAGACTGCCGTCCGATCCATCCAGCCGGAGGGAGTAGTCATATTTTCCCCGGTCTTCCAGCGTGTAACTCGCACCGTTCGCGTAGTCGTAAACGATGACGCGGCTATCGATGATACCGGAGCCGAAGGTGATCGTGGAACACAGCTCGGGAAGCCCATCGCCGGTAAGGTCGCAGAAATACGTGTTCCAGATCGGCATACCGGTATAAAGCGGTGTGATCTCGTTTTCCGTCACAGCCTCCATCTTCTCCGGATACCAGCGGAACGTCACGCCCGGATATTCCGGGAGAGCGATCTCCAGACGTCCGTCCCAGTTCATTTCCTCGGGGTTTTCCAGGTAGTCGAACCACTTTTCCGTTTGCGCCGGTCCTAAACCGGACACATTATCACCGACGCTGGGCGAGCTCCGCTCTGTTTTCGGATCCGTCAGAAAGCAGACGGCGGCCACGGCGCAGACAACCACAGACGCCAGAACGATCCAGAATGCGGGCTTCTTATAGTTCATCACGGACTTCACCCGCTCCTTTATGCCCACCTCGCCGAAAGCGAGGGGACACGCCGCGATGCTGCGGCGGCTGACGCTGCAAGATACGAGCGCCTGCGTATAATCGGCTCGCTGCTCGCTGCCCATTTCCCGGATGACCTTTTCATCGCAGGCAAGCTCGATATCCCGGCACAGCAGGATATAGCCGAGCCATAGCAGCGGATTGAACCAGTGGACCGTCAGCAGCAGAAAGCCGAGCGGCTTCCACCAGTGATCCCTGCGGCGGATGTGTGTCTGCTCGTGGGCGATCACATGATCCATCTCGCGTTTGTCCATATGATACGGGAGATAGATCTTTGGCCGGATGATCCCCAGCACGAACGGAGAACAAACATTTTCGCTCTGATAGATATTATCCCGCAAAATCACGGCTTCGCGGACTCTGCGGCGCAGACGCCAATAGCTTATGGCGGAATAAAGGAGAAGCGCGGCGGCTCCGGCGAGCCAGACCGCTGCCATGACCGAGATCCATATCTGCAGCGGATTGGCGCTCGCGCCCGGCGCGGGCGAAAGCGAATGGTCAATGACCGGGTTGATGACCTGATCGAGGGCGGGAACGCCCGTTTGAACGGAAGGCGCCGTCTCCATCATAATGCTCGGGCTGACCGTTTCCGCGCTCGGTATAAGACTCAGCGCACTCTCGATGGAAAACGGGAAGATTAACCGGACGGCGACAATGCCCCAGAGCAGAACATTCACCCATTTTGGCGCTTTTTTCAGGCAGAACCGCAATATCAGAACCGCGATTACGATCCAGCTTGCGGCTATGCTCCGGTTGACGATCTCCAGAAACAGCTCGCTCACGATCTCTCCCCCTTTCGGATACGGTCGATCATCTGCTGCACCTCGTCGAGCTCATCATCGGAGAGATCCTGCCGTCTGGTAAAGGCGGCGATAAACGCGGGGAGAGAGCCTTCAAACTTCTTTTCCACCAGCTCGTCGATCTCCCACGCCTGCGCCTCGTCCTTTGATACAAGCGCCGTTACCATGCCGTCTTCATTTTTCAGGACGCCGCGCTCCCCAAGCCGCTTGATGACTGTATACGTCGTGGTCCGCTTCCATCCCAGCTGCTCCTGACACAGCCTTGCAAGCTGCGCGGCGGCGATCGGTCCGTGCTCCCACAAAATCAGGCAGAAACGGTATTCGCCCTCGTGGATCTTCGGAATCTCCATGGGTAACCCCTCCTTGTCTACGTTGATAGACTCTATACATAGTCTACACGGTTAGACAACGGAAGTCAAGGAAAAATATAAGAACACACAAGGTATCAGCTGCTCATATTAAGGATTGCATTTTCCGTGGTTTATTGGTAAAATACCTTGATAAACTATACAGATTATCGGAAGGAACAGGGAAATGGGCGAACGGAGTCTCATCAGTGTGGTCGTGCCGGCGTGGCGCGCCGAAAAAACGCTTGCCGCCACGCTCGATTCCATCCTCTCGCAGACATGGCGTGAGCTCGAGGTGCTTGTCGTGGACGACGCCTCGCCGGACGGAACGCTCGCTCTGGCACAGAGCTATGCGGCGAAAGATCCGCGCGTCCGTGTGATCGCGCAGCCGGAGAACGGCGGCGTATCGAAAGCGCGCAACCGCGGTGTGCGCGAGGCACGGGGCGAATGGATCGCCTTTCTCGACAGCGACGATCTCTGGATGCCCGAAAAGCTCGAGCGCCAGATGGCACTCGCGGCACAGCACCCGGAAGCGGGCCTCTTTTTCACGGGCTCGGCGTTCATTTCTGAAGACGATCACAAATACGGCTACACGCTCTCCGTGCCAGAGCGCGTGAATTACCGCCGTCTGCTCGGGCAGAATGTTATTTCCTGCTCGTCAGTGCTCGTCCGCCTGGAGCTGATGGAGAGATTCCCCATGGGGAACGACGCCATCCACGAGGATTTCGCCGTCTGGCTGAAAATCCTCCGCGAAGAGCCATGGGCCTACGGCGTAAACGAGCCGCTGCTCGTTTACCGCGTGTCGCGCTCGTCCAAATCCGGCAACAAGCTCAAGGCCGCGCGCATGACGTTCGGCACATATCGCTACGTCCGCGTCCCGCTGCCGCTCGCGGTCTGGAGCGGCGTACTGTATACCATCCGCGGCATCCGGAAATTCCGCGCCATCGGCGCGTCGCTGACGGACGAGACCTTTGCGCTTCCCGCGCCGGAAGCCGGATCGGAGACGGAATGAAGCGAGTCTGCCATCTCACCAGCGTGCACAGCAGCGACGATACGCGGGTGTTTCATAAGGAGTGCGTGTCGCTCGCGCGCGCCGGGTACGATGTAACGCTCGTCGCCCCCGGCGAGAGCCGGGAAGAGCTCGGCGTGCATATCGTCGGCGTGGGGGAAAAGCCCGTCGGCACGCTCAACCGGCTCACGTCGCCCTTTGTGAAGCATGCCTACGAAGCGTCGCTCGCGCTCGACTGCGAGCTCTACCATCTGCACGATCCGGAGCTGCTGCCGTATGCGCTCAAGCTCAAGCGGCACGGGAAAACCGTGATTTTCGACAGCCACGAATTTTATTCCCTGCTCATTCAGGAAAAGGGGTATATCCCCGGCTTTCTCAAAAAACCGGCGTCGCGCATTTACGGCGCGCTGGAAGCGGGCGTTTTCAAAAAGCTCGACGCGGTCATCATTCCCTGCACCTCGTTCGGGAAAAACCCGTTTGAGAAGTGCGCCAAGCGCACTGTGATCGTGGATAATCTCCCGGACGCCGGACGCTTCCCGCCACCGGAAAAGCTCTATCCGGACGCGGAGAACACCGTCGGCTATGTCGGCGGCGTGACTGCCGAGCGCGGCATTACAAATCTCATCCGCGCATGCGCCATCGCCGGGGCGCGGCTGCATCTGGCCGGTCCCGTCTGGCCGGCGTATCTCGAAGAGCTGAAGAAAATGCCGGAGTTTGCGTGCGTGGACTATGCTGGTGTCGTTCCGTATGCCGGGGTGCCGGAATACTGCCGTCATTTTTCCGTCGGCTGCGCAACGCTTTTAAATATCCACCAGTACATCTGTACCGACAATCTGCCCACCAAGGTCTTTGAATATATGGGCGCGGGGCTCCCGTCCATCGTTTCTGATACTCTCTCGGCCCGGGAGCTTGAAGAGAAGTTTGACTGCTGCGTCTGCGTCGATCCGGACAAGCCCGAGGAGATCGCCGCCGCCATCCGCTCGCTGCTGGACGATCCCGAGCGCCGGGCGGCCATGGGAGAGCGCGGCTACAGTGCGCTGCAAAGCCGCTTCAACTGGCAGACCGAGGAGAAAAAGCTGCTGGCGCTGTACGAAGAGCTGCTGTCTCTCAAAGGAGAATGATCCATGCTGGATGAATCCACATATCGCCGTATAAAAAAAGAATATGGCTTTCCTGCCTATATTTTTGATTCCGACCGGTTCTGCGAAAACTATCGCCTGCTCACGGAGGGCATGAGCGCCGCTTATGCGCCCTACCGTGCGGCCTATTCCTACAAAACCAACTACACGCCCCGCATCGTTTCACTGGTGCGCTCGCTCGGCGGCATGGCGGAAGTTGTCTCCGGCATGGAGTACGCTCTGGCGCGGCGCGTCGGCAACGCGCCGGAGAATATCCTCTTCAACGGCCCGTGCAAGGGCGAGGACGGAATTGCCGCGCTGCTCGACGGTGCATGCGTCATCATCGATAATGAGGAGGAACTCGCCGCGGTGCTCCGCGCGGCATCCGCTCACCCGGAATGCGTCTGTCATACGGCGCTGCGGCTGCATGTCGATATCGGCAGCGGCAAGCCCTCACGTTTCGGTCTGTGCGCCGAACCGGAGTATCTGAAAACGCTCGCCGCGCGGCTGCGCGCGGCGGGGAACATCTCCTTTGACGGCATCCAGTGCCACATCAGCGGCAGCCGCAGCATCGCCGGGTGGGAGAGCCGGGCGAAAGTCATGCTCTCGCTTGCACGGGAGCTTTTCCCGGACTCGCCGCCGAAGTTCATCGACCTTGGCAGCGGCATGTTCGGCCGCCTGCCGGAGGAAATGCGCGCCTCGTTCGGCCAGAGCATCCCGACGTTTGCCGAGTACGGCGCGGCGGTCGGCTCGCTCTTTGCTGCCGAATACGGAGCTCTTCCGGTAAGCGAACGCCCTGCGCTCATCACGGAGCCGGGTACAACGCTCGTGGCCGACACGATGCAGTTTGCCGCGCCCGTAACGGCGATCAAATCCCTGCCGGGGAACGACTGCGCGGTGCTCGACGCGAGCATCCACACCGCGGGCGTCATCTCGCAGATGCGAAATCTCCCGCTGCTCGTGCTTGACGCGGAAACGCCGCGGGAAAATCTGAGCTTTACCGGCTACACCTGTCTCGAATACGACATCCTGTACCGGGGCTACACCGGGCCGCTCGATGTTGGCAGCAGCGTGATTTTTGATAACATCGGCTCCTATTCCAACGTTCTCAAGCCGCCGTTTATCCATCCTGATGTTCCCATGGTGGAATACCGGCGGAGCGATGATTTGCTGCACCTTATCAAGCGGGCGCAGACGGCGGAGGAGATCTTCGCGCAGTATGTTTTTGAGGAGTAAAAGAGATATGGATGAATGTACAGTACTCATGACCGGCTGCGGCGCGCCGGGCGCGCCGGGGATCATCCGGTGCCTGCGCAAAAACGGTGAGCGAAACATCCGCATCGTTGCCGTAGACCGCAATGAAAACGCCGGTGCGCGCGATCTTGTCGATGCATTTTATACCGTTCCCTCGGCGGAAAAGGAGGACTTCCTTCCCGCCGTGCTGGATATCTGCCGCCGTGAGAGCGTGCAGGTCGTCATCCCCATCGTGACGCGCGAGCTCATGAAATTTGCCCGCGCGCGAGCGGAGTTTGAGGCCCTCGGCGCGCAGGTGTCCGTGATGGAGCCGGACAAGCTGGAGATCGTTAATAACAAAGCACACCTGCTCGATGCAATGCGCGCGCATGGCCTGCGCACGCCGGAGTACCGGCGCGTGCATACCGTGGAGAAGCTGAAGACCGCCGTCTCCGCGCTGGGCTATCCGGAAAAGGCGCTGTGCGTCAAGGCGGCGGTCGGCAACGGCAGCCGCGGCATCCGCATGCTCAACGCGAACATTTCGCGCTTTGACCTTTTCTTTGAGCAGAAGCCGAACTCCATGTTCATCAGCTATGAGGAGCTGATCCGCACGCTCTCCGAGCGGGAGACCATGCCGGAAATGCTCGTCATGGAATACCTTCCCGGCACCGAATACAGCGTTGATTTTCTTGCCGACCATGGTGAGCCGATCTATACGGTATCGCGCCGCGGCCTATCGGTCATCACGAGCAACATGATGTCGCTTGTCGTGGACGACAATCCGGCAGTCAAGGAAATCTGCACGCAGGTCGTGCGCTCTCTTGAGCTCGACGGCAATTTCGGCTTTGATCTTCTCTATAATGCCAACGATGAAACGCCATATGTTATCGAGATCAATCCGCGCCTGACCGCGGGCGTTGTTTCGTGTGCGGCGGCGGGTGTCAACCTGCCGTATCTCGGTATGAAGCGGCTGCTCGGCGAGCCGCTGCCGGAGCTGACGCCTCATTTCGGCACGCGGATGTCCCGGCGGTATCAGGAGGCGTTTTTCGATGCCGCCGGAAACCGACTTGACTGGTAAAGGAGCTGACGATATGAAGAAAGTTCTAGTCCTCGCCCCGCACACCGACGACGGCGAGCTCGGCTGCGGCGGAACGGTGGCACGGCTGCTGGAGGAAGGCTGCGAGGTGCATTTCGCAGTGTTCTCTACCTGCGCGGAGTCCGTCCCGGCGGGCTTTCCGGCGGACGAGCTGAAAACGGAGTTTCTCTCCGCCATGGAGAGCTACGGAATACCGGCAGAACAGATTATCCTTTTCGATTTTCAGGTTCGTCATTTCCCGGCGCACCGGCAGGAGATTTTGGAAGAGCTCGTGCGGCTCAACCGGCGCATCGTGCCGGATCTCGTGCTTGCCCCGTCGCTGCACGACGTGCATCAGGATCACCACACCATCGCCGAGGAGGCCATCCGGGCCTTCAAACGCACGAGCATCCTCGGCTACGAGGAGCCGTGGAACAATCTGACGTTCAACAATCAGGTATATGTTACGCTTGAAGAACGCCATGTAGAAAAGAAGATCGCCGCCGTGGAGCGGTATATCTCACAGCGTGGGCGCATTTATGCCTCCGGCGAGTATATTCGCGCACTGGCCATGAGCCACGTCGTGCAGATCGGACGGCAGTACGCCGAGGTCTTTGAGACCGAGCGCTGGATCCTCTGACAAGCAAAGACATCCGGCGCGCAAAAGGAAAGGAACGCCATGAAAAAGATCCTGCTGGTTTTCGGCACGCGGCCGGAGGCCGTGAAAATGTGCCCGCTTGTGCAGGAGCTGCGCGCCCGGCGCGAAATAAAAACCGTTGTCTGCGTCACGGGACAGCACCGCGAGATGCTCGACCAGATCCTTGCAACGTTTTCCGTCGTGCCGGACTACGATCTCTCCGTTATGAAGGATTCGCAGACGCTCTTTGACGTAACAACCGGCGTTCTCGAAGGGCTCAAGGGCGTGCTGGAAGCGGAAAAGCCGGACATCGTCCTCGTGCAGGGCGACACGACGACCGCCTTTGCCGCCGCGCTTGCGGCCTATTATCTGCGCATCCCGGTGGGGCATGTGGAGGCCGGGCTGCGCACGCGGGATATCTACAGCCCCTATCCTGAGGAATTCAACCGGCAGGCGGTGTCCATCGTCAGCCGCTACAACTTTGCGCCAACGGAGCAGGCAAAGGAAAATCTTCTCGCCGAGGGGCGCGACCCCAGCACGATCCACGTGACCGGCAACACGGTCATCGACGCGCTGAAAACGACCGTTCGCGCCGACTATACCCATCCGGAGCTCGCATGGGCGGCAGGAAAGAGGCTCATTCTCATCACGGCGCACCGCCGGGAAAATCTCGGCGAGCCGATGCGCCACATGTTCCGCGCCATCCGCCGCGTGCTCGATGAGCACGACGATGTCCGCGCGATCTACCCCATCCACCGCAACCCCGCCGTGCGCGAAACGGCGGCGGAGGTGTTCGGCGGCGACGAGCGAATCCATATCATCGAGCCGCTGGATGTGCTGGATTTCCACAACTTTCTCGCGCGCAGCTATCTCGTGCTCACCGACAGCGGCGGCATTCAGGAGGAAGCGCCGAGCCTCGGCAAGCCGGTGCTCGTCATGCGCGATACGACCGAGAGGCCCGAGGGCGTCGCGGCCGGAACGCTCCGGCTGGTAGGCACACGGGAGGAAACGATCTACGAGAGCTTCACGGAGCTTTTGGATAACGCGGCGGCGTACGAAAAAATGAGCCATACCGCGAACCCCTACGGCGACGGCCGCGCCTGCCGCCGCATTGCGGACATTCTTGCAGGAGAATAACGGATGAAAATCCTTATTGCAGCCTCTGGCTTTGACAGTCCGAGAAAACACGAAGTAAATATTTTTGCTCTAGATCAGGCCAAAGCGCTGCGGGATGCCGGACACGATGTCCGCTTTGCCGCTGTGGACACGCGGTCGATCCGCCACTCCCGCCCGTGGGGGGGGTATCGATACACGCTGGACGGCATACCCGTTTATTACGCTTCGGTTCCCTGCGGCGCGCTGCCGATGGGGCTTCCGGAGCTGGCCGGACGGCTGGCGGCCTCCGGCATCCGTCGCGTCATAGCAAAGGATGGTTGGAAGCCGGACGTTATCCACCAGCATTTCGGCTTTGGACTTGCCGCGATGGCGGAGCGAGAGGGCATTCCGTTCGTTTTCACTGAGCACTCCTCCCTGCACAACCGTGCGCTTTCACCGGAGAAGGCGGAACATCTGAAAAGAAAATATGAGTGCTGTGCCGCCGTGCTGGCGGTCAGCCGGGCGCTTGCGAAAAACATGCGCGCCAACACCGGGGTCGAAGCTGTTGTCGTACCCAATATCGTGGATACGGCGCAGTTTGCGCCGAAGAGGATCGCGCACGAGCGCTTCACGTTCGTATCGGCTGGCAATCTCATCCCGGTGAAAAACATGGCGGGGCTTCTCCATGCGTTCGCTGCGCTGCACGGCGAGCCGAGGCTTATCATTTTCGGCGATGGACCGGAGAGCGGCGCGCTGCGCGCTTTATGCGCCGAACTGGGGCTGTACAGCCGTGTTTCCTTCCGCGGCCACTGTCCGCGAGAGAAACTTGCCGAAGCGTACGCCGCGGCAGACTGCTTTGTGTTGGCGTCGAGGAGCGAAACGTTTGGCGTCGCCTATATTGAGGCAATGGCGGCGGGGCTTCCCGTGATCGCCACGCGCTGCGGCGGTCCGGAGGATTTTGTCACGGAGGAGAATGGCATCCTGATCCCTGTGGACGACGAGAGCACTCTCACCGGCGCCATGGAGCGCATGATGCTCCGCCGCGAAGACTACGACAGCGCGGCGATCTCCGCGGACATCCGCCGGAAATTCGCCCCCGAGACCATCGCCGCGCGGCTTACCGAGCTTTATGAGGGAGTTCTTTCATGCTGATTTTGTATATCACCTATGTGGATATTAACTCCGGCACCTCCGGATCGTCGGTACGCCCGCAGAAGATGTACCGGGCGTTTCTCGACGCAGGGCATGAGGTGAAGCTCCTCTCCGGAGCACAGCAGCGCTGGGGAAGAAAGGCGCGCACCGAAGCGGTACAGGAGATACGGCGGTGGCTTAGGGAAAACCGGCCGGATATCTGCTATATCGAATCTCCCTCTATGCCGATCACGTTCCGCTGCGATATCGCTCTTATCCGGAAAATCTCCCGAATGGGAATTCCCATCGGGTATTTCTACCGGGATTTCTATTGGATGTTTCCGGAACTGTATCCCCGCCGGACAGATCTTACCGGCTGGCTGAAGGATCACTGGCTGGATTATTTGCAGCAGCGCACAAATAACGTGCTCAAATGTGCAGACATCGTGTACTTTCCATCGGAAGAATGTAAGAAGTATTTTTCCTATACAGATATGCGTTCGCTGCCCCCAGCAGGCGAAGATCATCTTTCTGAGCGGTGCCCGGAGGAAAAGACCTGCATATATGTCGGTGGGCTGGACGGCGGGTACGGCGTCAGGATGCTGCTTGAGGCGCTTGAGCAGCTAAACGCCGGAGACAGGACATACCGTCTGATCCTTGTTTGCCGGGAAAAGGAATGGAAAGCGTTTCAAAGTCCGTATAAGGAAGCTCCGTGGCTGGAGGTGCATCATACGTCGGGCGAGGGGCTGGAGCCGCTGTATGCGCGCGCCGCCGTTTCTGTTATACCAGTCTGCCCGACACCGTATACGCATTTCGCGGTCAATGTAAAGCTCTTTGACTATCTGGGGCACGGTTTGCCCGTCATTGTTACCGATGCACGGGCGATTTCGGCCATTGTCCGTGAAAACGGCATCGGTTTGGTCGTGCCGTATGAGGCGGAAGCTCTGGCGAACGCGCTGCAAAGCATAATGGACAATCCAGGGAAAAGAAAAGAGTATGAAAAACAATGTATCGAAGCACTGAGAAACGGAAATCTCTGGGTTCACCGCGTTCGTCAGATCGTTTCGGATTTGGAGGAAAAATAATGAAGAATCTTCTTCTTCTTACGTTTGCCGGTCTCGGAGAGCGGCATAATGTTGGCGCACCTACGTTCTGGAAAACCGTGGAAGGCTTTATTGCTGCCGGGTGGAAGGTCTGGATCGTGGATGTCGGCACAAAAGAGGACACGCCGCTCGGCGAACGGGACTACGGGGATGGACTTTATATCGTGCGGTTTAATCCTCCTTTTTTGAGGGAGACCAGAATCCGGAAAATTGGATGGTTTTTTGGCTTTGCCAATGTGTTTGCCATTCGCCATATCCTGATCCGGGAAGCAGGGCGACTTATAAATGAACAGCATCTTGCCGCCGATAATACTGTGGTTTACGGACAGGACACCTACGCAGTGCATGCAGCGAAACAAATCAGCAGGACCTACGCTATGCCGTTGGTCACGCGGTTTTATGGCATATGGGACATGATGACGAAAAAAGATAATTTTGTTAACCGTCTCCGCTATTACCCAAAGCTCCAGGCATACGGCATTGAGGCGGACATGGTGCTGATGACAAACGACGGTACGCGCGGAGACGAAGTTTTGAAGCGCTCCGGAAATAAGAGTAGAAAGATTTTTTTCTGGCGCAACGGCGTAGATATTCCGGGAGCGCCGGCTGCCTCTCTGGGAACGGAGCTTCCATTGAATAAATCGGATACAGTATTAATGACTCTCTCCCGCCTGCAGGCGGGAAAACGGGTGAATCTGGCAATTGATGCACTCGCAGAGGTTGTAAAGTCTCATCCGGAGGCAAAGCTTGTCATCGTTGGTTATGGGGAAGAGAGAAAAAATCTGGAAGAACAGGTATGCGCGCTAGGGCTGGAAAAGCATGTGATTTTCACGGGAAGAATATCCCATGAGTTGGTCTATGACTATTTGCAGCGCGCGGATGTGTTCCTTTCATTGTATTCTGCATCAAATCTCGGTAATCCGCTTTTTGAAGCTATGCGCTGCGGAAAAGCGATCATCACCGTTGACACTGGGACGACCGGTTCAGTAATCAAAAACGAAGCAAACGGTATACTTCTTCCGGAAAAAGAGCTTTCCTGTCTGCCCGAAGAGATATGTCGTCTGCTGTCGGACGAAGATGAACGGAAACGTCTCGGTGAGGGTGCAAAGCGCTTTGCTGACGAAAATTTCTGGACGTGGGACGAGCGCATCGCCGCGGAGATCCGCGAGGTAACGGCGCTCCTGCCGCCGGAGAGGGACTGAAAATGCATATTCTGGTATTGCCGTCGTGGTATCCGACAAAGGAGGACCCTGTTAAGGGGAGCTTTTTCGCTGAACAGGCGGCGGCGCTCGCGCGTTACGGTCACACGGTCACGGTCATGGCGGTCTATAACGACGGCGAGCGTGGAGTGCAGACCGAAAAGCGCTCAGACGGCAATCTTACGGAATACCTGATCCATGTAAAGCCGCTGCGGTTCCATCTTACATATTTTCGCATTCTGCGCGAAATGCTCCGCATTCTCCGTGAGAGCGGGAGGCCGGATATCATTCATGTTCACTCGTTCCGCGCCATCCGGTATGCCCGTGCGCTCAAGCGGCGGCTGCATGTGCCGATTGTTGTTACGGAGCATGTCACGTGGTTTGAACGGAATATGCTCAGCGAAAAGGAGCTTGCCGCGGTCTCCCGCGATTATAATGCTGCGGATGCCGTGATCGCGGTAGGGGAAGGGCTGAAAAACGCCATACAGCCGCTGTGCCGGAAAGAGGTGCAGGTCATTCCCAATCTGGCGGACCGGCGGTTTTTCGAAAACGGACGCCATGCTCCGCCGCAGAACGGACGGTTCCGCTTTATTTCCGTTTGTCTGCTCGACCGCAAAAAGGGAGTGGATGTGCTGCTTGACGCCTTTGCCGAGGTGCGAAAAAAGCATTCGGAGGCAATGCTTACGATCTGCGGCGACGGGGAGGAGATGGAGAATCTCCGTGCGCAGGCAAAGGCGCTTGCTCTTGATGGCGCGGTGGAGTTTGCCGGAAGCTGCTCGCGTGAGGAATGCGCCCGCCGTCTGAAGGACAGTCAGGCGTTTGTCCTGCCGAGCCGGTATGAGACGTTCGGCATTGTGTTTGTGGAGGCCATGGGCTGCGGACTTCCTATTATCATGACAAAAACCGGCGCGTGGAAAACTCTTGTACGGCCCGAGACCGGCCTTGCCGTGGAGACGGAAGATCCCGCGGGGCTTGCATACGCGATGGAAACTATGATCGAGCGGTATGACGATTACGACCCGGAGACGATCCGGAGGTTTTGCCGGAACAATTTCTCGGAGAATGCTGTCTGCGAACAGCTGACGGCGGTATACGAGAGCGTCGTTCGCCGCTGAGCGGACACTGTCCGCCAAAACCGGAAAATATGGAGAAAGAAAGCGCATGAAAATTCTGGTAATGCCGTCGTGGTACACGACAAAGGAAAGCCCGCTCAGCGGCATTTTCTTTAAGGAGCAGGCACAGGCGCTTGCCCGCCGCGGCCACGATGTTACCGTCGTAGTCATGCGCAGCGACGGCGGAAAAACCGTTTCCTGCGATGTGACAAAAGAAGGAAACTTCCGGGAGTATATCTTTCATCACGCCCCCATGCGCTTCCATCTGACGTATTTCCGTGTTGTGCGCTATCTCTGCCGTTTTCTCCGCACGGAGTTTCCGAACGGAAAGCCGGATGTGATCCACGTTCATTCGGAGGGGTATCTGAAATACGCGCGCGCACTGAAATTTCTGTTTGGCATTCCCGTTGTTGTAACGGAGCATGCCACGCTGTTTGAGCGGGGGCTTCTGCCGGAAGAGCAGCTTCGCCGGATCGGGCGGAGCTTTTCCGCGGCCGACGCGGTGATCGCCGTCGGGCCGGGGCTGAAAAAATGCATCCAGCCGCTCTGCCCGAAAAAAGACGTGCTCGTGATTCCCAACATGGTGAGCGAAACCTTCTTCGAGCGCGAGCGGGAGACGATCCCGGCAAAGCCGTTCCGGTTCGTCTCCGTGGGGATGCTGGCGCAGAAAAAGGGATTTGACATCCTGCTGCGCTCCTTTGCCAAGCTTACGGAGACACACCCGGACACCACGCTGACCATCTGCGGCGGCGGTGCGGAGCAGGATGCTCTTGCGGCGCTGACGAAACGGCTGGGGCTGCGGGATAAAGTGACGTTTACCGGCGCGGTGACGCGCGGGGAGTGTGCCCGGCAGCTCTGCCGGAGCCACGCCTTCGTCCTGCCGAGCCGTGTCGAGACGTTCGGCATCGTGTATATCGAGGCGATGGCGTGCGGTCTGCCGATCATTATGACAAAAACCAGCGCGTGGGAGCTGCTGGTCCGCCCGGAGACGGGCCTTGCCGTGGAGATCGAGGATGCGGACGGCCTTGCTGCGGCGATGGCGACGATGATGGAGCATTACGGATCCTACGACCCGGCGGCGATCACCGGATACTGCCGCGGCCGGTTTTCGGAGGACGCGGTCTGCTCCGAACTGGAAAAGGTTTATGAAAAGGTGAGGCGGAAGCATGGCTGAGGTTTCGGTGATCGTACCGGTCTATAACGCGGAAAAGACGCTCTCGCGCAGCGTGGAAAGCGTTCTCGCGCAGACCGAGCTGGATTGGGAGCTGTGGCTCGTGAACGACGGCTCTTCGGACGGCTCGCTTGCGCTCTGCCGCGAATACGAAGCGGCCGATCCGCGCATCCATGTGATTGACAAGCCCAACGGCGGCGTCGGATCGGCGAGAAATGCGGGGCTGGACGCGGCGGCGGGGGAGTATGTCGCCTTTCTCGACAGCGACGACGCCTATGAGCCAAACTTTCTGAAAACGCTGCTCACCCTCGCAAAGCGCGAGAGCGCGCCGGTCGTCTGCGGCAGCGTCCGGGAAGTGTACCCGGAAAAAAACGGCGAGGAGAAAGCCGATATTCTCAAAGCCGGGGTGTTCCGCACGCAGGAAGACATTCTGCACAGCTTCTTTCTGGACGATCCCAATTGGCTGTTCGTCTGCTGGAACAAGCTGTTCCGCCGGGAACTGATCGGGGACACGCGTTTTTCCGCGCTGGCGATCGGCGAGGATGCGCTCTTCTGCACGGAGCTGCTGGTGCGGTGCGATGTCTATGCCGTGACGGATGAGATCGTCTGCCGGTATTATATTTACACCGGAAGCTCCATGCATAAGCAGACCTTTTCTCTTCGCCGGCTCGACCATCTGACGAGCTGGCTTTCGATCTATGATCTGGCCGGTACGGTCTCCGGACTGCTCCGGCGGTATATCTCCGTTCGGATCGTTCATATGGCGGATATCTATTATGAGAAGTGCGCCGCGCTGGAGAAAACGCAGCGGAAAATGCTGCGCCGGTATCTTACCAAAATCCACCGCCGGTTTTATTTCCGGCAGTACGAACGCATTTCGCTGCGGAAGATCGTCGCTGCGGCAGTTCATCTCATTTCACCGCCGCTGTTCTATTATCTCGCAAAGAGAGTCGACTGAAACGCCGTCCACCGTTTCGGCGGGACAAATTGCAAGGAAGTCTGTATGCGTAAGGATAACGTTTTTAAAAACTTTTTGGCCGGCATCAGCGGCAAACTCTTATCGCCGCTGCTCTCCTTCATTGAGCGCACGGTGTTCATCTCCCTGCTCTCAGAGGAGTATCTGGGCATCAACGGCCTGTTCGGCAGCGTGCTGACGGTGCTCAGCCTGACGGAGCTCGGCTTTGACGCGGCGATCGCCTACGCCATGTACAAGCCCGCGGCGGAAAACGACGTGGAGAAGCTCAAGTCGCTGATGGCGTTTTACCGCCGCATTTTCCGCATCGTCGGCGCGGTGTTCCTGGGACTCGGAACGCTGCTCGTGCCGGTGATTCCATATCTTGCCAAGGGAAGCACGGAGCTTGTCAACCTGCGGCTTATCTTCTTTTTGAATATTCTCTCGTCCACGGCGTCCTACTGGTTTTTTGCCTACAAGGGGCAGATCCTCTCCGCGTATCAGAAAGGCTATAAGGTTACGGCAATATCGCTGATCTTTTCCGCTGCGACGACGGCGGTGCGCATTGCCGCGCTGTACCTGTTCCGCAATACGCCGACGCTGGACTTTTATATCTATACCATTCTCGGCATCGTCATGACGATTGCCAAAAACCTCGCAGTCAGCCGCAAGGTCGATAAGCTGTATCCCTACATGCTGGACAAAAATGTTGTCCCGCTGACGAAGGAGGAAAAGCAGCCGATCTACCGCAACGTGCTCGGAACGGCGACCAACAAGATCTGCTGGAAGCTCAACGACGGCATCGACAATACCGTGATCTCCGCCCTCGTCGGCGTGGTGAACAGCGGCGTATACTCCAACTATCTTGTTATCAAAAATATTGTAACGACCCTTGCCAACACGATCTTCGGCTCGCTGCATACGAGTCTCGGCAATTTCTGCGCCACGGAGTCCAAGGAGCGGAAAGAGGAGTTTTTCCAAACGCTGCAATTTCTCTATTTCTGGATCTTCGGCTGGTTTTCCATCTGTCTGTGGATGCTGTATGACCCATTTATCCGCGACGTATGGCTTCACGACGCCAAGTGGCTCCTCGCGCCGCTCGACCGGACGCTGCTGTGCTTCAACTTTTTGATCGAAGGGTTGGCGGGGGCGATCGTCAAATACCGTGATGTTCACGGCATGTATTATGAGACGCGTTACCGGTACGTTCTCTCCACGGTTTTGAATATCAGCCTTTCCATCGTTTTGACCGGACCGGTTGGTATGGGTGTCACTGGCGCTCTCATCGGTACGACGGCGAGCCTTTTCGCGGTCATTCTCTTCGACCCCGGCATGGTGTACAAAAGAGTATTCCATAAAAGCGCCGCCGAGTATTACCGGACATACTTCGCGGAGCTCGCTCTGGTGCTCGTCACGGCGGCGACGGTGTATCTGATCTGCCGCGCCGTACCCGGGCATTCCTTCGGAACGTTCGTACTCAAGTGCCTGGTCTGCACGATCGTGCCGAATGGATTCTGGTACGTCCTTTTCCGGAAACGGCCCGAGGCGCAGTATCTATGGAAGTCCGCATGGTATGTTTTGAATAAGTATTTTAAACTCAGCCGGATCCTTCCAAAAAAATGACGGAAAACCGCACCGACGGGAGATAAAAAGGGATTTCGCTTTATTTCGTTGAAATCATGCGGCGAATGTGCTACTATCCAATAGATAGAGATTTTTTCTTATTCACATTCGTAATGGAATCGAGAAAATACACATGGGACTTAAAGAAAAGCTGCTTGCAAGAGAGGCCACGCTCGGCGTTATCGGTCTCGGCTATCTCGCACTGACCGCGGCGACCGGCGCGCTTGTATATGTGCTTGCGCTGCCGTTTTCCGAATACACGTTGGTGAACTTCCTTGTCCGGCTGCTGCTCTGCCTTGTCGTGCCGAACGGCTTCTGGTTCCTTCTGTTCCGGAAAAACGAGAATTTTCTCTATCTTCGCGATACGGCATTCGGTATCCTCCGCGGCCTGAAAAAGAAATTCCGCAAAATCTGAAAAAGGGGAGAACGTATGCCACCAAAGTGCATCCTTTTTTATAAGACCGCTGCAGCTGTTGAGCGGCTGGAGGCTGTCCTTGACCGTGAGAGTACGGCGGGACGGCTGGAACTTCTCGGCGTGTCCGCCGAGGAGCATAGCATGGTGCCGCCCGCGCGGCGGACGCTGCCGTTTTTTGCACCGGCGGCGATCTCCGGCATGGCGTTCGACTATGCCGTTGTGATCGAAGCCACGGCAGGGGAAAAGCGCGACCGGGCGCGAAGCCGGGTAAAGCGCCTTCTGCCGCCGTTTCTGCTGCGGCTCCATTATAAGATCGCGGCATGGCGCTTCACGCGAAAGAAGCGTCGGCTTTGGCAGAGCTTTGACGGCTGGGGCAAGCCCATCGAGCGACAGCCGGATATGGTCCTTCCGGAGCGCAGCCCGCTCGGCGCGTGGAGTATTCCGGTAACGAAAACGATTCCCGCGCGTACATTTCTTCTGCCGGGATTTCGGATGGATGAATATGCCGCGCTGCGCACGCGGGGCATCACGTTTCTTTCCGATAACTGCTGGGGCGGCTTGATGTACCACACGCTCGGCATGGAGATGACATCGCCATTCATCAATATGTTCGTCTGGACGGACGATTTTATCAGGCTCATCAACGACCTGCCGTATTATTTATCCCAGCCGCTCGTACCGGAAAGGCTGCGCGAGCGCCGTGGTGCGGCGTGTCCGGTCGTGCTGCTTGGCGACGTCCGGCTGCACTTCAACCATGTGACCACGCCGGATGAGCTGACGGCCTTCGCCGAAAAATGGTACCGGCGGCGGGATCGAATGGATATGGATACTCTCCTTATCGAGAGCTGCTTCGACACGCCGGAAAATCAGGCGAAGTACGAAAGCGGCTTTGCCGCCTGCCCGTACCCAAAGCTCATTTTTACGCCGTATCCATCGGAAAAGTATGTGTACCTTTCCGCGTTTGACGAAAACGCCGCGCGCTACAAGGGCGACTTTTCCGATTGCACCCGCGACTGCGCCAAGAACGATTACCCCGGCGAGATACCGCTTGACTTCCTGCAAACATTCCTCACGCGGACTGCGCAGCCGCCCAAAGAAGAGAAATAAGGCGCGAAGGGCGACTTTTTGTTGAAATGATACCGCATAAGTGCTATCATTTAAAAGTTAACAGCATTGAATCTTTCAATTTCGTAACGGAATCGAGGAAATACACATGGGACTTAAAGAAAAGCTGCTTGCAAGAGAGGCCACGCTCGGCGTTATCGGTCTTGGCTATGTCGGCCTGCCGCTCGCTGTGGAGAAGGCAAAGGCCGGCTTCAAGGTCTACGGCTTTGACGTGCAGAAGGAAAAGGTGGACATGGTCAACGCCGGCAAGAACTATATCGGCGATGTGGTGAACGAGGATCTCGAAGCGCTTGTCAAGGCCGGACAGCTCGTCGCCACGGCCAACTTTGCCGACGCGGCAAAGTGCGACTGCGTATGTATCTGCGTGCCGACGCCGCTCGACGCTCACCAACAGCCGGACATCAGCTACGTCCGCTCCTCCACGGAGAGCATCATGCCGTACGTCCATAAGGACATGCTCGTCGTGCTCGAATCCACGACGTATCCCGGCACGACCGAGGAGCTCTGCAAGCCCATCCTCGAAAAATCCGGTCTCAAGTGCGGCGAGGACTTCTATCTTGCCTTCTCGCCCGAGCGCGTCGATCCGGGCAACCTGATCTATAAAACGAAGAACACCCCCAAGGTCGTCGGCGGCTGCACGCCCAAGTGCACTGAGATCGCTGCGGCCATGTATGAGACCGTCCTTGAAGCGCCGGTCTATAAAGTCTCCTCTCCCGCCATCGCCGAGATGGAGAAGATCCTCGAGAACACCTACCGCAACGTGAACATCGGCCTCATCAACGAGCTTGCCATTCTTTGCGACCGGATGGGCATCAACATCTGGGAAGTGATCGACGCGGCCAAAAGCAAGCCCTACGGCTTCCAGGCGTTCTATCCCGGCCCCGGTCTCGGCGGCCACTGCATCCCGCTCGACCCCTATTATCTGAGCTGGAAGGCGCGCGAATACGGCTTCCACACCTCGATGATCGAATCGTCCATGATGGTCAACGACCGCATGCCCGAGTACTGCGTGGATCGCGCCGCCCGCATCCTCAACACCTTCAAAAAGTCGATGAACGGCGCGAAGATCCTTGTGCTGGGCGTCGCCTACAAGCAGAATATTGCCGACTTCCGCGAGAGCCCGGCGATCAACGTCATCAAGGAGCTTCAAAAGCGCGGCGCAGAGATCGCGTACTACGACCCGTGGGTGCCGTCCTTCCGCTGGAAGGGCATGAGCATGACCGGCATCCCGGCGCTCACGGAAGAAGCGCTGCGCGAGGCCGACCTCGTCATGGTCACGACCGCGCACACGAACGTGGACTATGCCTTCGTGCAGAAAAACGCAAAATTTGTTTTCGACACCAAGAACGCGATGAAGGCCGTCACCGAGCGCGGCAACATCGAGGTGCTCTAAAATGAAGATCGTTACCGTCGTCGGAGCCCGGCCGCAGTTTATCAAAGCTGCGGCCGGTTCTCGCGCTCTCCGGCGCGAACACCGGGAGATTCTTGTCCACACCGGTCAGCACTATGACGCCAATATGTCGGACATCTTCTTTCAGGAGATGGAAATCCCCCGGCCGGACTATAATCTTGGCATAGCCGGCGGAACGCACGGGGAGATGACCGGGCGCATGCTCATCGAGATCGAAAAGGTCCTGCTCGCCGAAAAGCCGGATGCGCTTCTTGTGTACGGCGACACGAACTCCACGCTGGCCGCGGCGCTCGCGGCGGTGAAGCTGATAATCCCCGTGCTGCATGTGGAAGCGGGCAACCGTCTCGGCACGAACGATAATCCGGAAGAGATCAATCGAATCTGCACCGACCATTGCTCCCGCATGCTTTTCGCGGCGACGGAGTCTTGCATGGAGAATCTCCGGAAGGAAAATCTCGCCGCCAAGGCGCACCTCGTGGGCAACATCATGTACGATTCGTTTCTGCATTTTGCCAACCAGCCGTGGGAGCACCCCAACATTCTAGATTTTGACGGCAACCGCGTGAGCGTGCCGAAGGAGTATTACTTCATGACCTGCCACCGGCAGGAAAACACCGGCAGCGACGAAGCGCTCGAGGAGATATTCTCCGCTATGAACGATCTGGATGCGCCGACGATCTACGCGGTGCATCCGCGCAACCATGCCCGTGCGCTGCGTCTGCGCGAGCGGCACGGCTTTAAAAACATCATTCTTACGCAGCCGGTTGGGTATTCCGATTCGGTGCATCTCACGCAGCATGCGAAAAAAATCGTTACCGACTCCGGCGGATTGCAGTGCGAAGCATTCTATGCCGGTGTGCAGTGCCTGCTCGTTATGGATCATGTGGTGTGGCCGGAGACAATGGTCGATAACCGCAATCAGCTCGCCCGGCCGGACAAAAACGATATTCTGAAAAAGCTCTCCGCCGAGCAGCACATCGACCCGGCCTACCAGCCGTTCGGCGACGGCCACGCGGCGGAAAAAATCTGCGATATTCTGCGGGAGATAAAACTATGAAATATGCTCTCATCGGCTGCGGGATGATCTGCGCCAACCATATCCGCGCCGCGCTCGAGACCGGGTTGGAGATCGTTGCGCTCTGCGATCTCGTGGAGGAAAACCGCGAAAAGGCGCTTGCGATGCTCCCGGAGGAGAAGCGCTCCGGCGTGAAGCTCTACACCGACTACCGCGCCATGCTCTCCGAGCAGCGCCCCGCTCTCACGGCGGTCGCTCTCGGCAGCGGCATCAAGCGGCAGATCGTCTGCGATTGTCTCGAAGCCGGGACGAACGTGATCGTGGAAAAGCCGGTCGCGCTCTCGCTCGAGGACGCCGACGCGATGATCGAAGCGGCCGCGAAAAACGGCGTGAAGCTCTGTGTGAACCATCAGCTCCGGTTCTGCCCGTCGATGCGCGCGCTGCACGCGGAAGTTGCGGACGGCAGCTTCGGCCGTCTTCTGCACGGCGCGGCGCAGATCCGCCGCAACCGCAACAAGGCGTACTTTGACGCCGGGAAATGGCGCGGCACGTGGAAGAACGACGGCGGCACGCTTATGAACCAGTGCATCCACTATACCGACCTTCTGCAATGGATGTTCGGCGACGCGGACGAGGTATTCGCCTACACCGACCGCATGACGCATCCGTACATCGAGGCCGAGGATATGGGTCTCGCGCTCATCCGCTTTAAGAATGGCGCCTATGCGACCGTGGAGGGCACGGTGAACGTATATCCCAATAACCTCAGCGACGCGCTTGCCGTGTTCGGCGAGACCGGCACGGTGTCCGTGTCCGGCAAGTATCTCGATCAGGTCGAACGCTGGCAGTTTGAAAACGGCACGGATTCCCTTCCGGGGGCGATCGAAAAATACGCCGTTGCGGACATGGGCACGGGCCACACGCCGCTCTACCGCGACATGATCGACGCGATCGAACACGACCGCGAGCCGGTCTGCTCCGGTATCGAGGGGCGAAAGGCGCTCGAACTCGTGCTCGGCATATACGAATCCGCCGCGAGCGGAAAGCCCGTGCGCTTCCCGCTCTCTCGCGGCTCGACGATGGACTATGTTGGGAGGTTTGACCGGTGAGCGAATACTATGTACATCCGTCCAGCGTGGTGGACGAGGGTGTCACGATCGGCGAAGGGACGCGCATCTGGCATTTCTGTCACATCCAGAAGGGCGCTCTCATCGGCAGACATTGCTCGCTCGGCCAGAACGTGAACGTATCGAATAACGTCCGCATCGGCGACGGCTGCAAGCTCCAGAACAACGTCTCGGTGTACGAGGGCGTGGAGCTGGAGGACTATGTGTTCTGCGGCCCGAGCTGCGTATTTACAAACGATCTCACGCCGCGCGCGAAGTATCCCAAGGGCGCGGCGGGTTATAAAAAGACGCTCATCCGCGAGGGCGCGTCCATCGGCGCAAACGCCACGATCGTCTGCGGTCACACCGTCGGGCGCTGGGCGCTCATCGGCGCGGGCGCGGTCGTGGCGGACAATGTGCCGGACCATGCGCTGATGCTCGGCGTCCCGGCGCGGCGCTGCGGCTGGGCGTGCGAATGCGGCGAGCTTTTGAAAAATGGACTGAACTGCCCCAAATGCGGCCGGAAATACCGCGAGGGCGAAAACGGACTTACGGAGGTAAAGGACTAATGCAATTACGTGATCTGCAAAAGCAGTATGAGGTTTTGAAGCCAGAGATGGACGCGGCCATGATCGCCGTGGCGTCCGGCGCGCATTTCATCAGCGGCGAGCAGGTGAAAACGCTTGAAGAGCGTCTTGCCGCCTACGTCGGGCGGAAGCACTGCATCACCTGCGGCAACGGCACCGACGCGCTGGAGCTGTGCATGATGGCGTGGGGCGTCGGCCCCGGCGACGCCGTGTTCGTGCCGGACTTCACGTTCTTCGCCTCGGGCGAGGCCGTCTCCACCATGGGCGGCACGCCGGTGTTCTATGATGTCTGCGCCGATACGTTCAACGCGGACGCGAAAAGTCTTGAGGCGGCCATCGAAGCCGTTATTGCGGAAGGAAAGCTCACGCCGAAGGCCGTGGTGGACGTCGATCTCTTCGGCCTGCCCGCAGACCATGAGGCGGTCGCCGCCGTGTGCAAAAAGCACGGCCTGCTCTTCCTGGAGGACGCGGCGCAGGGCTTCGGCGGCATGCTGCACGGCAAGCGCAACGGCGCTTTCGGCGACGCGGCATGCACGTCCTTCTTCCCCGCGAAGCCCCTCGGCTGCTACGGCGACGGCGGCGCGGTGTTCACCGACTCCGACGAAACGGCGGCCATGATCCGCTCCCTCTGCGTCCACGGCAAGGGCTCTTTTAAATACGACAACGTCCGCATCGGCATGAACTCCCGTCTCGACACGATCCAGGCGGCGATCCTGCTCGTGAAGATGGACGCCCTTGAAAAGTACGAGCTCGCGGACGTGAACGCGGCAGCGGCCATGTACAACGAAGCGCTCGCCGGTATCCCGGCGATCCTGCCGGTCGTTCCGGAGGGCTGGTATTCGAGCTGGGCGCAGTATACGCTCCGGCTGCGCAGCCGGGAGGAGCGCGACCGCGTGCAATCGGAGCTCAAAGCGCAGGGCATCCCCACCATGGTGTATTACCCGAAGCCGATGCACACCCAGCAGGCATTCGACGGCTTGAAGCAGTACATTCCCTGCCCGGTGACGGAGGAGCTGTGCGCCACGGTGCTGAGCCTCCCGATGCATCCGTATCTCACGCGCGAGACGGTGCAGACCGTCGCCGACGCGCTGCGCCGCGCCCTGAAATAAAGGAAAAACGAAAAATATCCGCCGCATTCCATCGGAATGCGGCGGACGGAGCGTGTCAAAAAAATTTTTTGCCACGCTCTCAAACGAGACCCACTTCGTTGGGCTCTCGTTTGAAAAGGCTGCGGCTCGC
>ERZ824488.1503-NODE-1503-length-25100-cov-3.756478_pt1 | contig 25100 bp, 19 predicted proteins | sample MGYA00519936_ERZ824488 | MGnify/ENA primary metagenome ERZ824488 (study PRJEB31778, sample SAMEA3449153) | human gut metagenome | biome: human gut; feature: human-associated habitat; material: faeces | place: United Kingdom | collected 2010/2012 ... | reverse complement strand
TGACAGCAGCCACTACAGGTATCAATGAAACCAATGCCAAAAAGTCAGGATTAGATGTAGATACAGTAATTCTTTCTCCTATGAGTCATGCCAGCTATTATCCTGGTAGCAAAGTGATGACCATGAAGGTGGTTTTTGAAAAAGAGACTTATCGCTTGCTCGGTGCCCAGATAATTGGATATGAAGGGGTTGATAAACGTATTGATGTGCTGGCAACAGCGATTCATGCAAGGCTGAAGGCAAGCCAGCTGAAAGATCTTGATCTTGCATATGCACCACCTTACTCCTCTGCAAAAGATCCTGTAAATATGGTTGGATTCATGGTGGACAACATAGAAAAAGGAATCTTGAAACAGTGGCATTTGGAAGATATAGATACGATTTCCAAAGATGGAAATGCTGTGCTGGTGGATGTAAGAACTGCAGATGAATTCAGCAGAGGGTGTATTGAGGGATTTAAAAACATTCCTGTAGATGAACTGAGGGAACGTATCAAAGAGATCGAAAAGGGAAAGCCGGTTTATCTGATCTGTCAGAGTGGACTGCGCAGTTATATAGCCAGTCGTATTCTGGAAGGGAATGGTTATGAAACATATAACTTCTCTGGTGGATTCCGCTTCTATGATGCAGTGGTTAATGACCGTGCATTGATTGAAAGAGCATATGCATGTGGAATGGATTATTAAGAAAAAATAGTGAGAAAAAACTTATTTAAGTAATGTGTTATAAATAAGTTTGAGGAAATTGATATAGGCTATCTCAAACATTAGAAAAACTGAATAATATTTACATCGAATAAGACAGTAGTCGAAGAAAAACGGCTGCTGTTTTATTTTAACCCAAAAGAACAATGACGTCATAATGCACGGGATCATGATATCAAGGGAATGTCCGGAGAAAATGCAAAAAAGCATTCGAGCAGGGCGTTTTGGGATAAAAAGATGATATTGGGCGAAGATGGGGAATCAGTTCCCCTGTTTGCCTGGGTTTTGAGGCGTTTTGATTTGTATAGATCATCAGTCTATGGTATAATTTTCTTTATAGGAGATAACAGCCGGGCAGCTTGAAAATGCAAAGTTTGGGGAGATTTGGAATGGATACCAGCAGCACGAAGAAAAGAATGCTCCTGATACTGGAGCTGTTATATAAAACGACGGATGAAAGCCATCCTGTCAGCACAGTGGAAATCATAGACTATTTAGCAGGGAAAGGGTTTCAGATAGACAGGAAGACACTTCGCAGTGATCTCAGACTGCTGATATCGATGGGATACGATATCGTGGTAGTCAAAAGCTCTCCTAATAAATACTTCTGGGGAGAGCGTACATTCGAGATACCGGAGCTGAAAATGCTTCTGGATGCAGTATCGTCGGCAAGATTCATATCGGAGACGAAAAGCAAACGGCTCACGAAAAAGATCATGTCGCTGGCAGGGATACAGCAGCGCGAGCAGCTTAAACGGCACGTACGGGCCATCGGAAAAACGAAAGCCGATAACAAAGGGCTGTATTATATCATTGATAGGATCACAGAAGCGATAAACCGGAAAAAGAAGATCAGCTTCCAGTATACGGAGTACAACGGCAGGAAAGAGAAGATCCTGAGAAACGACGGTGAGGTCTATATACTCAGTCCATATGTGCTTTACTGGAATGAGGATTACTATTATGTACTCGGATATTCTGATAAGCGTGAGACAGTCACGGCATTCCGGATCGACAGGATGAAAACACCGAAGATAATGGAAGAAGATGCTGTACCAAAACCTGAGGGTTTCGATGTGTCAGCATACTCCAATAAGGTGTTCCAGATGTTTAGCGGTGAAGAAACCACCGTGGAACTCGAATGTAATACATCACTGATGAAATATGTGATCGACCGCTTCGGTATTGATGTGGAAACCGAGGAACTTTCAGAAGAAAAGGTCCTTGTAAAAGTCCCAGTAGACCTGAGCCCGACCTTTTATGGCTGGGTGTTCCAGTTTGGCGGAGGGATCAGGATCATAGGGCCGGAGGAAGCAATTGAGGGATTTAGCAAACTTTTAGATTCGTTTTCAAAAAAATAGGAGTCTTAATATGGAGTTAATAAATAATACAGTAAAAACTTTGAAAGACGATTTAACGGTTGAGATTAAAGAGAAAAGCAAGCTGTCAATTGCGGCGGCATGCTTCTCTATTTATGCTTTTCAGGAATTAAAAAAACAATTATCAGATATAGATGAATTACGATTTATATTTACATCTCCGACTTTTATAACAGAAAAGGCAAAAAAGGAAAAGCGAGAATTTTATATTCCACGACTGAATCGTGAGCGTAGTTTGTATGGTACGGAATTTGAAATAAAACTTAGAAACGAACTTACTCAGAAAGCAATAGCAAAGGAATGTGCAGAGTGGATTAAAAAGAAGGTTAGCTTCAAATCTAATATAAGTGATAAGACAATTCAGGGTAGCATTGTTGTAGACGATGTTGGCTATACTCCGATTAACAACTTTACAACGATTGAACTTGGTTGCGAGAAGGGCAATGTAATCAGTACAACCATTGTTAAGGACAATTCCTTGGCAGAGACCTTACTTGCAGATTTTAATGAGATTTGGAACGATAATAAGGTGTTGCAAGAAGTTACCGATGAGGTAATTGACTGCATTACAGCAGCATATAATGAAAATTCTCCGGACTTTATCTATTTTGTGACATTGTACAATATTTTTAATGAGTTTCTGGAAGATGTTTCAGAGGATGTGTTGCCTAATGAAGCAACGGGCTTTAAAGATAGCAAAATTTGGAGTATGTTGTACAACTTCCAAAAAGACGCAGTTCTTGCTATCATCAATAAACTTGAAAAATACAACGGCTGCATCCTTGCCGACAGCGTGGGCCACATGGACGTGCTGGTGGCCGGTGTGGGTTCCGGTTCGTCCATCACGGGCACGGGCCGCTTCCTCAAGGAGAACATCCCCGGCTTCAAGGTCATGGCCGTGGAACCGGCGGAATCCCCCGTCCTTTCCGGTGGCCAGGCCGGGCAGCACGGCATCCAGGGCATCGGGGCCAATTTCGTGCCTTCCATCCTGGACCGCAGCCTGCTGGACGAGATCATCCAGGTGCCCACGGCAGAGGCCATGGCCACGGCACGCCGCCTGATGCGCCTGCAGGGCGTGTGCGCGGGCATCTCCACCGGCGCCAACGTGCTGGCCGCCCTCAGCGTGGCCGCCCGTCCCGAGATGCAGGGCAAGAACATCGTGACCTTTGCCTGCGATACCGGCGAACGCTACATGTCCACGCCCCTGTTCCGTCAGGACTAGCCCTGGCGGGAGCCCAGGGCTTCCCCATGACGAGCTGTGAAAAAGCCCCCTCCATGAGGGGGCTTTTTTTATGGTATGGCGTGGCGGTGACCGTACCTGTCCGCATAAGACGCGCCGGGAAGGGCGTTTGCAGAAGGCCCTTCACGTCAGCGGCCGTATGGCGGCCGCAAAGCCGTGCCTGTGGTGGTACAGCTTTGCGGACAGGGGGACGGCAACGCGGGGGAGCCCTTCAAGGACACACCGGAGGTGTCCTGCCTTCCCTGAGTCTCCCTGCGGTCCCTAGCCCGCCTGCCGCAGCAGGTCGCCCAGGAAGGCATAGGCGAAGGCGAAGTAGATGAACACGCCCACCAGATCCATGATGGAGGTGATGAGGGGCGAGGACAGGGTGGCGGGGTCCGTGCCGATGCGCCGGGCCACGAAGGGCAGGAGCACGCCGATGATGCCGCCCAGCACGGTGCAGACCAGCATGCTCAGGCCCACCACCAGCAGCACGTCCAGATCGATGCCCTTGGAGAACCAGGCGAGCACGGTCTCCATGCCGGCCACCACCAAGCCCAGGGCGGCGGCCACGGGCAGCTCGCGCCGGACGACGCGCCAGACGTCCTGCCAGCGCAGGCTCACGTCGCCCAGCGCCATGGCGCGGATGACGAGGGTGGCCGACTGACTGCCCGCATTGCCGCCCATGTCCACGATGGGCGCGATAAAGGCCGCCAGCACGATGACCTGCGACAGGATCTCTTCCTGCGCGGCCACGAAGGTGCTGGTGACGACGCCGAACAGGGTCAGCAGCACCAGCCAGAACACGCGCACGCTGAACATCTTGCGGAAGGGAGATTCGAGGATGTCCAGGTCGGTGCCGTCGGTGGTCACCGTGCCGCCAAAGCGGGCCAGCTGGGTGGTGTCTTCCTGCTTTTCGATGTCCATGGCGTCGTCCACGGTGACGATGCCGACCATCTTTTCCCCGCCGTTGATGACGGGCAGGGCCAGCAGGTCATAACGGCCGATGAGCTCGGAGGCCTTGCTCCGGGGCCACTGGGCCCGTGCGAACACGGGATCGCGGCGCATGATGTTCCTGATGGTCAGGGCATCATCGGCCAGCAGCAGCTCGCGCAGGGAAAGGGTGCCGCACAGATGCCCTTCCTTGTCCTGCACATAGATGACGTAAATGGTCTCCTTGTCGGCGGCGGTGGCCCGCACATGGGCCAGGGCCTGGGCCACGCTCATGTCCGGCAGCACGGACACATAGTCCGAGGTGGTCACCGAGCCCACGCTGCCCTCGGCATAGGCGGCCAGGCGCAGGATGTCCTCGCGTTCGCCGTGGGCCAGAGCGGGCAGCAGGCGCTGGCGGGCGGCCTCGTCCAGGTCGTGGAACAGGTCCACGCGATCGTCGGCGGCCATACCTTCGAACAGGGCCACCACGGTCTCGCGGGGCAGTTCCCGCAACAGGCGGCTCTGGCGCTCTTCAGAAAAATACACGAATACTTCGGCCAGCGCCTCCGCCTTCAGGCAGGGCAGCAGGCGGGCCACATCACGGCTCTTCAGGGTCTCCAGGGCCTCGGCCATGTCGGAGGGGTGGACGCTCCCCACCAGTTCGGCAAAGGCGGTGGTATCGTGACGGGCGGACAGGTCGCGCACGGTGCGCAGCAGGTTTTCACGGATCATTGGTCGTTCTCCTTTTTTCTTCAGCGTGCGGGATGGGGACGGCGGATGGCAGGCAGCCGGCGCTGCCCGAAGGCCGTCCGCGATCCGGGGTCATGCGGCCGGGCACGGAAGAGGAGAAAACCGTTATGCGTCCGGGGGACGGGATGGATCAGGCGCAGGTCATGGACGTTGACGCCAGAGGCGACCCGGCGGGCCATCCGTGTTTTTTTGAGGATCATGACAGACCTCCCCAAGGTTGGGATGCTGGGGGCAGGCGCGTGCGAAGGCAGGCGCGGCCACGGACGACGGGAGGGGGGCAGGGTGACTGTCCATACGTCGGCTCCTTTGGTTAGGGGTGTTCTCGATACAGGCCTTCCTGACGGGCGTCACGGCAGGCGCACGGCATGACGGCAGGCCTGACGCGCCGCTACGGGACGCGCGCGGTCACATGCCGCAAGGGTGTTCCATGCGGGCCAGACGGCGCCGAAGACAATGGCGGATGATGACGGAAGACCATCCCGCAGGGCGGGGCCCGGCAGGGGACGGCAAAGGGAGGTGATGGCCTGTCAGCAGGCAGCGCGCATCACGGACGTCCGGCCCATGACGGGGATGGACGAGCGGGAAGGATGCAGGACATGACGGCGCGCCCGGAAGATGATCCGGTCACGGACGGGGCCGTGCTGGGGGACAGACGGCAGGAAGATGAAGGTATGGGACATGAGACCTCCTCGCAGGGCTGGCACTGCCTGCGGGAAGGTGGACGCAAGGCAGGCGATCAGCGTGACGGGACAGATACCTGGATACTGGGAGGGATGGGACTGTCGGATGACATGGGAACTCCTTGCGTGACATGGCCGTCAGTTCGACGGCCTGTTTCCTATGGCACAGATAGGAATAGAAGTCCAGCAAAAAAGTATGGATAGCGAGGACATCACAGAAATGTCGTACAGGAGCAGGGCGGACAGGGGACTGCCACGGTATGCGGTACCCTCCGGCCGGAAAGCCGGGCCTGCGGCATCTGCCCGGACAGGAAGAGGCCTGTTTTCCAGGCAGGCATCCTGCAGGAGCGGCAGGCGGCAGCCCTATTCCTGTCCCGTCTCCCGGCCGCTGCGCCAGAACTCGTGGAGCCGTTCCACCTGGCCGGAGCAGAGCAGGGGCATGGCCGCGTTGATACGCTCCAGCGGCCAGTCCCACCAGCGCATCTCCAGCAGCATGGCGATCTGGTCGGGGCTGAAGCGCCGACGCAGCTCACGGGCCGGCATGCCCGCCACCACGGCATAGGGTGCCACGTCCGCGGTCACCACGGCGCGCGCGGCGATGACGGCGCCGTCACCGATGTGCACGCCGGGCATGATCATGGCTTCCGTACCGATCCAGACATCGTTGCCCACCACGGTGTCCCCGGCACGGACGAAGCCGTCCACGGCGTCCCGAAAGCCTGCCTCTTCCGGCATGTAGAAAAAGGGGAAGGTGGCGATCCAGTCCATGCGGTGGCCCTGATTGCCCGCCATGATGAAGCTGGCGCCGCTGCCGATGGAACAGAAGGAACCGATGATGAGCTTGTCCACGTCGTCGCGTTCAGGGCTCAGGTAGCGGGCACAGTCATCGAAGCTGTGGCCATGATAATAGCCGGAATAGTAGCTGTAGCGACCCGCGCGGATGTTGGGATTGCGGATCTGCTGGTCCAGAGGGACGCCCTTGAAGGGGCTTTCAAAAAAATTCATGGCGTTTCCTTGCGGGAGAGCAGGCGGGGGAGAAGGACCTCTTTGAAAACTCTCGTTCCTTTTCCCGGAGCAGTATCGCTCCTGATGGCCACGATCCTGCGGCCATCATCCGGTCGGCCCATCCCTCCCGAATACGTTTATCCGATCGTTTGTGGCAGGCTTCGTCCTCGGACAGCGGGCTTGTGCTGTCAGCGGGCGAGCCTGGTGCAGGAGAGCATGGTAGCCGTGCCCCGCAGGGGATGCAACGGGCTGCGGCGAGCGGACGCACGAAGGCGGCAGCCCATGCATGTAACGAGCGGCGCGGAGCAGGGCAGGCCTGCCGTATGGTGACTGGGCCACAGCGAATGCGTCCTCAAAGATTGGGGCTGTACGCGACCCGCCGTAGTAAAAAAAGCCTGTGCCCCGAAGCGCGGGACACAGGCAGGCAAAGCATGCTGGAGAAGGAGGGGAGAGGGAAAGCCCTCTCGCCGGAGCGACCGAAGGCGACCCGCAGGGTCGTGCCCGTTGCGGCAGAGGAAGCTACGGGCATCGACAGCAGAGATGCGACCTGATGGCGGCCCGCAGGCGCGTTGCGGACATCGCCGGGATCAGCCGTGCCGTTGGTTGTCAGGGGTGCGGGGACCCTTCCCCCAAAAGGGATTCCCGGCCGTTATGCCTTGCGGGGCAGACCGGCGCGCTGGGCAAAGCCCATGAGAGCGTGGGTGAGCTTGGCGGCGGTGAAGTCCGCATGGTGCAGGCCCGGCAGAGGAGCCAGCTCCACTACGTCCATGCCGACCATGCTGCGGCCCTGCAGGCAGCGCTCGATGAGCAGCAGGGCCTGATGCCAGAACAGGCCGCCGGGCGAAGGCGTGCCCGTGGCGGGCATCAGCGAGGCATCCAGACCGTCCACATCGAAGGTGATGTAGAGGCGGCGGGGAAAGTCCGCGGGCAGGGGCTGTTCCGGCAGGCCCTGGCGGAAGAGGACGTCGGCATCGTAGTGCAAGACATTGTACTGGCGGCGCACTTCCACTTCTTCGCGGCAGAAGTCGCGCATGGCGAACTGGGCCAGCGGCAGGCCCAGGTCGGCCACGGCCCGGTGCATGACGCTGGCGTGGGAATAGATGGAGCCCTCATACTGGGAACGCAGGTCCGCATGGGCATCGAACTGCACCACGCCAAAGGGCTCGCCCGTGCGGGCGGCCTCGGCGGCCAGGGCACGCAGGGCGCCCAGGCTCACGGTATGTTCGCCACCCAGGATGACGGGCAGGGCCTTGCAGCGCAGGGCGTGGGCCGTGGCGGCCTCGATGCGGTCCAGGACGGTCTCGATGGGGGCGTCACAGTCCACGGCGTGAGCGGTATACAGGCCCGCTTCTCCCGGGGCGCTGATGCCGTCCCAGGCTTCCAGCTGCTGCGAGGCGGAAAGGATGGCGGCCGGGCCGTGGGCGGTGCCGCCGCCGTAGGAGACGCTTTGCTCCAACGGGACGGGGATGATGTGGAAGGCGGCCTGCTCCGGCTGGGCCGGTTCGTATTCCGAGGCCAGGAAGTGGCTTTCGTCGAATTCCTGATGACAGACAGTGACGGGGCTGGACATGCTCGTGTCTCCAGACAGAAAAACGGCCTGCTGGGGGGGCAGGCCGTTTAGGTTGAACTGTCAGTAAGAAAGGAAGGTACTTAGCTTACTGCATAAGGCATGCCAAAGAATCCAGCGAGGAAAGTTTATCTATCTTACTGTTTTTATTGTTTTTATGTTTTGTCGTAGACGGAGGGGACGTTTAATTTTTTTTACATGGAGCCTGCCGGAGCCATACGGGGGGACAAAAATATTGCACACTCCCCCCTCTATGGGAGCCGGTCAGGGCCGCGGCGGTCCGGCATATCCGCCGGTGGTCTTGTCTTTCCGGGTATTTTTTTCGCCCTTCCGGAGCAGGCCAGGCTTCAAGGACGCGTCGTCCTGCCTCCCATACTATGGGGGGCGGGGCCGCCGCAAGGAAAAAGCGGGAGCGGTCAAAAAAGCTGGCTTCGGGCACGCCGGCCTTTCCGGGCCGGTTCAGGGATTTTGTCCCTACGGGCCGTGCTTTTTAGGGCGTGCAGGCCGGGAGCCGTGTTTGCAGGAGCGTGTCTGACGGCCGCTGTCCCGCCGGCTCGCCCGTGTCCGCCGTCTGCACCGGGAGATCCATCGCGGCAACAGGCCGCCAGGCATGCGAAAAGGGCCCCGGAAGACCGGGGCCCTTGCCGACGTTGATCTGTCAGGCCCTCAGGCCTGGGACGTACCCGTTAGGGCAGCATCCAGGACAGGGGACCAGCCTGCAGGTAGGCCAGCACGCAGAGCACCAGGGTCATGCCGATGCTGTGACCGATGGTGAAGCGGAAGAGCTTGCCTTCCTGACCGGCATTGTTGGTGGCGGCGGTAGCCACGGACAGGGACTGGGGCGAGATCATCTTGGCGGTCACGCCGCCAGAGGCGTTGGAGGCCACGGCCAGTTCGGGGCGCATGCCCACGGCCAGGGCGGTATCCTTCTGCATGCCGCCGAACAGGGCGCAGGAGGACGTGTCAGAACCGGTCAGGAACACGCCCAGCCAGCCCAGCAGGGGAGAGAAGAAGGGGAACAGCCAGCCGGTGTGGGTGAAGGCCAGACCCAGGGTGGAGCTCATGCCGGAGTAGTTCATCAGGTAGGCCAGGCCCAGGATCATGGCGATGGTCAGGATGGGGAAGGTCAGCTGCTTCAGGGTACGCATGAAGCAGGCGATGGCCTTGCCGTAACCGTACTTGGGCATGAAGGGCACGGACACCAGACCGGACAGCAGGATGGCGGTACCGCCAGCGGACAGCCAGTTGAAGGTGAACTTGGCGCCGTACACGGCGTCAGCCTGCACGATGGGGGCGGTCTTCATGACTTCGCCATCCAGACCGGGCCAGGAGATGTTGAACACGGTGCCGGGCAGGCCGTTGAGGATGGCCTTGAAGGAGCCCAGGCCCCAGAAGAACACGAACACGGCCAGCACCAGGTACGGGGCCCAGGCGCGCAGCACGACGGCGAGGGGGTAGCCCTGGCCTTCCAGGTTGGAGGGAGCTTCACCTTCGAAGCGGAAGATGCTCTTGGGCTGCCAGACCTTGAGCAGCAGCATCAGGGCCACGATGGTGGCGATGGCGGAACCGATGTCGGGCAGGGTCGGGCCGTGGAAGTTGGCCAGCAGGAACTGCGCACCACCAAAGGCCACACCGGCCACGATGATGGCGGGCAGCACTTCCATGGAACGCTTGAAGCCGCACATGACCACGCAGACCCACAGGGGCACGATCAGGGACAGCAGGGGCAGCTGGCGACCGGCAATGGCGGAGACGGTCATCTGGTCAAGGCCGGACACCTGGGCGGCCACGATCAGCGGCACACCGATGGCACCAAAGGCCACGGGGGCGGTGTTGGCGATCAGGGCGATACCGGCGCCCCACAGCGGGGTGAAGCCCAGGCCCACCAGCATGGCGGCGGCGATGGCCACGGGGGTACCGAAACCGGCGGTACCTTCGATGAAGCAGGAGAAGGCAAAGGCGATGAACAGGGCCTGCAGACGACGGTCGTCCGTCAGGCGGGCCAGGGAGTCTTTGATGATCTCGAACTCACCGGATTCCACGGTCATGTTGTAGACCCACACGGCCGTGATGACGATCCAGACGATGGGGAACAGGCCGAAGCAGGCCCCCAGAGCCACGGAGTTGACTGCCAGGCCTACCGGCATTTTCCAGACCAGGATGGCCACCAGCAGGGCGCCCACCAGACCGGCCACGGCGGCGATATGACCTTTCGCCTGCCGGAAAGCCAGCATGTAGAACAGAATGATCAGCGGTACGGATGCCGCCAGTGCCGACAGGCCGATGCCTCCCAGAGGTTCGTAAACCTGAGTCCAAGCCATCTTTCTCTCCCTTCTACTAGAAAAGCGTGTCGTCAGTCCGTCCGGCCCCTGCCCGAGGACAGGCGACACAAATACATCCTTAACGCTAAGATTATGCTGGCAATGATGAAAATGCAATAGGTTAGGGATAAAAAGGGGGCTATTTTCGCTTTTTTTCGCTAACGAAACTTTCTTTTAATTTATTGAATTTAATAACTATTTTTATGTTATAAAATAGTTCATAAAATATTTTTTCAAACTTTTTCTGACGGGAAAATCCTGTAAAAAAAGCCCCTTCCGGGGCTCTTTCAGACTGGGGATCAGCGCTGCCGCACAGGCAGTCGTTCGGCCAGCAAAATGCTTTCGCCGTGGGTCTCCCGATTGGCGTCCCGGCAGTGCAGCACACGCCAGCGCCGGGGCTCCAGCCGAGCCAGCCTTTGGGCAAGGGCGGCCTCTTCGGCGGCGCCGCCTTCATGGCCGGTATAGCAGTGCAGGCTCAGGCAACCTTGCGGGGCCAGCCGTTCCAGCAGGGCCTCCACGGCCGCCAGACTGCCCGCCGCCGTGGTGGTGCAGCGCTTGTCCGTGCCCGGCAGGTACCCGAAATTGAAGATGCCCGCCAGCAGGGGACGTTGCCTGTCTTCTTCGGGCAGGGCGTCCAGCAGCTCCGGCAGGGACGCATGGGAATGAAGGACGAGACGGATGTCCGTCGTATGGGAAGGGAGAGGGGGCAGGGAACAGGCCGCCGCTGCCGAGGCACAGCAGCGCGCCGCCATGCCTGCCTGCTCCAGCCGTGCCCGGCTGGCCTGCAGGGCGGCCTCCTGGATGTCCAGGGCCAGCAGCAGGCTGCCCGCCGGGGCCTGACGGGCCAGGAAGAGGCAGTCGTGACCGTTGCCGGCCGTACCGTCCAGCAGCAGGGGGGGCTGCCCGCCGCCGTTGTCGCGCCAGGCCGCCAGGGCCCGGAGCACGGCGCTGTGCGCCACGGCATCCAGAAGCGAAGGCCGGGGCGGTCGCAGGACCGTCCCGGCGTGGAATAGGCTTGCCGCCCCGGAGGCGGCCACAGGATCTGCCATGACTAATGGGTGGTGCCGTTACCTTCGGTGCGCGGCGCGGCCATGCGGGTGGCCAGTTCCTTCACCTGGTCCGTGGAACACCACTGGGCGAACAGTTCGCGCCAGCTGCCGAACTCCATGAAGTTCTGGTCCAGCTGGTTCTCGTGCATCTGCACCCAGGCGTTGAACAGCTGCATGCGGGTCTGGAAGGTGGTGCTGTCGAACACGGTCTCGGCCATGCGCTGGGGCATGACCTTGCCGTCCAGGTGTTCCATGACGAAGGAACAGACGGCCTGCTGCGACAGGGCAAAGCTGATCTCCTTGCCGTTCAGGCTCTCGGCCAGGGGCAGCAGATCGGGGTACAGCTCCTTGATGCGCTGCATGCCCTGCTCGGGGATGGCCACGAACAGGGGCTTTTCCGCGCCTTCTTCCACAGGCGCATCCAGCTTTTCAGTGAGGAAATAGAAACGGATCCAGTTTTCGAACATCACGGTTTCCAGGATGCGCAGGACGGCATTCTGGAATTCTTCTTGAGGCGTAGGCATGGAAAATCCTTTGTGCAAAAAATTTCAAGCTACTTTACGATTCCCGTCCGACGGCGTCAACTGGTGGCGGGATTTTCCTTTTTTTACTGTAAGGAGGGCCGGATAGGGGACGGATGCCCCGAGGACGGGAGCGAGGCGGAAAGCGGGGCCCCCCATGGGCCTTTCCTCGCTGCACGGAGGCCGCCCGGGCGGGATGTGCCTGCGGGCTCCTCTGGCCTGCCCAGCGCCTTTATGCTAATCTGTAACGATGATTGATTACGCGCACGCGCTCAACAGCGCCCAATACGAGGCCGCCACCTGCGGCGACGGGCCGGTCCTGGTAGTGGCCGGCGCCGGTTCCGGCAAGACCCGCACCATCACCTACCGCCTGTCCTGGCTGGCGGATCACGGCGTCCCGCCGGAATCCATGCTGCTGCTCACCTTCACCCGCAAGGCGGCGCAAGAGATGCTGCAACGGGCCGCGGCCCTGTCCGACCACGCCCTGAGCCTGGTGCAGGGGGGTACCTTCCACTCCTTCGCGTTCGGCGTGCTGCGCCGTTACCGTCCCGACTGGCTGGAGGACCGCCCCTTCACGGTCATGGACAGCGCGGACATCAACGCGGCGGTCAAGGCCTGCAAGGATGACCTCCGGCTGGGCAAGGGCGACCGTTCCTTCCCGCGCACGCAGGCCATCGTGGGCTTTTTGAGCAAGGCCCGGAACAAGGAGATGCGCCTGGACGAGGTCCTGCAGCGCGAGGCCTTCCACCTGCTGCCCTATGCCGAACCGCTGATGCAGCTGGGCGAGGCCTACGATGCCTACCGCAAGGAAAAGGGCCTGCTGGATTACGACGACCTGCTGTTCGAGCTGGAGCACCTGCTGCGCACCAACGAGCGCGCGGCCGAGAACCTGCGCCGCCGCTACACGCATATCCTGGTGGATGAATATCAGGACACCAACCTGGTGCAGGCCCGCATCGTGCGCCTGCTGGCCGGGCCGGAGGGCGAAGGCATGCCGCCCGGCAACGTCATGGCCGTGGGCGACGAGGCCCAGTCCATCTATGCCTTCCGTGGCGCCAATGTGCGCAACATCCTCGATTTTCCCAAGCTTTTCCCCGGGGCCCGCATCATCCGGCTGGAGGAGAACTACCGCTCCACCAAGCCCATCCTGGACGTGGCCAACAACCTGCTGGAAAACGCCACGGAATCCTTCCGCAAAAAACTGTTCACCCGCAAGGAGGGCGGCGCGCCGGTACGTCTGGTGACGCCCCTCAGCGACATGAGCCAGGCCAAGCTGGTGGTGCGCCGCATCGAGGATCTGCTGACCCGCCACCTGCCGCACGAGATCGCCGTGCTCTTCCGGGCGGGTTTCCATTCCTACCATCTGGAAATGGCCCTCAACCAGGCGGGCATCGCCTTCCGCAAGTACGGCGGCCTGCGCTACACCGAGGCGGCCCACGTCAAGGACGTCATGGCCTACGCCCGCCTGCTGCTCAACCCGCTGGACATGCCCGCCTTCTCGCGCGTGGCCGAGCTGCACGATGGTATCGGCCCCAAGACCGTGCTCAAGCTCTACAACGTGGCCCAGAGCGCCGACGGCCCGGCTCTGGACAAGGCCTGCGCCCGCTTCCCCTCCTTCCGCGAGGATCTGCGCTTCATCGCCGAGATGCGCGCCCGCCCGCTGCATCCGGTGACGGCGCTGGAGCTCATCGTGGACCATTACCGGCCCGTGCTGGAGAGCCGCTATCCCGAAGACTGGCCCCGTCGCCAGCAGGGACTGGATGAGATCCTGCAGATGGCCTCGGGCTATAACGATCTGGATCTGTTCCTGGCCGATCTGGCGCTGGATTCCCCCGACGAGGAAGACGAGGACAACGAGGGCCGCATCACCCTTTCCACGGTGCACTCGGCCAAGGGCCTGGAGTGGAACGCCGTGCTGATCATCGACCTGGTGGAGGACCGCTTCCCCTCGCGCCACGCGCTGGCGCGCCCCGAGGATTTTGAAGAGGAGCGCCGCCTGATGTATGTGGCCTGCACCCGCGCCCGGCAGGAGCTGGACCTGTATTCGCCGGCCACCATCTACAGCAAGGCCGAGCAGGGCACGCAGCATGTGGCCCAGAGCCCCTTCGTGCGCGAGTTGCCCGCCGGGCTGACCGAAGAGTGGGTGGAAAGCTACGGCGGCGGCCTGAGCAAACGGGCGCGCGGCGGCATGTTCGCCGACCCCTTCGGTGGCCGTCCGGCCCCGTCCGGCCCCGGCGCGGGCTTCGGCCGCGGCCGCCATACGGGCCTTGCCGCCCCTGCCGGACTGAGCCCGGCCCAGCGTCTGGCCGCCACCCGCTCCCTGCAGGATGCCGATGACTGCCAGCTGCCCCCGGACGAACGGCCGGGAGGCGCTGCGGGCAGCGTCCGTCCGGCAGCGTCCGCCTCTGCCGCTCCCGCCGGGGAGGCCGCCGGTGGTTCGGTGCTGGCTGCCGCCGGGGCCGTGGCCGCGGGCAAGCGTCCCTGCTTCTGCCGCCACAAGATCTTCGGCCGGGGCAAGATCCTCGGCCTCATGCCCCCGAACAAAGTACAGGTGAGTTTTGCCGGTTTCGGGATCAAGGTCATCCTGGCCGACTATCTGCAACTGGAGGACTGATATGTCCCAGCCTTCGCGCGCTTCTGAAGACAGCATCCTTGCCTGTCTGGCCCGGCATTTTCCGGCCACGCATCCTTCCCTGCTGCTGGGCAGGGGCGACGACTGCGCCGTGCTCAAGGCCGGCACGCCCCTGTGCGTGAGCAGCGACCTCTTTCTGGAGGATGTCCACTTCCGGCGTTCCTATTTCACGCCCGAGGAGATCGGCCACAAGGCCCTGGCCGTCAATGTGAGCGACATCGCGGCCTGCGGCGGCCGTCCGCTGGCCTTCACCCTGGCCCTGGGCCTGCCCGATGATGTGGATGCCGCGTGGCTCGACCGCTTTTTCTCCGGCATGGCCGCTCTGGCGCAGGAACAGCGTCTGGCCCTGGCGGGCGGCGACTTGTCCCGCAGCCCCTTCCTGCACGTGAGCATCACCATCTGGGGCGAATCCTACACGGGCGGGGATTTCCTCGTGCGGGGCGGCTCCATGCCCGGGGACAGCCTGTTCGTGGTGGGCCGTCCGGGCCTGGCCCGCGTGGGCCTGCAGGTGCTGGAGAAGGAAGGCCGGGCCGCGCTGGAGCACTGGCCCGCTGCCTGCGCCGCGCATCTTTTGCCCGTGCCGCAGGTGGATGCCGGGCTCATGCTGGCCCGGGCGGGCGCCAATGCCCGTCCCCCGGCGCTGATGGACCTTTCCGACGGCATCATGCGCGATCTGCCGCGCCTGCTGGGGCGTACCGGCGAGAGCCGGGCCCGGCGCGAAGGCGACACGGGCACTGCCACGGACAGCGGTCTGGGAGCGGCCATCCTGCTGCCGCAGGGCATGCTCCATCCCGAAGTGGTGCGCCATGCCCGCGAGAACGGGCTCAACCCCGTGCACGAGGCCCTGCTGGGCGGCGAGGATTACGCCCTGCTGGGCTCCTGCGCCCCGGACATGCTGCCCATCCTGCATGCGGCCATCCCCGGCTTCATGAGCATCGGCACCATCACCGATGACGGGGAACTGACCTGCAACAACGAGCCGCTGGACGCGCTCCAGGGCTTTGATCACTTTGCCGTATCCGCGGAGGCCTAGATCATGTCCTTTCCTTGTTTTCACCAGCGTCAGGGCCGGGACATTGCCCTGGCCGGGCTGCCGTCGTCCATCGTCCGGGAGCTGGCCGAAGTCTGCCGCGAAGCCTGGCACGGCGGCATGCTGGCCGGCTGCAACGGCAACGCCAGCTGCCGCTGGCTGAGCCCCGAAGGCGAGCGCATCGTCATCACCCGCAGCGGCGCGGCCAAGGGGCGCCTGACGCTCCGGGACCTGTGCGTGCTGGATGCCCGGAGCGGCGCCACCCTGTACGGCGGTCCTTCGTCCAGCGAAGGCCTCATGCATCTGGAAGTCTACGCGGCCCGGCCCCAGTGCGGGGCCATCCTGCACACCCATCCCCGGCAGCTGCTGGCCCTGGCCCTGAAGCTGGAGAGCCGGGAGGACTGGCAGGAGCGCTTTTTGAAACTGCCGGTCTTCGAGTCCGGCGTCTGGCGGGCCCGTCTGGGCTACGCCCCGGCCTTCGAGCCCGGCACCCGTGAACTGGCCGAGGCCGTGGGGCAGGCCGCCCGTGATTTCGAGGCCGTATGGATGACCCGCCACGGCCTGTGCGCCTCGGCCCCCTGTCTGGGCCAGGCCCTTACCCTCAGCGAGGAATTGGAACACTTGGCCGCCATCCAGCTGCTGGCCGGGCTGTAGTTTTATTGAGGGGAGGGGGGACCCCTCGCCTAGCGCGAGAGGGGGCCCCCCTCCCCTCAAGCTCCTCACCCCCTCCCCAGCGCGCTTTATCAGAACGGACGGCCCCGGACTGCCATGCAGTCCGGGGCCGTACGTTCGTCATGGCTTTGGGCAGGTGCCGACAAGGGGCGGGCCATCCCTTTGTCCGTAGCGGCGGAAGGCAGCCGCAGGCCGTACTCGTTGGCGATACAGGCAGCTGTGGCATGGGCTCGTCCTCCTTTTCTGGCCGCGTCAGGCGCAAGGCATCAAGGGAAGGAGCCCCTCAGAAAAGACCTATTCCACGCCGGTGAGGATGAATTCCAGCATGGCGTCGGCCAGCAGGGCCGCGGCCTCGGTCACGCGCGGGGCCAGGGGCGGATATTCGAGGATGTCGGTCTCGAAGTCGCCCACCAGCACCAGATTGCCCAGCATGCGTTTCTGCATGGGCTTGCCGCCGAAACCGCCCATGCCCGAGGCACTGGCGATGCGGCGGCCCGAGAGCATGACCTTTTCCACCAGCAGGCGCTTGTCCGCCGCGCCGTCCAGGGCTTCCAGCCACAGGGGGCAGCGGGCCACCAGTTCGTCCACGTTGGCGGCGTCGATACGCAGGCGGCAGGTCTCCACCCGGGCATCGGGGTTCAGCTCCCGCACCAGTTCGGCCAGGGCCTCCACCTTGGGGCGGCCCAGATGACGGGGCCAGAACTGCTGCCGGTTGAGGTTGGAGGCATCCACCACGTCATCATCGATGAGCAGGAAATGCTCCACGCCGCTGCGGGCCAGCATCATGACGGCATTGGAGCCCAGTCCGCCCGCACCGGCCACGCCCACCCGAGCGGCGCGCAGGGCCTCCAGCTGGGCCGGGGAAAGATAGCGCGTCAGGCCCTGACGCAACACGTTCTCACTCATGGCAGACTCCCTGAAAAACGGTTTACGGATGGATGCGTCCAGACTTCATCCTGAAACAGCCCTTTCCGGGCCGCATCCACGGAATGGACAGGGATCCGGCCACAACGGGCGAATCCGGCCCCTCATGAAGAGGTGGACTGCCCCACCCCCGTATGAAAAGGAGGGACGTCTTTCCGGCGGAAAGACGTCCCTCCCGAATAAAGCGCGCAGGGGAGGGGGACCTCCCCTCAACAACACTCTGCCTAAGCGTGGGTCAGGGTGGGGTCTTCCCAGTCCTTGATGACGGCCTGATAGCCGTTCTTGGTCAGATCGGCGATCATCTGTTCCACGCTGCGGTGGTCGGTGATGTCGAACTGGCCGCTGTTGTCGGCATGGGTCTTGCGGCCGCCCACGGCGGTGGACACACCGGCCGAGACGCGGGTCACGCCCAGCGGGATCAGGTGGTCACGCATGAAGGCGCTCTCGCGGCTGGAACAGGTGATGGACGAGCGCGGCAGGAAGCAGCGCAGGGCCGTCACATACTGTACGAAGCGGCGGTCATCGAGGGCGTGCGGGATGTCGAAGCTGCCCTCATGCGAGCAGATGCGGGGGATGGACAGGCCCACGTCCACGCCGGGGTAATGGCGCAGCAGCCACCAGGCGTGCAGGCCGGTGGCGAAGGCGTCCTGTTCGAACTCGTCCAGGCCCAGCAGGGCGCCCAGGCCCAGGGAGCGCATGCCCGCGCGGGCGGCGCGTTCGGGGGCATTGAGGCGGAAGGCGTAGTCCTTCTTGGGGCCCACCGGATGCAGCCAGTCGTAGAGCTCGGGATTGTAGGTCTCCTGGAACATGGTCATGCTGTCCACGCCGCTTTCCACCATGAGGCGGTATTCGTCCTCGGTCATGGAATAGACTTCGATACCCACGCTGGCGAACAGGGGCTTGATGCGGCGGGCGACCTCCGCGATGTACTCGGGCGAGGAGAGCTTGCGGGCATCGCCGGTGAGCAGCAGGATGTGCTGCAGGCCCATGTCCGCGATGGCCTTGGCTTCGTCATAGGCCTCGTCGGGGCTCAGGTGGCGGCGCGGCTGCTTGTTATTGGCATTGAAACCGCAGTAACGGCACTGGTTGGTGCAGTAGTCCGACACGTAGAGCGGCGTGAACAGGTTCACGGCCCGGCCGAAGTAGCGCAGGGTCAGCTCATGGGCGCGCTGGGCCATCTGCTCCAGCAGGGGCGCGGCCGCGGGCGAGAGCAGGGTCAGGAAGTCGGCGGGCTGCAGGTAGTCCTTGCGCAGCACGGCGCGCACCTGGTCTTCGGTGGCACTGGCGGCTATCTGGCTGCGGCGTTCGCGCGGCCAGTTTTCCAGATATTGCTGAAAGTTTTCCATGTCCGCCCCCGACCTAGCGCAGGAAGCCCGTCAGCGGAGAGGAGGCCTGGGCGCCTTCGCCGCTGGCACGCACGGCACCGGGACCGGCCAGCCAGGCGGCGCGACCGGCTTCCACGGCCTGACGGAAGGCACGGCCCATGAGCACCGGATCGGTGGACGAGGCGATGCCGGTGTTCACCAGGCAGGCGGCGGCGCCCATCTCCATGGCCTCGCAGGCATGGGAGGGCAGGCCGATACCGGCGTCCACCACGATGGGCAGGTCGATCTCTTCGATGAGGATGCCGATCATCTCGCGGGTGCGCAGGCCGCGGTTGGTGCCGATGGGCGCGCCCAGGGGCATGACGGCGGCGGCACCGGCATCCACGCAGGCGCGGGCCACATAGAGGTCGGGGTTGATGTAGGGCAGCACGGTGAAGCCTTCCTTGGCCAGGATCTCGGTGGCCTTGGCGGTCTCGTAGCCGTCGGGCAGCAGGTGACGGGTATCGGAGATGACTTCGATCTTGATCCAGTCGCCGCAACCGGCGGCACGGGCCAGACGGGCCAGACGCACGGCCTCTTCGGCGGTGCGGGCGCCGGAGGTGTTGGGCAGCAGACGCATGTGGGAGGGGATGTGCCCCACGATGCCCTGCTGGCCTTTTTCCACGCGGCGCATGGCCACGGTGATCACTTGCGCGCCGCTGCTGGCGCAGACGTCGGGGATGAGGGCGTCATTGCTGTATTTGCCGGTACCGATGAACAGGCGGCTCTGCAGTTCCACGCCGCCGATGATGAGGGGATCGTTGTTCTGAAAATCGCTCATGATGGTCTCCTGCGGCCGACCGGGCCGCGCGGTGCGCACAGGGCGCAGAGGAAGAAAAAAACGTCGTCGTGCCGACGGTTAACCGCCGCCCACGAACTGCACGATCTCCAGCACGTCGCCCTCGTTCAGGGCGGTGGCCGCGAAGTCCGCGGCGGGCACGATCCGGCCGTTGTGTTCCACGACCACGGCGGTGGCGTCGTGTTCCCGCTCCCGCAGCAGGGCCGCCACGGTCAGGCCTTCGGCACAGGTACAGGCTTCGCCATTGATGGTGAGTTGCATACTGCCTCCACAAAAAAACCCGTCCACCTTGCAAGAGGGCGAAACGGGCACGTTGGGCGCAAAAAGAGCGCACGTTGCCAGCTTCCCTTCGACAGCACTATCTGCATCAGGTGCAGGGCCGCACGGCGGCCCTAGGGGTCAGGGTCCTTGCACCCTTTCTCAGCCCGCAGGCTCCCCCAGCCGGAAGCAAAAAAGTAGTCCCGGGATGGAAATATTGCAAGGGGCATGTCCGGGCTTGAGGATTTTCCCCGTGCCTGCCTTGCCAAGGCCCTTGTACTGGCCTGCTGCGGGCAGGGCCCGGCAGTCCCCATCCTCCACAGGCAGCGGCTTGTATCCTCAATCTGTTGCAGAGGTGCCATCCCGGGACGTCTTCCAGAGACCAGGAAGGCGTTTTTGAGGAAGCATGAGGGGCTCTTGGGGGCTGCCCTTCCTCAGGATCGAAACGATCAGCGTCCCAGGCGGGTACGCAGCTTCTGGATCTTTTCACTCATTTCGGCGCGGCTCATGCCCAGCAGCTGGGGGATGAGCAGGGCCGTGAGCGCGGCGGCCAGGGTGTAGACGACGCCGGAGACCAGGAAGCGCAGCAGGGAATCGATGCCGCCCAGGCCCAGCATGAGGGTGAGCTCGCGGCAGGCAAAGGCCACGGCGGCCAGCACCAGCACGCACCAGATCTCGTGCAGCATGATGGGCAGCAGCCGGATGGGCACGAAGCGCGAGGCGCGCCAGAGGCAGATATTGACGGTCACGCACTGCACGGCGATGGTCTTGATGGACAGGCCCACGGCCCCCAGATGCAGGCCGCCGTAGGCTTCGGGCGCCAGCAGGAACCAGGCCGTGGTCATGCCGTAGACGCATTCCAGCAGGGTGAGGTTGCGCAGTTCGCGGGTACGACCCGAGGCGTGGAACACGGAGCTGGCCAGCTGCAGATAGGACTGGTGCAGGGGGTAGAGGGCCATGATCTGCACGGGCAGGATGGCGGCCGTGAACTCCGCGCCCCCGAAGATGCGCACCAGCGCCGGGCCCTCGGCCATGCTGAAGCAGGCGAAGTAGGCGGCTACGGCATAGATCAGGGGGGCGAAGCGGTTGACCAGGCGGCCCATGAGCTGGAGGTCGCGCTGCCCCCAGGCAATGGAGAGCTCGCGCATGACCAGCGGCGTCATGGCCGAGACGAACATCAGGCAGGCCAGACAGACCTTGTGCCCCAGGGCGAAATAGCCCTGCTCGGCGCTGCCGTCGAACCATTGCAGCAGCCAGCGTTCCGCGGCGGCCATGAGGAAGATGAGCAGGGCCTGGACGAAGAGCGGATGGCTGTAGGTGAAGAACTCGTGGCAGTAGGCTTTGTTGCTGTCGGCGCTCAGGCGCAGGCAGAAGGTGGCGTCCGGGCCGCCGTAGCAGCGTTCCCAATGGCGCCGGGTGACGATCCAGTAGCCCAGGGCCGTGACGCCCAGCATGGCGTACTGCTGGCCGAAAAGGCTAAAGATGTTCAGCCAGTCCAGCAGGAACAGGCCAATGAGCAGGAAAACGGCCGAGAGCGAGACCACGGTGCGCACCATCTCGGACTGCACGGTGGCGCCCACGGCGTCGTTCATGGAGCGGAGCACGCGGCCCCACCAGGTCAAAAAGGCCCAGATGGCGGCCAGAGGCGCCAGCCACAGGGGCACGTCGGGCATGAGCCAGTTGCCGACGAGGGGCACCTGCATGGCACCGGCGATGAGCAGGCTGATGACGGCGATGAGCAGGCAGAGCCGCATGTAGAAGCTGATGAGGCCCGTTTCGGACTGGCGCCGAGACAGGGCATTGTAGAAGCAGGTGGACGTGCCCATGTCCAGGAACATGAACAGCTGCTGGAAAAAGTTGGTGGCAAAACTGTAGTTGCCGTACATGGCCGGGCCCAGGGCACGGGGCAGGATGGCTTCCATGGCCAGATAGACCGGCACGGAAGCCACGTTGGCCAGCAGCTTGCATATATAGCGACGCGCCAGGCTTGGCGTGGAGGGGGGATTCGTCCTGTTTTCCATGCGGGAAAACCTAGCCCACTTTGCGGCCTGCCACAAGCCGGGAATGGGGCGCGGCGTACCGTGCCGGCCGGACGGCCGCCGGGGACAAGTGTTTACGGCCTCCGGCTTTTTGCGTATGAAAAAACATTGAGCGCACGCACAAACAGCGCACCGGAGGACGCGGCCCAGCCGCTCCGGGAGCGGCCGCCTTACCGGCGGTCCCGCCCCGCCCTCAACGCCACCATGCGGCGGGCTGCCGCGCCGCTGCCCCCGTGACGCCCATGCACAAGATACCCGCGCGAACCTTTTGCGGCCCCCTGCCGCCGCGCGGGCTGCTGACAAACGTCCAAAGGATACCGTCATGGAAGAGAACAGCAAAAAAATGAAATCCGGCCTGGAAAAGGCCCCTCACCGTTCCCTGCTTTATGCCCTGGGCCTGACCCGCGAGGAAATGGAACGTCCTCTGGTGGGCGTGGTCAACGCCGCCAGTGAAGTGGTGCCCGGTCACCTGCACCTGGGCAAGCTGGCCGAGGCCGTCAAGGCCGGCGTGCGCATGGCCGGCGGCACCCCCCTGGAATTCCCCGCCATCGCCGTGTGCGACGGCATCGCCATGAACCACGAAGGCATGCGCTTCTCCCTGCCTTCGCGCGAGTTCATCGCCGACTCCATCGAGATCATGGCCCGCGCCCACGCCTTCGACGCCCTGGTCTTCATCCCCAACTGCGACAAGTGCGTGCCCGGCATGCTCATGGCCATGATGCGCCTGAACATCCCCTCGGTGCTGGTCTCCGGCGGCCCCATGCTGCCCGGCACCCTGACCCCCGGCAAGCAGGGCGACCTCATCACCCTGTTCGAGGGCGTGGGCCGCGTGCGCAACGGCCAGATGACCGAAGAAGAACTGACCCAGTGGGAAGAACGCGCCTGCCCCGGCTGCGGTTCCTGTGCGGGCATGTTCACGGCCAACTCCATGAACTGCCTGGCCGAGACCATCGGCGTGGCCATGCCCGGCAACGGCACCATCCCGGCCGTGCATGCGGCCCGTGTGCGTCTGGCCAAGCAGGCCGGCATGCGCGTCATGGACCTGGTGAAGCGCAACATCCGTCCCCGCGACATCGTGACCCGCGGCGCCGTGGAAAATGCCATCGCCGTGGACATGGCCCTGGGCTGCTCCACCAACACCACCCTGCACCTGCCCGCCATCTTCCATGAAGCCGGCCTGGACATCGACCTGTCCGTCTTCGACGAAGTGAGCCGCAAGAGCCCCAACCTTTGCAAGCTCTCGCCCGCCGGCCACCACTACATGGTGGACCTGGAGAACGCCGGCGGCATCCCGGCCGTCATGAGCGAGCTGGACAAGCTGGACCTGATCCGCAAGGACTGCATGACCGTCACCGGCAAGACCGTGGGCGAGAACCTGAAGGAACGCAACGCCCATATCCTGGATACGGACGTGATCCACACCATCGACAACGCCTACTCCAAGGAAGGCGGCATCGCCATCCTGCGCGGTTCGCTGGCCCCTGACGGCGCCGTGGTCAAGCAGTCCGCCGTGGCGCCCGAGATGATGCGCCGCGAAGTGACCGCCCGCGTGTTCGAGAGCGAAGAAGACGCCATGCACGCCATCCTCGACGGCAAGATCAAGCCCGGCGACGGCGTGGTGGTGCGTTACGAAGGTCCCAAGGGCGGCCCCGGCATGCGCGAGATGCTGTCCCCCACCGCCGCCATAACCGGCATGGGCCTGGGCAAGGACGTGGCCCTGTTCACCGACGGCCGCTTCTCCGGCGGTACCAACGGTGCGGCCATCGGCCACATCTCTCCCGAAGCCGCCAATGGTGGCCCCATCGCCCTGGTGCGTGACGGCGACCGCATCCTGGTGGACATCCCCAATCGCAAGCTGGACCTGCTGGTGGACGAAGCCGAACTGGCCCGCCGTCGCGCCGAGCTGGTGCCGCCGCAGAAGGAATGCCCCTACCCCGTGCTGCGCCGTTACGCCAGCATGGTGAGCTCCGCCGACAGCGGCGCCATGTACAAGAAAGTCTAGGACGCTTTCCCGGCCGGGACAGGCGCCCGCAGGAGGGACGGTGCCGTGCCGTCATCCCCTGTGATGCTGCGCCTGTTCCTTTCGGGCATCCGTCCGGCTCTTCGGGGCCGGTGTGATGCCCGGAACGCCGGAAGACGCCCGCTCGTTTGCCGATGGTCCCGCATTGCCGCCGATGCAGTGCGGGACCATCGTTTCCAGGCAGGGCCTTTTCCTGCCGCACAGGTGTGTCATGGTCTTCTTCCACGCTCTTCAGGGTATCCTCAGTTTGCAGATCATCGTCACGGTGGCGTATGTGCTGGCCCGTAAAGGCTGGTTCTCACCCGAGACCCAGATCCTGCTGCCCCGGCTGGTCACCACTGTGGCCCTGCCTTCCTACCTGTTCTATACCATCACGCATTCTTTCGGCCGGGACGATCTCGTCCATCTGCTCTACGGCTCGCTCTTCCCGCTGCTCAGCATCCTGCTGACGTTTGGCGTGGCCTGGCTGATAGCCACGATAGCGCGCGTGGAACGGCGGCATTTCGGCCTGTTCTGCGCCAGCTTCTCCACGTCCAATACGGTCTTTATCGGCCTGCCCGTCAATCTGGCCCTGTTCGGGGATGCGGCCGCGCCTTATGTGCTGCTGTATTTCTTTGCCAATACCAGTTTTTTCTGGAGCGTCGGCAGCTACCTCATCAGCCACGACAACGAAGAGCTGCGCGGTTCCGCCACGTTGCTGGACAATGTGCGCCACATCTTCTCGCCGCCCATGCTGGGTTTCCTGGCCGGGCTGGCCATGACCCTGCTGGGGCTGGGCCTGCCGGATTTCGTGCAGGAGGCCCTGCGCTATATGGGCAACCTCACCACGCCGCTGGCCCTGATCTTCATCGGCATCTGTCTTTACAAGATGGATCTGCGCCATCTGCACCTTTCGCGCGACCTGGTGCTGGCCCTGCTGGGCAAGCTGGTCATCTGCCCCCTGATACTGGCCGGCATGCTGCATTTCGTGGAGCTGCCCGAACTCATGGAAAAGGTGTTCATCATCCAGGCCGGTCTGCCCTGCATGATGCAGATCTCCATCCTCGGCGCCGTCTACAAGACGGATGCCTCCTTCGGGGCGCTGCTGGTCAGCCTGTCGACCATCCTTTCCGTCATCACCATCCCCATAGCCATGACCTTGCTTTCGCTGTAGCGCTGAAGGGGCGGGCGAGAGCGGGAGCCCAAAGTTGTTGAGGGGGGAAGGAGGGCCCTTTAGCTTGCGCGTAAAGGTCCC
>ERZ824488.1502-NODE-1502-length-25129-cov-4.497128_pt1 | contig 25129 bp, 17 predicted proteins | sample MGYA00519936_ERZ824488 | MGnify/ENA primary metagenome ERZ824488 (study PRJEB31778, sample SAMEA3449153) | human gut metagenome | biome: human gut; feature: human-associated habitat; material: faeces | place: United Kingdom | collected 2010/2012 ... | reverse complement strand
GTTACCTCCTCGGGCGCCATGGCCACCAACCAGCTGATCGACGGGCGCTGGTGGGTCGGCGCCGACGGCAGGTGGGTCGCCTAGGTCCTTCCGTTTGGTGCGCTAGTTTGTTTTCATGGTTGCGCCCATGGACATCGTTGACTCGAATGCGGACTATTGCCAGTCTTGCAGATAAACGGTATTGATGTGGGTAACCTACGGGTCCTGCATCCAGCTAAAGGGTGGCTGTTCCATTTGGATAGCCGCCCTTTTTCTTTTAAGGAGTTGCGATGACTTTGAAACCATTCTTGACTAGGCTATATCGAACTTCTCGAGAGAACCGGGAGCGTGGTTTAGCCATCCGATGCTATGGCTATTAGCCAGCATGCCGGGCCTGGCAAAAGCAGGTATGCTACTAACGGCCTTGATGGTCTGCGATGATAGCCTCTGACTCTGGAAGTGAGTCCATTAAATGCCTTTTGCACCAATGCGCGGGCGGGCACCTTTTGCCCGTCTGTTGTTTTTTTGTTGTGCTTATCGGTGCGCTCGCGCTGCCTGCTAAGGCCCTGGCTTCGCCATTCGAGGCAAAGATTCACGTACTGCCCTTCAACTATACCGATGCCATCGTGGTGGAGTGCAACGGGCACTTTGGCATTGTTGACTCAGGAGAAGACGACTCCTATCCGGACGGCTCCGACCCGCGCTATCCGCTGAGGGAAGGCACCATCATTGGCTGCGGGGTCGAGGACAAGGTCATTCCGTACCTGTGGAAGATTGGCGTCAGGCCAGGAAACCTGGACTTCTACATTGGCACTCACCCCCATAGCGACCACATTGGCTCTGCGAGCCAGGTCATCCAGATGTTCAAGCCGTCGCGCATCTACACGCCCCGCTACGATGACAGCTACATCACTGACGAGAACCACCTCTGGGACAACCAGTACGTATACGACCGTCTCGTTGAGGCGGCCCAACAGGCCGAGGTTGAGTACGGCGCCCAGCTGATTCAGAACTTCACCTATCTCAACAGGTCGTTCATGCTTGGGGGAGCGTTTATCCGGCTGTACAACACGGGAACGGACTATCAGACTACGGGGGTCTTTGATGCCAACTGCTTTTCTCTGGGTGTGAAGGTTACCGTTGGCATTCACTCGGCCTTCCTGGCCGGGGACATCAATAACTACACCGGAGTTGAGGACGAGCTCGCCTCCCTGGTTGGTAGCGTCGACTTCCTCAAGATGGGGCACCATGGCTGTTCGGGTTCAAACACAACGGCCTATCTTGACGCGCTGTCCCCTCTGTGCGTCTTCCAGACCGGTAAATATTCCATACTTCCCACCCAGACCGCGCAGTCCCTGGCAAACTTGGGGTCGCGCTACGCCTCGGCTGACGACGTATATGCTGACGGCCTTGACGCCTATGTGGTCACGCTTTCGGCCACGGGCGTGACCACCAACTTCGACTACTCAAAGCCTCGTGTTTACTACTCCGATGAGGCTCACGTCTACCGCCGCTACCAGGGTGGTCTACCAAACGCTTCCTTTACGGGTTGGGTTCGCGGGGATGGCGGCTGGCTCTGGTTTGACCGCTCGAGCGAGCCCATCCGCAGCTCATGGGTGAGCGACGGCGGTGCTTGGTATTACGTGGGTGCCGACGGCCTCATGTGTACCGGCTGGAAAAGGATTGGATCAAGCTGGTACTATTTTGACGCCTCCGGCGCCATGGCAACCGGGTGGCGACGGGTGGATGACTCATGGTCGTTCTTTGCCCCTTCCGGCCAGATGCAGACCGGCTGGGTCTTTGACGGCGGCAGCTGGTACTGGATCGACCCCTCGGGGCAGATGCAGGTTGGCTGGCAACGTGTTGGCGGGTCCTGGTACTACCTCGGCACCAACGGTGCCATGGCGACCGGTTGGTTGCGTCAGGGTGGCACATGGTACTGGCTGGGGTCTTCTGGTGCTATGGCAACCGGATGGCAGAAGGTGACAGGGGAGTGGTATTACCTTGACACCAATGGGGCCATGGTCACGGGGTGGGAGAAGGTCAGTGGCCTTTGGTACCATTTCTCGGGTTCTGGACAGATGAGCACTGGATGGCTCGACCTTGACGACAGCTGGTACTACCTGGGCACTGACGGTGCTATGGTCATGGGTACCGAATGGATTGGTGGCGTTGAGTACCAGTTTGGGCCGACGGGTGCCCTTCTGGGCGCGTAGACGCGTAGGTATTGGAGGAGTCGATGGCTTTCAAGGAATACGAGAACCCCGAGGAGCTTGTCAGGGTGCAGGAGCTCTCCACGCGCATCCTGGGCGAGCTTGACCGCGTCTGCCGCAAGCTGGGCATCAACTACGCGGTCTACGGCGGGACCGCCATCGGCGCGGTGAGGCACAAGGGCTTCATCCCCTGGGACGACGACGTGGATGTGTGCCTTAAGCGCTCCGAGTACGAGCGCTTTCTGCGCGACGCCCCTTCCGAGCTGGGGGATGAGTTTGAAATCGTCAACTCCCGCACGAGGGATGACTTTCCCTGCACCTACTCGTATCTGACCCTCAAGAACACCGTCATGATCCCCGAGTTCTACAGGGCGTGCACCTACGAGAAGCCCATCAGCATTGACGTCTTTCCGCTGGATGCCGCCTCCGATGACCAGCGCGAGTACAAGCGTCAAGCTCGCAAGACCTGGATCTGGGGCCGTCTCATGTTCCTGAGGGCCACGCCGGCGCCCTACCTCCCCTTTGACGGGGCGAAGAAGACCGTCGTGCTCGCCGCGTGCGGCCTTGCCCATGGTGCGCTCAAGCTGTTTGGGGCCAAGGCGCCTTGGATTCAGGGCAAGTGGGAAGCGGCAGCAAGGGCCTGCGAGGGCCGGCAGACCTCCTGGATCGCGGACTTTTCTGATCGCAGCCCCCTTGATTGGGCCGTCACCAGGGAGGAGTTGCAGGACACCATCGACGTGCCCTTCGAGAACATTACGGTTAAGCTCCCCAGGGCATACGATGCCATTCTCACCCGAGGCTATGGCGACTACATGAAGCTTCCCCCCGTCGAAAAGCGCAAGAACCACTATCCGTATCGACTGGACTTTGGCCCCTACTAGGAGCTCCTACTTGGTGATGACGGCCTGGTCCTTCTTGCCTCTCGATGCCAGGAAGAGAACGACCAGGCCGTATGCCGCAGAGATGGTGTAGGCGACGATGAGCGAGTAGTTGAGTCCGTTCATGTACCAGAGGTCGGTGCAGGGCTTGACCGAGAGCGCCATGACGGCGAAGGCGATGCCATTGACCACGAATGTCTGTGTCAGCCTCTTGTAGACGATGAGCAGGTCGGTCAGGACGAAGTTGAGGGCAACCTCGGTGGTCACGATCATCGCAAAGGGCAGAAGGCCTACGTAGGGCACGATGGTTTCACCGTAGAGCAGGGTCAGCAGGGGTTCGGCAAAGATTGAGAGCGCGACGGAGAGTGCCGCCGCCACGCCGCCCACGAGCAAGAAGAGGCGCAGCGCGCTCGAGCGGGCTGCCTTGGCGTCTCCGGCGCTGACCTTCTCGGCAATGGGGCCAAGCAGAGGCGTGTAGAGGTTCTGCGCAAGTACCTGGATGATGACGCAGGGGGTGGCCACGGAGGCGTAGATGCCCAGGGCGCTCTCGCCAAAGGAGATGCCAAAGTACTGACGCGCGGCAGAGATTACCAGGCCGCCGATGACGTTTCCAGCCACGGAGGGAAGGCAGACCCTCAGAAGCCTGAGGCAACGCTCGCGGGTGATGCGAGGGCGGAGGGAGTCCACCACCGCAGACGTCTTTCTGGTGTCAAAGAAGACCGTGACGCTCAGGCAGCCCAGGAAGATGAGGACGAGGGTGAGGGCCAGGCTGCCGGTGAGGAGCATTCCGCCCACGAAGATGCCCACGACCAGGCAGCCCCTGATGATTTGCGACTGCCCCACGTAGTCCAGGCGCATGGCCTTCTGATCGCAGCCGTACATGACGTTGACAAAGGACTCGTCCGCCTTGAAGAGCAGGTATGCCGCCACGACGATGAGCGTGGCTGGCGTCGGGCTGACGGCGAGTCCGTAGATGGCGCAGGCAATCAGCGCGCCGAAGACGGTTACGAATCTCAGCGCCACGTAGTTGCCGGCGCTGTTCTCGTTTTTGACGTCGGAGACCTGGTAGGTTCTCATGGTGTAGGTGCCAAGGGCCGTGTAGATGTTTCCGATGCTCATGGCAAAGGCGAGCATGCCGGAGTTCTGATAGTCGGCGCTCAGCCTGACTACGAGGACGGTCATGAGCCAAAGGCAGCCCTGGTAGAAGACCGAGCCGATGGTGTTCCATGCAATGTTTGCCTTCATAGAGGGGGCTGTCTGAGCGTGAGCCATGAGATAACCAATCCGAGGTGCGCGGGTGTGATTCGTGAACCTATTCATGATACTGATTGGTTTGCGCGGCTCGCAAAGAAAGCAATCAAGGTGGAAAAAGCCAATGCAGACTCTATAATTAAATTTTGTCGATACACGCGGCTGGTGGCGGTGACCCCGGCCTGTTCTTGGAGGTTTGCCCCATGGCTGACGCTCAGCCCATTGCCTTGAGCATCATTGTCCCCTGCTATAAGGTCGAGAAGTACCTGCCCAAGTGCCTTGACTCCCTCGTCAACCAGACGCTCGATAACATCGAGGCCATCTGCATCAACGACGGCTCACCCGACTCCTGCATAGACATCCTTCGAGACTATGAGGCCCGCTATCCCGGCAAGGTCGTCGTCATCGACAAGCAGAATGAGGGCGTGTGGAAGGGTCGCTGGGACGGCATCGCCATCGCCAGGGGAGAGTACATTGGCTTCCTTGATAGCGATGACTACGCCATGCCCACTTTTGCGGAGTCCCTTTATCGCGCTGCCAAGGACAACGACGCCGATATTGCCGTCTGCGGCTTTGATCGAATCGAGCTTGACACCAACAAGCGCCTTTCCCGAGAGATGGCCTCGCCTCGTGCTTCCTTCGTCATCGACGAGGATCCCGGCAGGCTCGTCGAGCTCAACGGAGCCCCTTGGAACAAGTGCTTCAGGGCTAGCGTCCTCAAGAACATGCGCAACCTCGAGAACCCGCCCACTGTCCTTGACGACCTCGCGTTCCACCTGCTTGCCTACTGCGACATGCACGGCAAGGTCGTATTTGTCCCGGACGCCCTCGTTCACTACATGGTGAGGGCCGGTTCCATCATCAACACCGTGCGCAAGGAGCAGCTCGAGTCCATCCTCGCCGCGTTCCTCTGCATCCGTGGCTACTACGAGGAGGCTCGCCCCGAGCTTCTGGGCATGCTCGATGCCGTCGCCTTCCTGCACCTGGGCGTCTCCCTGGTCTTCCGTCTCTCGTGCTCCAAGGGCGTTGACATCAAGGCTGTCATCTCCGACATGACTGCCTATTTGGACAAGAACTTCCCCACCTGGCGCAAGTCCCCGTACATCAACTGGTCTTACGTCAGGCCTCGCGGTGGCGCCCTCTCGAAGCTCCTTGTTGTCCAGAAGGTGTACAAGGCTCACGCCATGCCAGCATTCCTAGGGCTTTACCGCTTCATGATTGACAAGCTTCACATCGATATTAAGTGGTAGATGGCGAGTGCTTATATCGAAATCTGGGGGGTGTGACCTGGCTTGGCTGCACCCCCGTTTCTATTGGCGCCTCAGGCGATTCTTTGCCGCTAAGACCTTGTTCCTGGCCCTCACCGCGAAGGTGGCCTTGAGCTCTCGGAGCTCGTTCTCACGCGCGATGAGGTCTAGCTGAAGGGACTTCGCTTGTCTGCGCTGTGTCTCCAGCTCAACCTCCAGCGTCCATCTCTTCCAGTCGCACCAGTCGGTATACCAGTAGGAGTCTTCGAGCTGGGAGCGGAGCGACTTCGTCTGCTTGAACAGGAAGGTCGTCATGTCGTCGCTAAGGAGGCTCTCGTACTCCTCAAGTTGTGTTTGGTTGTGGATAAGCCCTCGCTTTTGCCTGAGGATTCCGTACTTTGATTCGACGGAGCCAATCGCGGCGCCGCGGATCAGCCTCACGGAGTCAAGCGTATGCACCGATGCGATGTTTGCGCATACGGCATCAACAAGGTGGTTGTCAAAGCTCTCCTCGTATTGAGGCAGCAAGTCATTGAACTCGAGGAAGACGTGAAGCGCATCAAACGCCTTGAGGAACGAGAGCGGGTCACGGTCGTTGGTGGACTGCAGGCTTGTTTGCGTTGCTATGCGGTAGTGGGCAAAGGTTTTGTCAATCACGGAGATGAGATTTGCCTGAGTCAGTGCCGTGCAGGTGAAGAAGAGGTCGTTCGTCCTGCTGATTTCCTGAAATAGAATGCCCTTCTCCCTGACGAGCGAGGCTCGAAACAGCTTGTTCCAGGTGTAGTTTCCAAAGACGTTAAAGAGGCAGTCGGCAATCTCTGACGGTGCAAAGGGTCGCCCCTCGGGTAGTCCTTCGGTTTGAAGCTTCCACTTTGCCTGGCGGTTTGCCTGGCGCACGGTGTCGTAGAGCCAGCTTCCGTAGACGACGATGTCGCTCTGGTCCTCTTCGGCCTTTGTCACGGCGGACTCCAACATGTCAACCTCAAAGAAATCGTCGGCATCAAGGAAGGAGAGGTATTCGCCTTGGGCTGACTCGAGGCCGATGTTTCTTGCGCCGCCGGCGCCCAGGCCGGGGCTCCGAAGAACCCGAAGACGACTGTCTTCTTTTGCGAACTGCTCAAGAATTGTCTCAGAGCCGTCGGAGGAGTTGTCATCCACGCAGATGACCTCAATATCTTGCAGCGTCTGTCCAAGAATGGAAGAAAGACACTGGACTAGGTACTTCTCGGCGTTGTGGACCGGGACAATTACGGAAACGATGGGGCTGCTCATGGTGTTCTCCTGAGTCGAGGTGTTTGGGCTAGTCGCGCTTCCACAGGTCTCTGCAATAGACCTTGTCCCTAACCGGAGCCAGGGCATCATCCCAGCGATTGGCCATGATGACGTCGCACTTGCTTGCGAATGCTTCGAAATCGTTTAGGACCCTGCAGCCAAAGGCGATCTGGTCCTGGATGCTAGGCTCGTAAATGAGGGCGGTGGCTCCCAGTCCCTTAACGAGCTCGAGTATGTCAATGGAGGCGCTCCGGCGGAAGTTGTCCGAACCGGACTTCATAGCCAGGCGGTAGATGCCTACGATCTTTGGTCTGCGTTCCGTTGCCTGTTTGGCAACGAACTTCTTTCGCGTCTCGTTGGAGGCAACGATGGCCTGGATGAGGTTCTGGGGCACATCATGATAGTTGCTCAGCAGCTGCTTGGAGTCCTTGGGCAGGCAGTAGCCGCCGTAGCCAAAGGACGGGTTGTTGTAACCGTCACCAATGCGCGGGTCAAGGCAGACTCCACGGATGATCTCCTCCGAGCTGAGGGAACGGGACTCTGCATAGGTATCCAGCTCGTTGAAAAAGGAAACCCTGAGGGCCAAGTAGGTGTTGGCGAAGAGTTTTACCGCTTCAGCCTCCGATGAGCCCATGACCATGACGGGCGCGGACTTTGAATCTGATGCTTCTAGGAGAAGGCGGGCAAAGTCCTCTGCGGCAGCGCGGTCGGCCTCATTGACAATGGCCACGATAATCCGAGAGGGATCGAGGTTGTCTGCTAACGCATGCCCCTCCCTCAGAAACTCAGGGGAGAAGAGAACGTGCAGGCCGGGGTGCTGCTGCGAGATCGCCTTTGTGTAGCCTACAGGGATGGTTGACTTTATGACCACCGTGGCCTGCGGGTTGTGTACCTCGACCTCGGCAAGAACAGACTCTATGCTTGAGGTGTCAAACTGGTGCGTCTTCTCGTCATAATCTGTGGGAGTGGCGATAACGATATAATCTGCGGTCTCGTAAGCCGTGGTGGCGTCGGCCGTTGCCTGGAGCTTTGAGGGCCTCGATTTGAGATAGGCCTCGATCTTTGAGTCCGCTATGGGTGACGTGCCCTCCTGAATGAGAGAGACCCTGTGCTCATCGATGTCTATGGCAATGACGTCGCTCTCTTTCGAAAGAAGGCATGCGAGGGAAAGGCCCACGTAACCGAGGCCAACTACGGCTATTGTCATCTTGCGTGGCCCTTCCTGATGCGAGTGGTGCAATCAAATTGAACTTGTGTCGATTATACGGTTTGAGACGCGCGCCCTAGTTTCTTGGATTGATGACCATGGACCTCAGATTGCGTTTCCAGCGTTCCGATTTGCTTCAACTGTCTGCATCTGATGGTGGGGGAGTAAACAACGTATAATCAATAGGTTTTGTATTAGCTGACTGAAAAGGGCCTTAACTTATGTGGTTCCAGTTCCTCTGTGCCAGCGCGCTTTGCCTCGTGGCGCTGTATACCCCTGGCTTTGTTGCACTGCTTTCTGCCGGAGCCTCGTTCGGCTCCTCTCTTGCCTGTGCGCCGGCTCTCTGCGTAGCGGCCTATGCCGTTTTGGCCATCGTCTACCCTGTCCTAGGCGTGAGTGCCTCGTTCCGCTCGCTCTTCTGCCCCGTTTTGGCTCTGGCCCTCCTGATTTCCGTCGTCTGCCTCGCTGTTAGAAGGCGGCACTTTAAGCCCAGGGCCGAGCTTTACGGGCACGCGCTGCTGTCTGCCGGGCTGCCCGTGCTCTACGCGATTGTTGGCGTTGTGGTAGGGACCGTCTTCTTCGTGCGCAGCCTTGACACCGCGGCCTCCTTCTATCAGGCATTCGACAACCTTCACCATCTCAACTCCATTCGCTCCTTTGTTGACTCCGGCAACTATTCCTCCCTTAATTCCGCCGTGTACCTTGAGTCAGCAGGCTCCCTCGCCTCGCCATACTTGTGGTCCACGAGCTCCTTCTATCCCTCTGCCTGGCATGGACTCGTCTCGATGATCGTTCAGGCGCTGGACATTCCCATTACTGTTGGCATCAACGCCGTCAACACCATGCTCCTTTGCGTGGTCTTCCCAGTGGGCGTATGCGAGCTCCTCAGGGTTTTGACCAGGGACAAGAAGCTGGTGTTTATCGGTGCCTTCCTCGCCGTCGCCTTTACGGCATCGGTCTGGGACTTTGTGACCTTTGGGCCGCTTTACCCCATGCTGCTCTCTTATGCCCTGGTTCCGTCCGTCTCCGCCTGCTTCATCAGGGGCGTTGGTCGCGGGACCTCTCGCCCAAGGGCCGTGGCTTCGCTTCTGGTCTTTGCCGTGGGCTGCGTTGGCGTTGCCCTTGCGCAGCCCGCAGGCATCTTCCTTATGGGCGCCTTCCTGGCCCCCTATTGCGTGCATCGTGCGGCCGAGGTTGCTCGGAAGGGGCATGGCAAGGTCTTTGTCCGGGCGGTCGGCTGCGTGACTGCTCTTCTCATAGTGGCGTTCTGGGTGTTCTGCTACTCGCTTCCCCAGTTCAGGGGAACCGTCGAATTCAACTGGCCTAAGACCTCGTCTCATTTCCAAGGCCTGGTGGACGTTCTGCTGCTCTCCTTCACCTGGCATCCCGTGCAGCTTGGGCTTGCGTTCTTTGTTTTTGTTGGCTTTATCCGCACGGCCTACGACAAGCGCCTCCGCTGGGTTGACGCCTCCTATATATTTGTGTCTGTAACCTATATCTTGGGTATTTCTTCCGAAGGCGTGCTTAAGCACCTTCTTGGTGGCTTCTGGTACACAGATCCGCATCGTCTGGCCGCAAATGTCTGCTTTGTCGCTCTGCCCCTCGCGGTCATTGGCGCCAAGGCTGTGTGGAACTGGACCGCTCGGGTTTTCAACGTGCTCAAGGAGAGGCACGAGGCGCCCCGCCGCGTCATGGCACGGCATGCTGCAACTGGGTGCTTCGCAGTCGCCTTGCTTCTTATCTATTGCCCGAGCTTCGAGGTCAGGGGCATCGCTTCGGTGGACACTTCTTTTGGCCACTATGCCAGCATGACTGCCTCGGAGAACGACTTCGATGCAGAATACGTGCTCTCTACGAGGGAACTGGAGTTTTCCCAGGAGGCGCTCTCGCTCATTCCGGAGGGCTCGGGCATCATCAATGAACCTAACGATGGCAGTGGCCTTCTCTACGCCCTGCTCAATGCAAACATCTACTACCGTTCCTTTGACCTGCCCGAGCTTGAAAACGAGAAGGAAGAGAGTGTTGCCGTTAGGCAGGGGCTTGACAAGGTCGCCTATGACGGCAGCATCCAGGACGCCGTCCGAAAGACGGGGGCCAAGTATCTCCTTGTTCTTGACCAGGGCAGAAAGCCCGACGAGACCCCTCACTTCTGGTCTTACTTCCCGGAGCAGTGGAAGGGCATTGAGGGCGTCGACGACTCCACGCCGGGCTTCTCTGTGGTTCTCTCCCGTGATGACATGCGTCTCTACAAGATTGATGCGGTGAACTAGATGGCTATCCAGGCTAGCGCCCAGGCTGGCGCTCCTCCTGCAAAACCTCGCCAGTTCAAATACGACTTCGTGCGCTTTATTGCCATGACCTGGGTCATTGGCGTGCACGCACTTACCGTGGTCGATACCGGAAGACGCCTTGGCTCCTGGTACGTGGTCCTGTGCCAGGCAATCCTCTTCACGGCCAATGCGATTTTCTTCATGCTCTCCGGAAAGTTCAACCTGGTTCGCAGGAACTCCGAGGATTGGCATGGTTTCTATGTTAGGAAGGCGCGCGGCATCCTGCTGCCAGTGCTTGTTCTTTTTCTCATCAGGACGGGCTATGACATGTGGCCCGACCTTGGGACTCCGCTGCACTTTTTCAAGGTCTTCGTGCTAAACGCTGCGGACTACTTCAGCTCTAGGGAGTACTGGTTTGTGTTCCAGCTGCTCTCTATGCTTGTGGTGACGCCGTTTCTCGTTCCTGTCGTAGAGTCCCTTGACCAGGGCAAGAAGAAGCTCCTCTTGGGGCTTGGCCTTTTGTGGTTCACCGTCATGCTCTTTGCAACCAACCTTGGCTATGAGCTTGGATACTCCTTCCTGTTCGGCGGTTTCTGGTTCTCCTATCTCATCGGCCCGTTTGTGGAGGAACTCTTTGCGGAGGCTACGCGCCGGCGCGTCCTCATGCTTGCTGGGGTCTTGGCGCCCCTTGCGACTCTCGCCTTGGTGCTCTATGGCTACTCCTCTGGCGCCTTTGACAATTCTCCTTTCTATCTGGTCGCGTACGTGGGCCTCTATGGTCTGCTGCTTTGGCTTGGAGACAGGGTTGTGCCGTCCCTGAGGAGCTCCATCTCGTTCTGTGCCAAGCACTCCTTTACGGTCTATATGATTCACATGATGGTGCTGATACCGCTTTCTGCGGCGGTTCCCAAGGTCTATGGCGTTGCCTCGCTCGTTGAGCACGTTGGACTGAGCGTCGCCACCATCATCATCTGCATTCTGCTCTCGGCCCTGCTCGACACCCTGCTCATTAAGCCTCTGCAGCGCTTGTTCGATATACTGGCTCAAGAACTTGCTAGGTGAGCGCCCTGAGGTCTGACTGCTTCTGACGTCCGTTTGATTGTTCTGGAGGATTCCCCATGAGTGACACCCACTCTCCGCTCGTCTCCGTTCTCGTGCCCATCTGCAACGTCGAGAAGTACCTTGAGCAGTGCCTTGAGTCTGCCAGGGCGCAGACGCTTGAGGATATAGAGGTCATCTGCATCAACGACGGCTCCACCGACGGCTCCCTCGGCATCATCAATTCCTTTGTAGAGAAGGACCATCGATTCAAGGTCATCGACAAGCCCAACAGCGGCTACGGCGATTCCATGAACAAGGGCCTCGAGATGGCCCGTGGCAAGTACATTGCCATTCTCGAATCAGATGATTTTCTTGAGCCCGAAGCGCTTGAGTACATGTATGGCGAGGCCGAAAGACAGGAGCTTGACGTTCTGAAGTGTAACTTCTGGCTTTATTGGTCTGCGACTAGCGCGGCCCGTCTCAACCGGCATGATGTGTATTTCCCGGCCGTTTCTACCGAGATGGTCCTCATGGGCGTCCATCGTCCCGTTGATGTGCCGGACATTTTCTGGGCTAAGGCTTCTATCTGGTCAGCGCTGTACCGCCGAGACTTCCTTGATGAACATGGAATCAGGTTTCTGCCCACGCCGGGTGCGTCCTTTCAGGACACGAGCTTTAGCTTTAAGGTCTATGCCTGCGCGGAGAGGGCTGCCTATTCGTCTCGGGCTTTCCTGCATTATCGTCAGGACAATGAGAAGTCATCTGTCAATAATCCTGGTAAGGTTTTTTGCGTTTGCGATGAGCATGCCGAGATGAGCCGGTTCCTCAATGAGGAGAGGCCTGATCTCAAACCAGCACTCGACCCCGTCCGTGCCAAGGTGAAGTTCTTCAACTATCGATGGAACCTCTATCGACTCGCGCCCAACCTGAGGGTTCAATTTCTCGAGCGCTTCTCCGCTGAGATGCGCGAGGAGATTGAGGGTGGCAATATTCTGAGAGCCGATGGCCCGTTCGAGCGCTATGGCTTCTCTCAAGGAGAGTTCGACGAGGCTAACGAGATAGCTTATGAGTCTGATCTATATGGAGTTAGATCCACTCTTGAGGGCGGAGGCAAGCTCGTTACTTTCAAGGCGTATCTTCACGCTGGTGGTTTCCCCCTTGTTTGCAAGGTCATTGGAAAGAAATTGTCTCGTCGATAGGGGACGTATGCCTCAAGTTTCGGTTGTCATACCCGTCTACAATGTCGGCGGTTATTTGCTTGCTTGTTTGGATTCGGTCTCCAACCAGACCTTGTCCGATATTGAAGTCATTTGCGTCGATGATGGCTCTACTGATGAGTCAGGTCGCCTCTTGGACCTTTACGCTGAGAGGGATAAACGCTTTGTGGTTATTCATAAGGCGAACGCAGGCGTGTCCGCTGCCCGAAACACCGGTATCGAGCATGCCATAGCGCCCCACATCTTTTTTGTTGATGCGGATGACCTCGTAGAGCCCGATGCCTGCGAGCTTATTGCGAAGACTTTCTCTGAAGACTCCGGCCTCGATATTATTAAGTTCTCGGCAGAGCCATTTCCCAAGGAGCTTTCTAACCCGTGGATTGAGAGCACCATCACGCTTGAGGACCAGGTCTTTGACGGGTACAGCGATGCATTGCTATTTGAAACAAATGCTCGCCCGTTTCCCTGGAACGGAGCCTATAGAACATCGTTCCTTAAGGATAATCATATCACCTTCCCCGTTGGGCTGACGCTTGGCGAGGACCAGGTCTTCTCGTTCAAGACGCTTGGAAGATCTGCCAGGACGCGTCTTATGTCTGCATCTCTCTACAGATATCGCCTCTCTAGGAAGAATTCTGCCATGACGCTTGTCTCCAAGCGTCCTGTTGAGCGCCTGAACAAGCACCTTGATGTCATTGACGCCCTTCTTGAGGATTGGCGTGACCAAGGTCGACTTGGTGGAGAAAGCGGTCGGGCGATGCTGGTGTTCGTTTGCTCGTTTGTGATGCTTGACATTCTTGAGCTGAAGAAGAGAACCGCCCGTTATGACCTTGCTTCTAGATTCCGTGATATTTTGCTTGGATACTATTCCGTACAGGATATGAGTTTGCTGCTGAATGAGGATAGGCTGAAGAAGCCGTTGCTTGACCTCTGCTCGGCTTCCGATGGTGCCGGTGTTTTTTCTCGTATGAGTATTTATACGGTTGTTGCCTCCATTTATGGCTACAAGGCCGCATTGATGCGGTGGGTCGGAACCGTACGCCACACGGTTACGCTTCCTTATTATTTGGTGCGCGAAAAGCTGACCCCGGACGTGGACTACGATGACGCTCCGAGTATGGAGGATGCAATTGCCGAGCTAGAGTCTCGAGAGATTCCTGTCAATGTGTGATTTCCGTTCGCTACACCCTTTATTTCGATACTTGAAACTAATTCCCGAATTATCTATCTGGAGCCTTTAAATGAGTTCTGCTTCCACTGACCTCGTGTCCGTCATAGTTCCCGTCTGCAATGTGCAGAAGTACCTTGCGGAGTGCCTGGAGAGCATCCTGGCGCAGACGCATGAGGAGCTTGAGGTCATCTGCATCAACGATGGCAGCAAGGACGGCTCGCTGGCCATCATGCAGACGTTTGCCGCCAAGGACTCGCGCGTCGTTGTGGTGGACAAGCCCAACGAGGGCTATGGCGCCACGTGCAACCGCGGGCTTGAGATGGCCCATGGCCAGTGGGTGTCAATCATCGAGCCGGACGACTGGATCGCGCCCACCATGTACGAGGACATGCTTGTCTTTGCCGAGGGCTTCTCGCAGCCGGTGGACATCGTCAAGACGCCCTGGATGGACATCTGCGAGTGGGACTGCCCCTCCACCCAGTACGCCCGCAAGAGTGACATGTGCGGCCGCATGAAGACCTCCGCCGCGCCCTTCTCCATTGCGCAGAACCCCGTGCTCATGGAGCTGCACCCGTCCATCTGGTCGGCCATCTACCGCACGGACTTCCTGCGCAAGAACGGCATCAGGTTCATTCCGTTCCCCGGTGCCGGCTGGGCGGATAACCCCTTCCTGGTGGAGACGCTCTGCCAGGCCAAGGCCATCGTCTACCTGGACAAGCCCTACTACAACTACCGCTGTGACCTTCCGGGCTCCACGCTCCACCACGCCACTGACGAGGCGGTTGCCCGCCCGTTTGACCGCTGGATTGACATGATGCACGCCATCGAGCGCCTGGGAATCACGGACAAGCGCATCATTGCCGCCCACTACGTGCGCGCCTTCAACTACACCTTTGGCGCCATCCATGACGACGGGTGGGAAAACCCCGTGGTCAAGGCCAAGACTCGCGAGGTCTTTGGCATGATGGACCCGGAGCTGGTCAAGTCCATGCGCAGCGTGGCCCCGCATCGCAAGCGCTTCTTCTTTGAGGAGCGGGGGCTTGAGGTGCCGAGGTTTCCGATGGGGCCCTGGGTCAAGCACCTCTCTAGCGAGACGGTGCACACCCTCAAGAACGACGGCCTTGGCCGTGTGATCAAGCGGGCCGGTCGCGTGCTCAGGCCCACCGAGCGCAAGGACATCTAGTGGGAGAGAGGTCCGAGCATCTTCGTTCTTCCAGGCTGGGCGCCCTGGTCTTCTGGGGCGCCTGGTTTGTTGTGCCCATTGCCATGTTGTGCGTTGTGGCCGCCGTGCGTGGGGTGTATCCGTTTGGCGCGCAGTCCTTCCTTGCGGAGGACCTGGTCTACCAGTACGTCGACTTCTTTGCCTGGTTCAAGCGGGTGCTTGCCGGGCAGGAGTCCGTGTTCTACTCAACCGCCTGTGGACTGGGCGCCAATACGTGGGGACTCTACAGCTATTACCTGGCGAGCCCCTTCAACCTGCTGCTGCCCTTCTTTGACGAGGCGCACCTCACGCTCTTCGTCTTTGTGGCAGATACGCTCAAGCTGGGGTGCATGCAGCTAGCCGCCATGTTCTACCTGCGGCGGCGCTTTGGCGTGGGCCGCGGGTGGTCGGGCGTGCTGGCTCTGGGGTACACCTGGTGCCTGTGGACGGCCACCAACCTGCGCAACCCCATGTGGCTGGATGCGCTCATCCTGCTGCCGCTGCTCATGTGGGCGGTGTGGGAGCTGGTGCGCCATGGGCGTTGGGTGCCTTTGTGCTTGCTCACGACTGCGGACATTATTTGCTGCTGGTACACGGCGTACATGGCGGTGCTCTTCCTTATCCTGCTGGCCATCCTGGAGTGGTGGTGCGCTGGGTGCCGTGACGCTTCTGGCGAGGTCGTGCCGCTCTGGAGGCTGGCGCTGCGCTTTGCCCGTCCCATGCTGGTGGCGCTGGTTCTCTGCGCCTGGACCTTTGTGCCCACGGTCATGGCCATGCTGGAGAGCGGCGGCGTGGAGGAGACGAGCCTTCTGGGCATCATCCAGGGCATCTTGGGCGCGGGGTCTCCGCTCGGGATGGCTATGAAGCTCTTCACGACCAAGCCCGGCTGCTTTGTGCGTGGCTTCGTGCCGGCGCTCTACGACTTTCTGAGGCCAGTTCCACAGTTCTACTGCGGCGTTGTTCTCATGGGGTGCTTTGCGGGGTTCTTTGTCTCTCGCCACGTGACCGGGCGCGTTAAGGGCGGGCTTGGGGTGCTTGTGGCCGTCATGCTGGCGAGCATCCTGCTCACGCCGCTGCAGGCCATCTGGTGCGGATTCCGCGCGCCCACGGGGTTCTACTCGCGCGTGTGCGTCTTTGTGGCCCCGGTGCTGATGTGGGCGGCGGGGTGGCTGTGGCGGGCGGAGTCCGGAGCGCCTTCGGGGACTTCTCGCCTGGCGGGGCTTCTGGGGTCTCGTGTGGCGCTGGGGACTGTCTGCGCCTTTGTGGTCGCCGATTTGACCTTGGGCGCGGCCCTTGCGTGGCGGACGCTATATTGCGGGTACTCGCAGGAGTACCACGACGGGTATGTGGCCCAGTCGGCGCAGCAGATTTCTGACCTCGAGGGGCTTGGCGGCTGCACTTGGCGTGCGGACCGCACGTTCACCCGCGCGGGCTTTGCGGCCCTCAACGACGAGATGGGCCGCGGGTATATGGGCATCTCGTCCTACTCCTCAGCGCACAACCAGGACGCGCTGGACTTCCTGAGTGCGCTGGGATACAGCAAGCCGGGGCAGATTTCCGTGAGGTATGCGGCGCCCGTTCTTTCTTCTGACGCGCTGCTGGGCGTGAGGTACGTGTGCTCCCAGCAGCCTGTTGCGGGGGAGACGCTGCTTGAGGACGTTTCCCAGGTCAGTGACGGGTCTGCCTACGAGAACCCCTATGCGCTGGGGCTGGGGTACCTGGTTTCCGGTGATGCGACGAGTGCCGCCCTTGAGGGGCGCAGCCCCTTCGAGAGGCAGAACGAGCTTGCGAGTGCGCTGCTGGGGCATGAGGTCAAGCTGTTCCGCTCAGCCGCGGTGACCGAGGCCGTGGCCGACGAGGGCGCGCACGCGTGGGACGTCACGGTTCCCGCGGGTTGCCTTGGCTACGCCTACGTGGACGTGCCCTCTGGTTACGTTGACGGCGTCATGCTGGACGTGGACGGCGCGAGCCAGCAGGAGGGGTGGCGCTTCCAGCAGACACTGAGGCCGTTCTCCACGGTTGAGGGGGGCGAGCCGGGGGTCCACCGCGTCGTCATGTCTGGGATTGAAAACAAGAAGGCGGTGCCTCTGGAAGACGCGTCTTGCGCCTTCTACTACCTTGACCTCAACGCCCTGCAGTCGCTTACGGATGAGCTTGCTGCGCGCCAGGCCACGTTTGACTCCTTTGCGGGCTCCGGCATCAGCGGCACCGTGACGGCGGACTCCGACGGCTGGCTCATGGTCTCCGTGCCGCACGAGGCCGGCTGGACCGTAACGGTCAACGGGGCCCAGGTGGAGACCCGTGGCGCGTTTGGCGACGCCCTCACGCTTGTTCCCGTCGCGGCGGGGGAGAACAGGTTCGAGATGACGTTTGTCTCGCCTGGGTTTGTGCCGGGGTGCGTGGTGAGTGCGGCGGGCGCTCTTGGGCTTGCGGCCTGGGCGTTCTGGCGGCGGCGTAGGGTTGGCGCATAGCCGGGCGTTAGGGGGAGTTCGTGCCCCGGGGTCCGTCTTGTGGTGGTGTGCTTATAGTTTTATCGAACGTGAAGAGCGTTGATGGCTAAGCACTTCAAGACCCCCGAGGGGTGCGGGCCGCGAGTCAACGGACCGCTTTGAGCCCCTGCCCGCGCAGACCACGGCGCCGCACCGTCGCAGCTGGGATGACGGCGCCGACGTCACGGCCTCCGGTCCCGCCGCTGGCGGCACCATCAGCGACGTTGCGACTTCCGGCTCCGTGGCCTTCTCCACGGCGCCCGGGGGAGGGCCTCTTTTCGTCCCCGGACGGACCGAAATGGGTTGCCAGCGGTTTCTTGTGGTTTGGCGGCGGGTTTCGGGGTACTATATTCTTTGTGGCTCAACGCCACGGTATCGCGCGTGAGCGCAGCAATTTGGCCCTGCGGGGCTAAGAACGAAAGGCACGACATGGCTCAGGGTACTGTTAAGTGGTTCAATCCGGACAAGGGCTACGGCTTCATCTCTCGTGAGGACGGCGACGATCTGTTCGTCCACTACTCCGAGATTCAGATGGACGGCTTCAAGACTCTGGACGAGGGCCAGGCCGTTGAGTTCGAGATCACCACTGGTCAGAACGGCAAGCTCCAGGCTTCCAACGTCCACAAGCTCTAAGTCCTAACTCATATAAGAGCTGAGAGGGAGGTCCGCATCATGCGGACCTCCTTTTTTGTGCCGGACGGGCGTGCCATCCCACAAATTGGGATGGCGGTTCCGATGCGAGCCGGGAAATGCGGCCGTTGGCACGCAAAGGGAAAGAAAGAGCCGAGAAATGCGGCCGTTGGCAGAGATTCCGTGCCAACGGCCGCATTTCTCGGCTCACGTATGCCGGCGTGGAAAAAGGGCGCCCTGTCTGCGACAGGACGCCCCTCTGGTGACACCTGTGGGCTAGAAGCCTACTTCTTGATCCAGGAGAACATGGAGCGGATCTTCTCGCCGGTGACCTCGATGGGGTGGGAGTTGATGGCCTCGCGCTGCTCAAGGAGCCACTTGTGGTCGTTGTTGCAGTCGTCGACGAACTCCTGCGCGAACTCGCCGTTCTGGATGCGATGCAGGATTTCCTTCATGGCCTCGCGGGACTGCTCGTTGATGACCTTGGGACCGGCGTAGTACTCGCCGTACTCGGCGGTGTTGGAGATGGAGTAGTTCATGAAGTGGATGCCGCTCTCGTACATGAGGTCGACGATCATCTTCATCTCGTGGTAGCACTCGAAGTAGGCGAGCTCCTCGGGGTAGCCGGCCTCGGTCAGGGTCTCAAAGCCGGCCTTGACCAGCTCGACCAGGCCGCCGCAGAGAACGGCCTGCTCGCCAAAGAGGTCCTCCTCGGTCTCCTGGGCGAAGGTCGCCTTGATGATGCCGGAGCGGGCGCCGCCGACGCCCCAGCAGTAGGACAGGGCGACGTCCCAGGCGTCGCCGGTGGCGTCCTGCGCCACGCAGGCCAGGTCAGGCACGCCGGAGCCCTCGGTGTACTGGCGACGGACGATGTGGCCGGGGCCCTTGGGGGCGCACATGATGACGTTGACATCCTCGGGGGCTTTGATGTAGCCGTAGTGGATGTTGAAGCCGTGGGCAAAGGCCAGGGTGTCGCCGGGCTTGAGGTGGTCCTTGATGTGCTCCTCGTAGACCTTGGGCTGGGTCTCGTCGGGGGTCAGGATCATGATGACGTCGGCCTCCTCGGCGGCGGTGTCCATATCCACGACCTTGAGGCCGGCCTCGGCGGCCTTCTTGGCGGAGGCGGAGCCCTCGCGCAGGCCGACGCGGACGTCGCAGCCGGAGTCCATGAGGTTCAGCGCGTGGGCGTGGCCCTGAGAGCCGTAGCCGATGATGGCGATCTTCTTGCCCTGGATGACCTCGGGCTTGCAGTCGTTCTCGTAGTAGATGGTAACGGCCATGTGTCTTGCTCCTTTGCTTTGTTGCCGTTCATTGCCGTATGCAGGCCGCCGCGGGCGCGGCGGGCGTTGCCGAGTGTGGTTGCGCCTGGGCACCGGGCGCCCCATGGGGCGAGAAGTGCCTACGCGTCGTGGCCGCGGCCCATGGCGACCATGCCGGTGCGCGTGAGCTGGCGGATGCCGTAGGCGCGGAAGAGGTTCTCCATGGCGTCCAGCTTGCTGGCGACGCCAGTGGCCTCGATGGTGAGCGTGTTCTTGCCCACGTCGACCACCTTGGCGCGGAAGACGTTGGCGATCTCTATGACCTCGTGGCGGCGCTCGGGGGAGGCCTGGACCTTGAAGAGCACCAGCTCACGCTCGACGGCGTCCTCGTCGGTGAAGTCGGAGATCTTGTAGACGCTGACCAGCTTGTGGAGCTGCTTGGTGATCTGCTCGAAGCCCACCTCGTCGGCCTCCACGATGATGGTCATGCGCGAGAGGCTCTCGTCCTCGGTGGGGGCCACCGTGAGGGACTCGATGTTGAAGCCGCGGCGAGAAATCATGCCGGTCACGCGGGAGAGCACGCCGGACTTGTTCTCCACCAGGACGGAGAGGATGTGGCGCATCACTCGTCGCCCCCCTTCTCGTCGGGCTCGGGCGCGGTGGGAGCGGCGGACGCGGCCACCGGCTTGCCAAAGCCCTTCTCGCTGACGCGGACGCCGCCCAGGGTGACGTCGAGCGCGCCGATGATGTCGTCGATGGGGGCGCCGGGGGCCACCATCGGGTAGACGGTCTGGTCGCGCGGGATCATGACGTCCAGTAGGTAGGGCTCCTTTGAGGCCAGCATCTCGTCGAGCGCGGCGTCGACGTCCTCGGGTTTCTCCACGCGGCGGGCGCGCCAGCCGTAGGCGTCGGCCAGCTTGACGAAGTCGGGGTTGTCGGCAAGCTCCGTGAAGGAGTAGCGCTTGTTGTAGAAGAGACTCTGCCACTGGTGGACCATGCCGAGCGCGCGGTTGTCGATGATGAGCACCTTGACCGGCACGTCGTTGATCTTGGCGGTTGCCATCTCCTGCGAGTTCATCTGGAAGGAGCCGTCGCCGGCCACGCAGACCACCTCGGACTCCGGGCAGCCGATCTTGGCTCCGATGGCCGCCGGGAAGCCAAAGCCCATGGTGCCCAGGCCGCCGGACGAGATGAACGTGCGTGCGTGCTCGCGGTGGATGTTCTGGTGCGCCCACATCTGGTGCTGGCCGACCTCGGTTGTGACGATGGAGGCCTCAGGGTCCAGCTTCTGGGACAGCTTGTGGAGAACCACCTCGGGCGCGATGGCATTGGGGTAGTCCGAGAAGTCGCTGGTGTAGAAGGGCCAGCGCTCGCGCCAGCTGAAGACGTCGTCCACCCAGGTGCGGTCGATGGGCTGGGCGTCGGCCTTGGCCAGGCGCTCGTTGATGGCGGCAAGGACCACCTTGGCGTCGCCCACGATGGGCACCACCGGGTTGATGATCTTGCCGATCTCTGCCGGGTCGATGTCGATGTGGATGACCTTGGCGTGCGGCGCGAACTCGGAGACCTTGCCGGTTACGCGGTCCGAGAAGCGCGCGCCAACGGCGATAAGAAGGTCGCACTCGGTGACGGCCATGTTGGCGTACTTGGAGCCGTGCATGCCCACAGGGCCGAGGTTGAGCGGGTTGGAGCAACGCATGGCGCCCTTGCCCATGAGGGTGGTCACTACGGGGATCTGCATGCGCTCGGCAAGCTCGGTGAGCTCGGCGCACGCGTGACTGGTGACGATGCCGCCGCCGGCGTAGATCAGGGGGCACTCGGCCTTCTCGATGAGCTCGGCGGCTTGCTTGACCTGGCGAGCGTTGCCGCGGTAGGTGGGCTTGTAGCTGGGCAGGTTCACGGAGTCGGGGTAGTGGAAGACCATCTCGGCGCCGGACAGGTCGCTCGGGATGTCGATGAGCACGGGGCCGGGGCGGCCGGTGGAGGCGATGTAGAAGGCCTCGCGGAACGTGCGGGTGAGGTCGTCGGTGGACTGCAGCAGGAAGCTGTGCTTGACCACGGGCATGGTGATACCCACGATGTCGGACTCCTGGAAGCTGTCCGTGCCGATGACGCCGCGCGTGACCTGGCCGGTGATGACCACCATAGGGATGGAGTCCATGTAGGCCGTGGCGATGCCGGTCACCGTGTTGGTGGCGCCGGGGCCGGAGGTGACCAGGACCACGCCCACCTTGCCGGTGGCGCGGGCGTAGCCGTCGGCCATGTGCGTGGCGCCCTGCTCGTGGCGGGCCAGCACGTGGTGGATCTGCTTGCTGTCGTAGAGGGCGTCGTAGATCTTGATGGCCTGGCCGCCGGGGTAGCCAAAGATGGTGTCCACGCCCTCGGCCTCGAGGGAGGCGATGATGGCCTGGGCGCCGGTCATGGTCTTGCCCTCGTGCGGGGTGTGGCTGCCGGGACCGAACGGCTTGCCCTCGATGGCCAGCTTGCGCATGGCCATCTTCTCCTCGAGCGTCGTCATGAGAGGTATGCCCCCTTGTCTGCACTGGTAACGAGCCTTGCATAGCGGGAGAGGACTCCCGTGGTGTACTTGGGCGCGGGCGGCTGCCACGCGGCGCGGCGGGCGGCTAGCTCCTCGTCGGAGACCTCGAGCGTGAGCGTTCCGGCGTCGATGTCGATCGAGATGATGTCGCCCTCCTGCACGAGCGCGATAGGGCCGCCGGCGGCAGCCTCGGGGCTCACGTGCCCGATGGCCGGGCCCTTGGTGGCGCCGGAGAAGCGCCCGTCGGTGATGAGCGCGCAGGACTTGTCGAGCCCCATGCCGCAGATGGCTGAGGTGGGGGTGAGCATCTCCCTCATGCCGGGGCCGCCCGCGGGGCCCTCGTAGCGGATGACGATGACGTCACCGGGCATGATCTTGCCGCCGAAGATGGCCGTGCAGGCCTCCTCCTCGGACTCAAAGACGCGGGCCGGGCCGCGGTGCTGGCGCATGTCTGCGGAGACCGCGCTCTTCTTGACCACGCCGCAGTTGGGTGCGAGGTTGCCGCGCAGGACCTTGAGGCCGCCGTCGGGGGAGTAGGCGTTGCCCACGGTGCGCACGACCTCGCCATCCACGGGCGGCTGCTCGGCCACCCAGTCCGCTACGGGGCCGTGGCAGGTCTGGGCCGTGAGGTCCAGGTGGCCGGTGCGGCCAAGCTCGCCCACGATGGCGCCCACGCCGCCCACGGCGTTGAGGTCCTCGATGTGCAGCGGCCCTGCCGGCGCGATGCGCACGATGTTGGGCGTGGCGGCGCAGACGTCGTCCCAGTCCTGCATGGTGACGGGGCAGCCGGCGGCCTGCGCGATGGCCGTGAGGTGCAGCATGGTGTTGGTGGAGCCGCCAAAGGCCATGTCGAGGGCCATGCCGTTCCTGATGCTCTTCTCGTTGATGATGTCGAGCGCGGTGGTGCCGGCGCGCAGGAGCTCCATGACCTTCATGCCGGCGTGCTTGGCCAGGCGGATGCGCTCGGAGTAGACAGCCGGGATGGTGCCGTTGCCCGGAAGCGCGATGCCCAGGGCCTCGGAGAGGCAGCAGATGGAGTTGGCGGTGAACATGCCGGAGCAGCTGCCGCAGGTGGGACAGGCCGTGCCCTCGAGCCAGTGGCACTCCTCCTCGGTCATGGTGCCGGCGGTGACCTGGCCCACGGCGTCAAAGAGGGAGTTGAGGTCGGTCTGCTCGCCGTGGCGGCCGCGGCCGGCAAGCATGGGGCCGCCGGAGACCAGCACGGTGGGGATGTTCAGGCGGCACGCGGCGATGAGCATGCCTGGGACGATCTTGTCGCAGCTTGGGATGAGGACCATGGCGTCGAACTGGTGGCCCTGGATGGCGCACTCCACGGAGTCGGCGATGACCTCGCGGCTGGTGAGGGAGTACTTCATGCCCTCGTGGTTCATGGCGATGCCGTCGCACACGCCGATGGTGTTTACCTGCAGCGGAGTGCCGCCTGCCATGCGGACGCCCGCCTTGACGGCGTCGGCGATCTGCTGGAGGTGGAGGTGGCCCGGGATGACCTCGTTCTGAGCGGAGACCACGGCCACGAGCGGGCGGTCGAGCTCCTCGTCGGTGAGGCCGTCAGCCTTCAGGAGGCTTCTGTGGGGCGCGCGGGCCAGGCCCCGCTTTATGGCATCGCTTCGCAGCTGCATGTTCTTCTCGGCCTTTCTCTTGCGTTGGCGCGTTGCGCGTGTGACGTGAGAAATGCGAGAAGGGCGCGGGTGTGCGCTGCTCGATGCCCAAGACGGTGGGTGCCGGCCCGAGGTACTGGCTCGTGCTTGAGACGGGGGTGACCGCTTTTGCACGGGCTTTCTCGCGAGCTGCTCGAGGGCGTGTTCGGGGCCGTCCGACGCGGGTTCTCATGGTGCCCGCTTGCTGTGGGACGGGTGCGGCCCGTACTTTCCCTGTCATCGCATTTGCTCAGTGGGTTGTAGGTTAACGGCGGGACTGTTTCCAACGGGGTGCCGCGGGCAAACGGTTGTGTTGCGCAGGTGAGCGGCAGGGGAAGGGGCGGACGGCGGGGGCGCGGGACAAGAAGAGGGGGACGGAAGACCCGCCCCCCTTCAGTCGCAAAACTCCTGGAGGAAGCCCTACAGCGAGGTCTGCACGATCTCCGGCTTGAAGCCCGCGGCGTCCAGGGCGCCCACGATCTGGGCCTTGTGGCTCTCGCCGTAGGCCTCGATGGTCACGCGAAGCTCCACCGCGGCCTGGCGGTTGGTGCTCACGAACTGGTTGTGCTCGAGCCTGATGACGTTGCCGTTCTGCTCGGCGATGACGTTTGCCACGCGCACGAGCATGCCCGGCCGGTCGGGGAGAAGCACGCTCACAGTGAAGATGCGGCCGCGCTGGATGAGGCCGTTCTGCACGACGGAGCTCATGGTGATGACGTCCATGTTGCCGCCGGAGAGGATGCAGACCACGCGCTTGCCCTCTGCCGGCAGGTGCTTGGCCGCGGCCACGGTGAGAAGGCCGGAGTTCTCCACGACCATCTTGTGGTTCTCGACCATGTCCAGGAAGCAGGCCACGAGCTCGTCGTCGTCCACAGTGATGACGTCGTCGAGGTTCTGCTGCAGGTAAGGGAAGACCTTGTCGCCGGGCTCCAGGACCGCGGTGCCGTCCGCGATGGTGTTGGCGCTGGGGAGCTTGACCACGTGGCCGGCGTCCAGCGAGGCGCGCAGGCAGGCCGCGCCGGAGGGCTCCACGCCGATGACGCGGATCTTGGGGTTGTGCAGCTTGGCGAAGGTGGAGACGCCGCAGGCCAGGCCGCCGCCGCCCACCGGGACGAGGATGGTGTCCACCAGCGGCAGCTCCTGGACGATCTCCATGGCGATGGTGCCCTGGCCGGTTGCCACGGTGAGGTCGTTGAAGGGCGGGATGTAGGTCAGGCCCTCCTGCTCGGCAAGCTCCACGGCGCGGTTCTTGGCGTCGTCGAAGACGTCTCCGTGTAGGATGACCTCGGCGCCGTAGCCCTTCGTGCGCTCCACCTTGATGAGGGGCGTGGTGGTGGGCATGACCACCACGGAGCGAGCGCCGGCGTGGGTGGCGGCGTAGGCCACGCCCTGGGCGTGGTTGCCGGCCGATGCCGTGATGACGCCGCGGTCGAGCTCCTCCTGGCTGAGCTTTGAAATCTTGTAGTAGGCGCCGCGCAGCTTGTAGGCGCCGGTGCGCTGCATGTTCTCGGGCTTGAGCCACATGCGGTTGCCGGTCTGGGCGTTGAGGTAGGGGCTCTCGAGGCCCTGCTCAGCCAGGCCATGCCCGGCGCAGACCCTGCCGCCGG
>ERZ824488.1497-NODE-1497-length-25169-cov-6.579358_pt1 | contig 25169 bp, 23 predicted proteins | sample MGYA00519936_ERZ824488 | MGnify/ENA primary metagenome ERZ824488 (study PRJEB31778, sample SAMEA3449153) | human gut metagenome | biome: human gut; feature: human-associated habitat; material: faeces | place: United Kingdom | collected 2010/2012 ... | reverse complement strand
TGTTATTGAATACGCTAGTAATCCTAACATATTTAGAACTGTTTATAGAATAAAGTGATTTTTATATAAATTATAAAAAATAGTATCTTTTTTACTATTTTTTTTGTATAATTATGGTGTGATATTATGAATATATATGATTTAACATTAAATGAATTAGAAGAGTATTTTTTAAGTATTGGAGAAAAGAAGTATAGAGCTACTCAAGTTTTTGATTGGCTTTATGAAAAGAGAGTTTCTTCTTTTTCTGATATGTCTAATTTAAGTAAAGAAATTATTCTTAGATTAGAGAAAGATTTTTCTTTAGATAGACCTGTTATTGTTAAAGAAGAGTGCGATGAGGGGGTTTCTAAATACTTATTTAAACTTAGTGATAATGAATATATTGAAAGTGTTTTGATGTGGCATAATTATGGACTTAGTCTTTGTATATCTAGTCAAGTTGGTTGTAATATGGGGTGCAGTTTTTGTGAAAGTGGTAAGAGACGAAAGGTTCGTAATTTAAAAGCTAGTGAAATGCTTTTACAAATGATTTTAGTTAGTGAGAAAATAAAGATGAGAATTAGTCATATTGTTATAATGGGAATAGGAGAACCTTTTGATAATTTTTCTAATTTAGTAGTTTTTATAGAGAATTGTACTAATCATTTGGGACTTAATATAGGTTCTAGACATATAACAGTTTCTACATGTGGGATTGTTCCTAAAATTTATGAGTTTGCTGATTTAAAATATCAGGTTAATTTGGCAATAAGTTTACATGCTGCTTATGATGAACTTAGAGATAAACTTATGCCTATTAATAAAGTATATCCTTTAGATGAGGTTATTAAGGCTGTTAAGTATTATATTTCTAAAACTAATAGAAGGGTTACTTTTGAATATATTATGCTTCGAGGGGTTAATGATAGATCTGATGATGCTTTAAAACTTGCTTCTTTAGTAAAGGGTTTAAATGCTTATATTAATCTTATTCCTTATAATGAAGGTAGTAGTGATTTATATAAAAGAACTAAAAAAGAGCAAATAATGAAGTTTTATGATATAATAAAAAAAGAAGGTGTTAATGTGACTATAAGAAGAGAGTTTGGGTCTAAGATTTCAGCTGCTTGTGGTCAATTAAGATCGAAAAAGGAGGAATAAAATGGAAACATTTTATTTAACAGATACAGGAATAGTTAGAGATCATAATGAAGATAGTGTGATAATTATAAAAAATGATGAAGGCTCTATTTTAATGGCAGTAGCAGATGGAATGGGTGGTCATAGAGCAGGAGAAGTTGCGTCTTCAATTGCTATTTCTAATCTTAGTAAGAGATTTACAGAAAGTTTTTTTAAGATGAGTAAAGCTGCAGCGGTTGAATGGATTAAAGCTAGTAGTAATGAGATAAATAGTTTAATTTTTAAACATACAGAAGAAAATCCAGAGAGTAAGGGTATGGGAACAACTTTAGTTTTAGCGCTTATTACTTCGGAATATATTTTGTTTGGAAATATTGGAGATTCTTCTGGGTTTGTGATGAAAGATGGAAAAATTCATAAGGTTACCAAGGATCATACTTTGGTTAATCTGTTACTAGATGCAGGAGAACTTACTGAAGAAGAAGCTAGAAATCATCCTAAGAAGAATATTTTAATGAATGCTTTAGGAATTAATGATCCAATTGAAATAGATATTTTTGATTGTAGTATGGATATAGATGAGGTTTTATTATGTTCTGATGGGTTAACTACTATGGTTACTTTAGAACAAATTGAAAAAGTGTTAAATGGGGAAGGCACAGTAGAGGAAAAAGTGATTAAACTAATAAAAAAAGCTAATAACAGAGGGGGTAATGATAATATCTCTATTGCTTATTTAGTAAAAGATGAAGGAAGTGATCTAGCATGATTGTAAAAGGACAGAAAGTAAATTCAAGATATGAGATTATAAAAACCATCGGGGAAGGTGGTATGGCTAATGTTTATTTAGCTAAAGATATTATTTTGGATAGGAATGTTGCTATTAAGGTTTTACGTGGTGATTTGGCTTCTGATGAGAAGTTTGTAAGACGTTTTCAACGTGAAGCTTTATCAGCGTCATCTTTATCTCATCCTAATATTGTTGAAATATACGATGTTGGGGAAGACGATGGTGATTATTATATTGTCATGGAATATGTTGAAGGTAAGAACTTAAAACAACTTCTTAAAAAGCGAGGAAAACTTACAGCAGCAGAAGTTGTGGATATTATGCTTCAAATAACTAGTGCTATGGGAGTTGCTCATGATAGTTTGATTATTCATCGTGATTTAAAACCTCAAAATATTTTGATTAAAGATGATGGAGAGGTTAAAATAACGGATTTTGGAATTGCTATGGCTTTAAATGCTACTCAGCTTACTCAGACTAATTCGGCAATGGGTTCTGTACATTATTTTCCACCAGAACAAGCTAATGGAAAAGGTTCTACTTTAAAAAGTGATGTCTATTCACTTGGGATTATGATGTATGAGCTTCTTACAGGAACTCTTCCTTTCAGAGGGGATAATGCTGTTGAGATTGCTTTAAAACATTTAAAGGAACCTATTCCTTCGATTAGAACTGAGCTTCCAGAACTTCCTCAAAGTATTGAAAATATCATTATTAGAGCAACTGCTAAAAATCCTAAAAATAGATATGCTAATGCTAATGAAATGCATGAGGATTTAACTACGGCTTTAAATAAAGAAAGAGAAAATGAGCCTGTAGTTGAATTAAAATATGATGAAGGAATAGATGAAGATACTATTGTCGTAAAAAAAGATAATGTAGATGATAGTTTAGTAAGTCAAATTAAAGATGATAAAAAGCCTAAAAATAAGAAATTTATAATTGCGGGAGCAGTTTTTGCAGGATTAGTAGTTTTAACGCTTTTTGCTTTACTTATTCTTCCTATGATAACGGAAGTTCCTGAGGTTACAGTACCTGATGTTTCAGGACTTACGGTTGATGAAGCTACAGAAAAACTTACTAATAACGGACTTGAAGTTAGTGCTAGTACTCGTGATGAAGCGTCAGATGATATAGAAGAGGGAATGGTAATAGAGACTGATCCGAAAATGGGAAGAACTGTTAAAGAGGGAACGGAAGTTACTTTAATAGTTTCGACTGGACCGGATGTAGTTAAAATAGAGGATTATATAGGAGATAATTATATTGAAGTAAAAACTAAACTGGAAATGCAAGGCTTAGAGGTAGAGGTTGAAAACCGTGAGACAGAACAAAATGTTAGTGAAGAAGATAGTCAGTTAATTATAGGACAAAGTGTGGAAGCTGGAGAAGAATTAAAAAAAGGTGAAACAATAGTTCTTTATATTCCAATAATAAAGGAATATTTTCCAGATATTGTAGGAGAAGAATGGACAGTTTCTCAAACTGAAAGATGGGCTGAAGAAAATGGAGTTAAATTGACTATAAAATATCAAGCGACTTCTAATTATACTCCGGGTACAATTATTAAACAGTCTAAGGGAACAGATACAGAACTTACTGAAGGAGCAAGTTTAACTATAACAGTTGCTAAGAGTCCTACTACTTCATCAGGTTCTAGTAATAATAGTGGTTCTAGTAATGATAATAGTTCATCTGGTTCTGATAATTCTGATAATAACAACAATAATAATCAAGAAGGGGAAGAAGAAGATAGTTAGGAGTTTTTATGAAGGGACAAATTGTAAAAATAATAAGTAATGATTATTTTGTAGTAAGTGAAAACAAAGAATATCGTTGTAAAGCAAGGGGAAATTTTAGAAATAGAAATGTAATTCCTAAAGTTGGGGATTATGTTTCTTTTAATAATAATGATTTAGTTATAACAGAGATATTTAAGCGTAAGAATGATTTAGATAGACCTAATGTAGCTAATATTGATAGAGCATTTTTAATTACTAGTTTGAAAAGTCCAGATTTTAGTACTAATCTTTTGGATAAGTTATTAGTAATATGTCATATTAATGAAATAGAACCTATTATTTGTTTTACAAAGAAGGATTTGCTTACAAAACAAGAATATAAAAAGTTAAAACCTATTCTTAATTATTATAAGAAAATAGGATATAGAGTAGTTTATAATACTAATATAAGTAAAATAAAAAGAATGTTTAAAGACAAAACAACAGTTTTTACGGGACAAACAGGAGCAGGTAAATCGACTTTAATGAATAAGTTTGATAAAAGTTTAAATTTTGAAACACAGGAAATATCTAAAGCTTTAGGAAGAGGTAAACATACAACTAGATATGTAACTTTAGTTAATTTATTTAAGGGGAAAGTTTTAGATACTCCGGGATTTTCGGCTTTAGATTTAAGTAAATATTCTGATAATCAGATTAAAGAGGCTTTTATAGAGTTTAGTAATTATAGTTGTCCTTATAAAGATTGTAAACATTTAGAGGAAAAAGAATGTGTGGTAAAAAAAGAAGTTGGTAAAAAAATATTAAAATCGAGATATGATAATTATAAGAAATTTATAGAAAAGAGGTAATTATGGAAGTATCAGTATCATTTTTAAAAGAAGGTAATTATAAAAAATATATTGAAAGTATAAATAAAACAGAAGCTGATTATATTCATTTTGATGTTATGGATGGTAAGTTTGTAAATAATAAAAATTTACCTCTTAAAGAACTTTTAGAACTTATTTATTTTTCGGAAAAGAAAAATGATGTTCATTTAATGGTAAAGAATCCTAGTAAATATATTGAAAAATTAGCTTTGTATGATATCGAATATTTAACTATTCATAGTGAAATAGATAATTGTGATATGTTTATTGATAAAATTAGAAGTTTTGGAATAAAACCAGGAATTGCTATTAATCCTTATACTGACGTGGAAAAAGTTCTTCCTTTATTATCTAAAGTAAATTTAGTTTTAGTAATGGGAGTTGTCCCAGGAGAAAGTGGGCAAACTTTTATTTTAGAAACGGAGAAAAAAATAAAAAGATTAAAAGAAGAAATAGTTAAGCGAGGATTATCAGTCAAAATAAGTGTAGATGGAGGCATTTGTGAAGAAGTTTTAGATAAAGTAAGAGATGCTGATATTGTTGTTAGTGCTTCATATGTATTAGATAATTTATCCAATATTGCAAAAATTAAAAAATTTTACATTGAATGATGTGAAGTTTTTTTATGATCTTGAAAAAGTAAAATTATTACTATATAATTATAGTTGATGATACTATAAAGAATAGAGGTTATGACAATGAAAAGAAAAGGATTTACGATAGTAGAGATTTTGGCAGCTGTAGTAATAATTGCAATATTATCGGTAGTAGTAATACCTAATATAAGTAGTTATATAGCAATTAGTAAAGATGAATATAATAAAGATGTAAAAAAACAAATGATTTTAGCAGGAAAAAATTATTACTCTGAAAATCAAGAAAGACTGCCTAGAGATACTTCGGAAAAAACAATGGATTATATATCCGTACAAGAGTTATCTACTTTGAAATATGTAGATAATGAGTTTGTAGATGCTGATGATAATTCTTGTATGGAGAAAAGCTATGTAGTAGCAGCTAATAAAGGATTAGGAATAAATTATTATGCTTGTATGATATGTGGAGAAGATGAAGATAAATATATAACTGAAGAAGAAAAATTTTATTGTGATGCGGTAAATTATATTGATAATAATGGAAATGATTCTGGTAGTGGAGAAGATTCTGAAGAAGGAGAAAGTTCTGATGGATCATTAACATGTGTAGTAGATAAGGAGACAACTGGATATACTGATGATGGTTTATATGTAACATTAACAGCAACAAGTAATAAGGAAGATGGGTATATTACAAGTGTTTATGTAATAAATAAAGATACTAAGAGTGATGAAGAACAATTAAGTGATGCTGATAAGAATAAAAAAAGTGTAACAACAACAGTTTATTTTCCAGAATATGGAGAAAATGATGTTTATGCGATGGATAATAGTTACAACAAAGTAAAATGTACAACAGTAAATTATAAAGAGCCAACAAATACAAAGTTTAATGTTAATCAATATTATATAACAGAAGAAGAGTATGAAAGTCATAAAAATACAGGATTTACTAATAAAGAGTTAGAAGCTCTTCCTGAATATGATGGTAGTTGGAAAAATGGATATATATATGTAAAACTTGACTATTATAATTTTCAATATAATTCTATAGAGATAGATGGAGAAGATATAGCAATAGGGGAAAAAGATTTCTTTATAGAAGATGAAGGAGAGACAACTACTAAAATAGTAGCAACTAGAAGTGATGAAGGTAGTAGTGATATAGTTAGAAATATAACTGCAAAATTAGATAGAACTGCACCAACAGTAACGTTAAGTAATTCTAGTTCTGGTAACTGGACAAATAAAGATGTAACAGTAACAGTAAATGCTAATGATACGGGAGGATCTGGAATAGATTCGAAAAAATATGGGACATCTTCTTCAAGTATGAGTAGTAATGTTCCTACAAATTCTAAAGTAGTGTGGAGTAAAACAAATAGAAATGTAGTTATGTATGTACAGGTTACTGATAATGCTGGAAATAAAAGTAGTGTAGTAAGTACTAATGTAAGACAAGATATAACACCTCCGACAGTTTATTCACATTGTTTTTATACAAAAACTAGCACTGCTTGGCAATTTAGATATTATATGAGGGATACAGGAGGTTCAGGCTTATCACAATATAGATGGAATTATTGTTATAGTATATGTCCGGGTTGTCCTAGTTCTTATATGTGTTCTTATAAATCAGCTTATAATAGAATGATTGCTACAGGTTGGAGCACTGCTTATTATGATCCTGCTTATAGACAAACTGGTTATAATATTAAACCTACAAGTGGAGCTCGAACTATACAAGCTACTACAAGTATGCAAGTTAAAGATAAAGCGGGAAATATTTATACATCTCCTAATTATACAGATAGATGGACTTATTCGGGTGGATATTCACCAGGAAAATGTTAATAATTAGAATAGGTAATATATAAGAATTACCTATTTTTATAATAAAAAAATGTTACTTTTAAGCAACATTTTTTTTCATAGTTCTTATTTCTTTTACTGAAAGTTTAACTTTTTCGCCATTTTCTAAAGTAACTGGTTGTTTATTTAAACTTTGTTTTTTCTTAGTACTATTTAACGCATGAGAACGTAAATTTTTAATATTTGGTTTTCTATTAGATACATTTTTTGCCATAATAATTCCTCCTTTTTAAATAAGCATAATAAATTTATCATAAAATATTCCTAAAGTCAACTTTTTGTTTGAATTTAAATGTTGTAATATTATGCATAATATTGTATAATTATAATTGAAAATACTATAAAGAATAGAGGTTATGACAATGAAAAGAAAAGGATTTACGATAGTAGAGATTTTGGCAGCTGTAGTAATAATTGCAATATTATCGGTAGTAGTAATACCTAATATAAGTAGTTATATAGCAATTAGTAAAGATGAATATAATAAAGATGTAAAAAAACAAATGATTTTAGCAGGAAAAAATTATTACTCTGAAAATCAAGAAAGACTGCCTAGAGATACTTCGGAAAAAACAATGGATTATATATCCGTACAAGAGTTATCTACTTTGAAATATGTAGATAATGAGTTTGTAGATGCTGATGATAATTCTTGTATGGAGAAAAGCTATGTAGTAGCAGCTAATAAAGGATTAGGAATAAATTATTATGCTTGTATGATATGTGGAGAAGATGAAGATAAATATATAACTGAAGAAGAAAAATTTTATTGTGATGCGGTAAATTATATTGATAATAATGGAAATGATTCTGGTAGTGGAGAAGATTCTGAAGAAGGAGAAAGTTCTGATGGATCATTAACATGTGTAGTAGATAAGGAGACAACTGGATATACTGATGATGGTTTATATGTAACATTAACAGCAACAAGTAATAAGGAAGATGGGTATATTACAAGTGTTTATGTAATAAATAAAGATACTAAGAGTGATGAAGAACAATTAAGTGATGCTGATAAGAATAAAAAAAGTGTAACAACAACAGTTTATTTTCCAGAATATGGAGAAAATGATGTTTATGCGATGGATAATAGTTACAACAAAGTAAAATGTACAACAGTAAATTATAAAGAGCCAACAAATACAAAGTTTAATGTTAATCAATATTATATAACAGAAGAAGAGTATGAAAGTCATAAAAATACAGGATTTACTAATAAAGAGTTAGAAGCTCTTCCTGAATATGATGGTAGTTGGAAAAATGGATATATATATGTAAAACTTGACTATTATAATTTTCAATATAATTCTATAGAGATAGATGGAGAAGATATAGCAATAGGGGAAAAAGATTTCTTTATAGAAGATGAAGGAGAGACAACTACTAAAATAGTAGCAACTAGAAGTGATGAAGGTAGTAGTGATATAGTTAGAAATATAACTGCAAAATTAGATAGAACTGCACCAACAGTAACGTTAAGTAATTCTAGTTCTGGTAACTGGACAAATAAAGATGTAACAGTAACAGTAAATGCTAATGATACGGGAGGATCTGGAATAGATTCGAAAAAATATGGGACATCTTCTTCAAGTATGAGTAGTAATGTTCCTACAAATTCTAAAGTAGTGTGGAGTAAAACAAATAGAAATGTAGTTATGTATGTACAGGTTACTGATAATGCTGGAAATAAAAGTAGTGTAGTAAGTACTAATGTAAGACAAGATATAACACCTCCGACTATTTATAAACATTGTTTTTATCAAAAAGCTAGTGGTAGATGGAAATTTAGATATTACATGAGCGATAATTTATCTGGATTAAATGGTATGAGATGGGGGTATTGTTATAATAGAGGTGTAAGTAGTAATAATTCGATTACTTGTGCTTATCGTGGTGTTTCTACTAGACTTGCTTCTGCTGGTTGGGAATCTAAAACAGGTACTAGTAATTATAGACAAACTAATTATCAAATTGCACCAACTTCTAGGGCAAGGACTATTCAGGTAGCAACTCAATTTGAAGTTCGAGATCAAGCAGGTAATGTTTATCGATCTTCCGTTATGTATGATACATGGTATTACAGTGGCTCTTATTCTCCTGGAGCATGTTAATATGTATAGACAATTTTTTATGAATTGTCTATTTTTTTACTTTAATAAGTATTACATTTACTTCTTTTTTTATTTTTGATATAATAATAAAGAATTAAAGGAGGCGTTTTACTTGGATAGATTAACTCAAGATGAAGTACTTCATGTTGCTATGTTAGGTAGATTAAAATTGACAGAAGAAGAAGTAGATAAATTTTCTTATCAACTTAAAGCTTTATTTAATGAAATAGATAAGTTTAATGAAATAGAGTTAGAAGAGAAAGAAATACTTATTAGTCCTTCATTAGAAAAGTGTAAAACTTTTGATGATGAGGCTATTTTAAGTGAAAATTCTGAACTTCTTATTAAAAATGCGCCACAAAGCTATGATAAATTTATCGAGGTAAGGGGTGTTTTTGATGAGTAAGTATTTAGATTTAAGTATTGACAAGTTACATCAATTATTAGTTAAAGGTGAAATAAAACCTCTTGATTTAGTAACTGAAGCTTTAGATAGAGTTGATAAGGATAATTTAAATTGTTTTATAAATGTTGATAGAGAAGGTGCGATTAAAAGGGCTAAGGAACTTGAAAATAATGTTAGAAAAGATAGTCTTTTATGGGGCATTCCTATTGCCTTAAAAGATAATATTATAACTCGTGATATTATTACGACAGCAGGTTCTAAAATGCTTAGTAATTTTGAACCTAGTTATGATGCATACGTAGTTCGTCTTATTGAAGAAGCTGGAATGATTATTATTGGTAAGCTTAATATGGATGAGTTTGCAATGGGTTCTTCTAATCAAACTAGTTATTTTGGTCCAGTTAAAAATCCATGGAATGAAAAGTTAGTTCCTGGAGGGTCGTCTGGAGGAAGTGCGGCTTGTGTTTCTTCGAGAATTGTTCCTTTAGCTTTGGGTTCTGATACAGGCGGTTCGATTAGACAACCTTCAGCTTTTTGTGGAACAGTAGGGATGAAACCTACTTATGGAAGAGTATCGCGTTATGGTTTGATTGCATTTGCTTCTAGTTTAGATCAAATTGGGCCAATTACAAGGAATGTTTATGAAAATGCTTTACTTTTAAATATTTTAAGTAAGAAGGATAGTAATGATTTAACACAGGAAGAGATTAATGATGATGTTACAAAACTTATTGGGGAAGATATAAAAGGTATGAAAATTGCTATTCCTAAGTTTTATATTAGTGACGTTATTGATGAAGAAATTAGAAATAAATTTAAAGAAATATGTGAACTTTTAAAGAGCAAAGGAGTTATATTAGAGGTTGTCGATATTCCTTTACTTAAATATGCTGTACCTCTTTATCAAATTATTGCTTTAGGAGAGGCTAGTTCTAATCTAGCAAGATTTGATGGAATAAAATATGGTTATGCTACTTCGGATGCTAAAGATATTGATGATTTTTATTATAAAACAAGAAGTGAAGGCTTTGGTGATGAAGTAAAAAGAAGAATTATGGTTGGGTCTTTTATGCTTAGTGGTAAAAATGTTAAAGAATATTATACGAAAGCATTAAAGATAAGAAAAAGTATTTCTTTAGAATTTTTTAAAGTGTTTAAAGAGTTTGATCTTATTATTGGGCCTACTACGACTTGTCTTCCTTATGAAATAGGAGATAGCTTAGATGATCCTAATAAGTCATTTGTAGATGATATCCTTACTATTCCTGTTAATATGGCGGGACTTCCAGGAATGAGTTTACCAATTGGTTTTTCGAAAAGTAATCTTCCTATTGGAATGCAAATTATTGGTGATCGTTTTAATGAAGCGGTAATTTATAAATTAGGAGCTTTTTTAGAAAAGGAACTTGATTTAAATTTAGATCCAAGGAGGGATAATAATGAATAATTATAAACCTACAATTGGGATAGAAGTACACTTAGAATTAAAAACTAAAGCGAAAGTTTTTTCTCCTTCTTTAAATGATTATAGTTCTAATCCTAATACTAATATCAATGAGATAGATTTAGGATATCCTGGAGTTTTACCTGTTTTAAATAGAGGAGTTATTAATAAAGCGATAAAAGCTTGTTTAGGACTTAATATGACTATAAGTAAAAAGATGCATTTTGATCGTAAAAATTATTTTTATCCTGATTTGGCAAAAGGATATCAAATTACTCAATTTGATACACCAATTGGAAGAGATGGTTATATTTTAATAAATGTAGATGGAGTTTCTAAAAAAATAGGAGTTTCTGATTTGCATATTGAGGAAGATACAGCAAAAAGTCTTCATTATAATAGGCAAACGCTTCTTAATTATAATAGATCAGGAGTTCCTTTAATAGAAATTGTTTCTTGTCCTGATATGCATAGTAAAGAAGAGGCTATGGAATATGCTTCAAGACTTAGAGAACTGATGTTTTATTTGGGAGTTTCTGATTGTAAAATAGAAGAAGGTTCAATGAGATGTGATGTTAATATTTCTGTTAGTAATAATGAGTCTTTAGGAGTAAGAGCAGAAATAAAGAATATTGGGTCTATATCTAATATTGGGGAAGCTATAGATTATGAAGTGAAAAGACAAACAGAGCTTTTAGAACGTGGTGAAAAGTTAGAAGAAGAAACTAGAAAATTTGATGCTGAGACTAAAACTACGATTTTTATGAGAAAGAAAGATTCTGATACGGATTATCGTTATTTTCCAGAACCAGATATTCCTTATTTATATTTAGAGGATAGAGATATTTCAGATATTAAAAAAGATTTAGTTATGCTTCCTGATGAGAGAAGAAGAATATATTTAAATAAAGGAATTTCTTTAATTAATACAGAAAAACTTATTGCTAATAAAGAACTTTCTGATTTTATTAATATTTTTCTTGATAAAGACATTGATTTTATAATAGCAAGTAATCTTTTGGTGGGAGATATTGCTTCGTATTTAAATAAAAATAGAGTTAGTATTTTTGATACTAAATTAAATGAAGAGAAGTTTTTAAGGGTTGTAGAATCTTTGAAAAGAGAAGAAATTTCTTTTAAAATTTTTAAAGATATACTTTCTGATATTATGGAAAGTGATACTTTGGTTGAGACAATTTTAAATAAAAATAAACAATTGGATTCAGAAGAAGAGATAATAGGTATAATAAATGCTGTTTTAGAAAAATATCCAGAATCTGTTTTGGATTATCAAAATGGTAAGGATAGAGCATTTAAGTTTTTAATGGGAATGATTATGAAAGAATCTAAAGGGAAAGCTAGTCCTAGTTTAGCAAGTAGACTTTTAAGAAATATTTTAGATAAGAAGTAATTGATTATTATTCCAAATTAAGGTATAATTGTTTAAAGTAAGGAGTTGGATATATGTTTAAAAAATTAATTAAAGAATTAAAAGAAAATAAGTATACTACTATTGTATTTTGTATATTTTTAGGATTATTTCTTTTTGGATGGCTTTTATATGGAATGGTTATGCCTTCTGCTGGTGAACCAGTTTATGGTAATAGGCTTGATGGTATTGAAGAGGTTGAAATTACTGATGAGCAACAAGATGAAATAGTTAAAGCAGTGGAAGAAAAAAGTTATGTAAATTCAGCTTCCGTTCATATTAGTGGAAAAATAGTTAATGTTATAGTAGAAGTAAAAGAAGGAACGAAGACTGCTAGTAGTAGGGCTTTAAATACTACTGTTACTAAAGTTTTAGAAGATGATCAAATATCTTTTTATGATATTCAATTATTTGTAACTAATGAAAATGAAAATGCTAAAGGTTATCCTATAATTGGTTATAAGAGTGCTACTGCCAAAAAATTTACTTTTTAAGGAGTTTTTATAATGAAAAATAAAAATAATAAGAAAAGGAATAAAAAGAAGAAAACAGTATCTAAGTTTAATTATGTTAAATATTGTATTATTACAATTATTGTAATACTTATTGGGGCAGGAATTTATTTCTTTTTAATAGCAGAAGATGAGGATACTAGTCTTACTATTTTAGAAAGACAATGGATTATGCAGAATAAGGAAACTCTAATAGATATTAATGTTCCTAATAATCTTAGTATTTTAGCAGATGATGGGGAAGGAATTATTTTTGACTTTTTAGGTAAAATAGAAAGAGAAACGGATTTAGAGTTTAATCGTAAATCTTATAATTATTCTCAAAGTACTGAAGATTTAGAGGGATTGTCATTTTTAGTTTTAGATAATAGTCAAAAAATAGAAGAAAATGATATTTTGTTTACCGAAGATAATTATGTTTTAATTTCTAATGATGAAGGTTCTATTTCAAGTTTAGATACTATTTATAAGAACAAAATAGGAGTACTTGAAGATCAAAAAGAAATAATTACTGATAGTGTTGGTTCTAATTTTACTTATAGTGACTATAGTAATGTTTCTGAAGTTATTAGTGATTTAAAGAAAAATGATATAGATTATGCTATAGTTCCTCGTTATTATGCTTTAAAAGAAATTGTTACTAATAATATTTATATAAATTATACTTTTAATAATTTGACTAATAAAATAGTTCTTAGACCAACTGATAATGATAAATTAAATAATATTATGACCAAATATTTAGAAGCTTTTAAAAATGATAATTATATGGGTAGCTATGAACAAGAATTTATGAATTTTTATTTAGATAATACAGATGCTACTGATTTGGAGACTACATCTTTATCAAGAAGAGTTTATACTTATGGTTATGTAGATGATAGTACTTATAATATAAAAGATGGAAATCATTTGTATGGTTTTGCTGGAGAATATATAAATTTACTTTCTAATATGGCTGATATAGAACTTAATTATAAAGAATACTCATCTAGTGATGAATTAGCTACAGCGATAAAAAATGGTGAAGTAGATATTGCTTTTATAGATTTTGAGTATGAAAATACAGAGGGTAATTATACTATTAATGCTTTTAATCCTCAAATGATTGCTTTAAGCAATACTAATTATCCAATTACTTCTAAAGAAGGATTAGTTAATAGAAAATTATATACTTTAGATAATACTTATTTAGAAACTTATTTAAATGATAATTATAATAGTATTTTAAAACCAGTATCTAAAGCTACTGATCAAATTCCTGAAGATGCAATTTTAGTTTTAGATGAAGTAGATTATTACTATTATATGGGAAAAGGTGATTTAACAGGGTACTATCCTCTTTTAAAGGATGACTATGAAGCTTCTTATAGATTTTTTGTTCAAAATGATGAAGATGTGTTATATGATTTTATAAATTTCATACTAATGTATGCTGACTCTAATGATGTAAAGATTAATAGTATTAATAATTTATTAGAAAATACTTTAAATGAAGGTGGATTTAGAAATTTATATTTATTAGTAGTCTTAATAATAATTATTCCTGTTATCATATTATTTTTATTAGTAGCTTTTACGAAGAGTAGAAAAAATCTTAAATTATTACGTAAAGAAGATGTATTAAAATATAATGATATGTTAACTTCACTTAAAAATAGAAATTATTTAAGAGCCCATATAGATGAATGGGATGAGGCAAAGATTACTCCTAGAACTATTATTATTGCCGATCTTAATAATTTAAAATATGTAAATGATAATTATGGACAAGAAGAAGGTAATATGTTAATTAAGAAAGCTGCGGCTATTTTAATTAATACTCAACTTGAAAAAAGTGAAATTATTAGAACAGATGGAAATGAATTCTTGATATATTTGATTGGTTATAATAAGACGCAAGTTAATACATATATTAATAAATTATCTCGTGAATTTGAAAAATTGCCACATGGTTTTGGAGCGGCGATTGGATATAGTATGATTACTGATGAGATAAAAACAATTGATGATGCTATTAATGAAGCTAGTATTGAAATGCGTTTGGATAAGGAACAAAATTATAAATAATGGAAAAAGTAAAAAAAGCTTTTAAAACTTTTTTTAAGATATTGAAAAAACCAGAGATGCAAATTTTGCCTGGTCAGATAGCATTTTATTTCTTAATGTCCATAATTCCAATAGCTGCAATTAGTGCTATTGCAGCTTCTTATATTACAAAAAGTTTTGATTTTATAGATTCTCTTAGTGCAGTTATTCCTGATGTACTTGTAGATATTTTAGTATCTTTATCTGATAATATGAAGCTTGAGGGCGTGGCGATTATTTTAGTGCTATATCTTTTAATGGGCTCTAATGCTCCGGCTTCTATTATAAATGCTTCTAATATGCTTTATGGGGTTAAACCTCCTAGATTTTTGAAACTTAAAGTCAAATCTTTTGTAATGACTATTATGATTGTACTTTTGTTATTATTCGTAGTAGTTATCCCTCTTTTAGGAGATGTAATTGTTAATGTTTTAATAGAGGTTTTTGATATTACGAATTTATATAATTATAGTTTTGTTTATCAAATAGTTAAAATTTTAGTATCTTATTTAATAATTTACACAATTATAAAATTACTTTATACAATAGCACCAGATGCTAAAATAAAAAGTAAAACTACTACCAAAGGAGCTATTTTTACTACAGTTAGTTGGATATTAGTTACAGATGTTTTTGCTTTTTATATAACTGATATTGCCTCTTATGATGTGATATATGGCAATTTTGCTAATATTTTAATCTTATTAATATGGTTATATTTGCTTGCCTATCTCTTTGTAATAGGTATGGCTATCAATGTTAATGTTTTCAGAAAACAAGGGAAGTGTGTTTATGAGAAAAAAGATAAAAAAGGAAAATCAGATGGAGAAAAGAAAATCCAAGAAAAATCTGATAAAGAAAAATCAAAAGAAACCGTTGAAGGAAAAGAAAAAATTAAAAGAGAGAATAACAGAGAAAATAAATAAAGAAAAAATCAAAGAAATAGTTAAAAGTATTGTTAAAACTACTAAATATATTATTTTAGATAATAAATTAGTATTTCTTTATGTAATTGGGGCTGTTATAAATGGAATGATATTAAGAGGATTTACCATAGGTAGTCCTTTTAATCCTAGACCGATGCTGGCAGATTTAGTAATTTCTCTTATTTTTGCTTCATTTTATTTCTTTTTTAAGAAGAAATATCGTTTTGCTTATTTATTAATTATTTCAATAGTTAGTTTAACAGTGTGTTTAGCTAATATAATTTATTACTTTTATTATAGTTCGTTTATTTCTGTTACTTTTATTTCATTTGCTTTGGCTAATCATGAGACGGGAGAGTCTAATGTTGTAACAGATTTATTGCAACTTAAATTTTTTATCTTTTTCTGGCTTCCTATTGCTTTGATTGTGGTAAATAATAGATTAAAGAAGAAGAATAAAACAAAAGAAGAAAGTGCTTTTAGAAGAGTTAATCGAAAAACAGTATTTAAAACTTTATATACTTGGATAATTGTTATTTTTGTTATATTTTTAGCAACTCTAAAACCTGTTGATTTTTCTAGATTATATAATCAATGGAATAGAGAGTACTTAGTATCACGTTTTGGGGTTTATTTATATCAAATAAATGATATGGTTAAAAGTATTGAACCACAGATGGCAACGTTATTTGGGAAAGATAAAGCCTATAAAGAAATAGATGAATATTATGAAGAATGTGGTAATCAAGATAAAACTAATAGGTATACGGATATTTTTAAAGGTAAAAATGTCATTGCAGTTCATGCTGAAAGTATGCAACAGGTGTTAATCGGTATGAAAATAAATGGTAAAGAAGTAACTCCTAATTTAAATAAACTTACTAAGACAGGACTTTATTTTGATAATTTTTATTCACAGGTAAGTTTTGGTACTAGTAGTGATACAGAATTTACTTTAGCAACATCACTTTTACCAGTTTCTAGTGGGACAGTATTTATAAATTATTCAGATAGAGAATATGTTTCAATGTATCAACTATTGCAAGATAAAGGATATTATACATTTAGTATGCATGCCAATACAGGGGATTTTTGGAATAGAAATATAATGCATCAAAAATTAGGATATGATGATTTTTATGATAAATCTTATTATGAAATAGATGAAGAGATAGGTTTTGGTCTTAGTGATGAATCGTTTATAAAACAGTCAGTAGAGTATATTAAACAAATAAATGAAGAACATGATAAGTTTTATGGAACTCTTATTACTTTAAGTAATCATACTCCATTTGAATATAATGAATTATTTGGAGATGAACTTGATGTTACTTTGACAGTTAATGGAAAAACTTATCCATATATGGAAGGAACTAAACTAGGAGATTATTTAATTTCGGCTCATTATGCTGATAAGCAATTAGGACTTTTAGTAGAGGAACTTGAAAAGGAAGGAATTTTAGATGATACAGTCATTGTAATTTATGGGGATCATGATGCTCGAGTTTCAACTTCACAATGGAATAGATTTTATAATTATGATCCAGAAACTGATGGAGTGTTAGATAGCGAGGATCCTGATTATCAAGAATTAGATTATTACTGGCAAGAGATAAATAGAAGAGTACCGCTTATAATATGGTCTAATGATCAAGAATTTCAAGATAATTATAGTGATACTATTTCTACTGCGATGGGAATGTATGATTTAGCTCCAACTCTTTCTAATATGTTAGGAGTTTATAATAAGTATGCTTTAGGAAGCGATATTATGAATAAAAAGGATAATACTGTAGCGTTTCCAAATGGTAATTTTGTAACTAATTATGTTTATTATAATGATAATAAAGAAGAGTATAAACTTTTGAAAAATGTGCCTTTGAGTGAGGATTATATCAATAAAAATAAAGAATATACTCAAAAAATAATTGATGTTTCAAATGATATAATTGTTTATGATTATTTTAGTAATGAATTTTCAACAAATTATGAGGAGGAATCATGAAAAAGAAGCGTAAATTAAAAAAGAAAGTAGTTATTTTAATAATCTTAATAGCAGTTTTAGTAATAGCTGTCGGAGGATTTCTTCTTTGTAAATTTGTGTTTTTAAAGGAAGAGAATCATGCTAAGGTAATAAATGAAATACCAGAATATGGTTATACGCTGGAAGCTGATCAACCGGAGGTTTATAAGAATCTTTTTGAAAAGCTTGCTAAAGTATTAAGTGCTGAGGAAGTAGATGAAGAAGAATATGCTCGTTTAGTAGCTCAAATGCTTGCTATTGATTTTTATAATTTGGAAAATAAGGTTTCTAAAAATGATGTTGGAGGAACGGAATTTATAAAAGAAAATTATATTGATAATTTTGTTTTAGAAGCTTCTGATACGGTATATAAATATATTGAACAAAATATTTATGGTGATCGAAAACAAGAACTTCCTGAAGTGGTAGGATCGAGTGTAAATGAGCTAAAAACAGGTTCATATAGTTATGCTAATACTACTGATGATAGTGCTTATAGGGTAACAGTAAATTTAGAGTATAAAAAAGATTTAGGATATCCTACGGAGGTAGTAGTAAAATTCCTTCATAATGGAAAAAGATTAGAAGCTTACCAAATGAGTTAATAAATTAGAATTTGTCGATATATGTCGAAAGAAAATAAAACGAAATAGATATGCAAATATCTATTTTTTGTGTATAATATATTTAGGAGTTGATAGTATGTTTCAAACGTTTATTAAGGCTTTATTGAGTCAGAAAGCTTCAAAATTAAAGGGGAATATTTATCATAATACACAAATAGTTTTTTCTTATAATACGAATAGAATCGAAGGAAGCAAACTTACTAAAGATGAAACTAGATATATTTTTGAAACTAATACTACTCCAGAAAAATCTAATAATATTGATGATATTATTGAAACTATAAATCATTTTGCACTTTTTGATTATATGCTTGATCATTATGATGAAGACTTGAGTGAAGAAATGATTAAAAAATTTCATAAAATTTTAAAATCAGGAACAAGTGATTTTCGCAAGGATTGGTTTATGGTTGGAGAATATAAAACTCTTCCTAATGAAGTAAGTGGACGTGATACAACACATCCTAAAGAAGTAGAAAAAGAGATGAAAAAATTACTTTCTAAATATAAAGATAAAAAAGAAAAAACTATTTATGATATTATTGAATTTCATTATTATTTTGAAAGAATTCATCCTTTTCAAGATGGTAATGGTAGAGTAGGAAGAATAATTATGTTTAAAGAATGTCTTAAAAATGAAATCATTCCTTTTATTATTGATGATAAGCATAAACTTCTTTATTACCGAGGATTTAAAGAATATGAAAAAGATAAAAATTATTTAATAGATACTTGTTTAGCATGCCAAGATGAGTATATAAAATTAATAAAAAAGTTTTTAGAGGTTTAATCTAAAGACTTTTATTTTGTATAAATAATCATAGCACTAAAACAATAAACTTGTTCTTCTCCGAATACAGATATACTTACTTGATATTTTATGTCAATAATATCTCCTTCTAAATCTTCTAAAAAATCATTTACGGAATCTTCTAAATCTTTTTCATGAACTTCATCAAAAATTTTTACTTTCATAAATTTCACCAAATAAATAGTACTAAAAAAAACTTTAAAAAGTTGTAGAATTTACTTGCGAAAAAATAAATTTGATATATAATAAGAAGAAATAGTTTTTAAGGAGGGAAAAAGATGGATAAGACAAGATTACCAGTTTTAATTCTTAAAAATATTATCCTTTTTCCCTTTAGTGAAATAAGACTTGAATTAGAGAATATGAAAGATAAAGAATTAATTTCTTTAGCAGAATCTTACTATAATAAACATATATTAATCATTCATCCTAATGATGAGATGGAAGATAATATTGATAAGACTAGTTTTCCGAGAATTGGAATAATTGGTTATATAAGTATGAAGCTTGATCTTCCTAATAATAAAACGAGAATAATTATCAAGGGTTTAAAAAGAGTTAAAGTTTTATCTTATGTAAATGAAGTTGATAAAGTAAAAGTATCAAGATTTGAAGAGATTAAAACTAAGAAACTTTTACCTATAGAGCAAATGGCTTATACGAGAAGTTTAATAAAACAAATGGAATACTATATTGAAAGGACTCCTGGAGTTAGTAATAGTATTTTATCTCAGATTTTAGGAGTAAATAATATTTCTAAAGTTACAGATATTTTAGCAGTATTTATGCCTTTTGAGTACGAGAGAAAATTAGAGTATTTAAATGAAGTAGAGCCTACTAGTAGGGTGATGATGCTTTTAGATGATATCAATAAGGAAATAGCTTTAGTTAATTTGGAACAAGAAATAGAAGCAAAAGTTAGTTATGAGCTAGATAAATCACAAAAGGAATATATTTTAACGGAAAAAATAAAAGCTATTAAAGAGGAACTTGGAGAAAGTTATAATAAAGATCATGAAGCTGGTTTATTGCGAGAAAAATTACAGGATTCTAAGTTTCCAGAACATGTTAAAGAAAGATTGGAAACAGAAATAAAAAGATATGAGTCTCTTTCTCCAATGTCTAGTGAAATAGGTATGGTAAAAACATATATTGATACTGTACTTAGTTTGCCATGGAATACTTATACAGAAGATAATCTTGATTTAGAGAAAGCTAAAGAAGCTTTAGATAAGACGCATTATGGTTTAAAAGATGTAAAAGAAAGAATACTAGAGTATTTAGCCTTAAATAAATTAACGAAGGGAGTAAATAATCCTATTATTTGTTTTGTTGGCCCTCCTGGAGTTGGAAAGACTACTTTTGCTAAAAGTATTGCTAATGCTACTGGGAAAAAGTATACAAAGATTTCTGTTGGGGGAGTAAATGATGAAGCAGAAATAGTAGGACATCGCAGAGCTTATATTGGTTCTAGCCCTGGGAAGATTATCGAAGGGATGCGTAAAGCTGGTTCTTCTAATCCAGTTTTTGTAATTGATGAAATTGATAAGATGACTAAAGATTTAAGAGGAGACCCCGCTTCTAGTTTATTAGAGGTTTTGGATAAAGAACAAAATAAGTACTTTGCTGATCATTACTTGGAAGAAGAGTATGATTTATCGAAAGTAATGTTTATTTTAACTGCTAATTATTTAGATCAAATACCTTATGAATTAGCAGATAGATTAGAAATAATTGAAATAGCAAGTTATACTGAAGATGAAAAATTTAATATTTGTAAAAATTATATTATTCCTAATAATATTGAAAGTCATGGTTTAAAAAAAGAAAATATTACTTTTACTGAAGATGCAATATTAAAAATTATTAGAAACTATACTAAAGAAGCTGGAGTAAGAGAACTTGAAAGACTGGTTTGTTTAATTCTTAGGAAAGTTGCTAAAGAAATTGTTATGGGGAGCAGTAATGAGTTAAATATTATTGATAAGTTTAAAGTAGAAGAATATTTAGGTAGTGAAAAATATTTACTTAAAGAAAATGATGATAGAGAACAAGTTGGGGTAGTTAATGCCATGAGTTATACGATTGTTGGAGGAGATATTTTAAAAATAGAAGTAAACTATTTTAAAGGCAATGGTAATATTATCATGACAGGTTTTCTAGGAGATGTTTTTAGAGAAAGTGCACAACTTGCTCTTAGTTATATTAAAAGTAATGTTACTAAATTTAAAATTGATTATAAACTTTTAGAAGAAAATGATATTCATGTCCATGTTCCTTATGGGGCGGTAAAAAAAGATGGCCCTAGTGCAGGTATTGCGATAACTACGGCAATTATAAGTGCTCTTACAGGAATGAAGGTAAAAAATGATATTAGTATGACTGGAGAAATAACTTTACGAGGGGAAGTCTTACCAGTCGGGGGTTTAAAAGAAAAGATAATTGGAGCTCGAAAAGCTCTTATAAAAACTATTTATTTGCCTCTTGAGAATAAGAATGAAGTTTTAGAGTTAGAAAAGGAATTAAATAGTAATTTAAAGTATATTTTTGTTAAAGAATATGAAGAAATTTATAAAAAAATATTTGTTAAAAAAGTAAAAAAAGAGTTAGTAAAACAATAAAACTACTTCTTTTTTTTATTTTTGTATGCTAGAATTAAAGAAGTTGTAAGGAAGGAGCTTTATAATGAGAGAAGTTATTTTAGAAACAATTGTAGATAGTGTTAAATTAGTACCTTTTTTATTTATTGCTTTTTTACTTATTGAACTATTTGAACATAAATTTAATAAAAAGAGTAAAGAGACATTAAAAAAATCAGGAAAATTTGGACCAGTACTGGGAAGTTTACTTGGAATAGTACCACAATGTGGTTTTTCAGTTTTAGCTACTAATCTTTATGTGACTAGAATTATAACACTAGGAACTTTATTTTCAGTTTATTTAGCTACTAGTGATGAAATGCTTCCACTTTTAATTGCTAATCAGGCACCAATTTCTTTAATAGTTAAAATTTTAGGAATTAAATTATTTTTAGGAATGCTATTTGGTTTTGTTATAGATTTAGTAATAAAGAAAAAAGATGATTTAAATTATGAAATATGTCATGATGAACATTGTCATTGTAAGGAAGGTATAGTTTTAGCTAGTATTAAACATACTTTAAATATTTTTGTTTTTATACTTATTTGTACATTTATAATTAATTTAGTTTTAGAGTTTTTAGGAGGAGAATATTTAGAAAAAGTATTTTTAAGAGATAATATTTTTGGAGCTTTACTTACTAGTTTAATTGGACTTATACCTAATTGTGCTGCTAGTGTGGTTTTAACAGAGCTATTTTTAAGTAATGCTATTACTTTTGGAGCACTAATTGGAGGTTTACTTACGGGAGCAGGAGTTGCTTTATTAGTACTATTTAAAATAAATAAATATAAAAAAGAAAATATAAAAATACTTGTGGCTTTATATTTAATCGGGGCAATATGTGGAATTATAATAGATGTGTTAATGAGAATAATTTAATTTTAGATAATTGTAAAGTAGAGAGTAAAAATAAATTAAAGACAACTCTGAAATTATAGACAAATCAGGAAATTAAGTTTTAGTTTTGTCTTTTTTCTTTGGTTATGCTAAAATAATTATGGTGATAAAAATGTTTGAGAATTTAAGTGATAGATTAGAACAAGTTTTAAAAAATATAAAAGGTCATGGAAAAATAACTGAAGAAAATATTGATCCAATGCTTAGAGAAGTACGTCTTGCTCTTTTAGAAGCTGATGTTAATTATAAAGTTGTTAGAGAATTTACAACTAAGGTAAAAGAAAAGGCTTTGGGAGAAGAGGTTAAAAAAAGTCTTTCTCCAGGTGAGATGTTCGTAGGAATAATTAGAGATGAATTAGAAGAACTTTTAGGAGGAGAAGCTGCTCCTTTAAATTTAAAGGGTAATCCGGCAGTTTTAATGCTTGTAGGACTTCAAGGATCGGGGAAAACTACGACAATTGGGAAACTTGCTAATTTACTTAGAAAAAAACATAATAAAAAACCTCTTTTGGTAGCTTGTGATGTTTATAGACCTGCGGCTATTGATCAACTTAAGCAAATTGGAAAAGAGTTAAATATTGAAGTTTATGATGAAGGCAAAAATGATCCTGTTCTAATTAGCCGTAATGCTATTAATTATGCTAAAGAAAATGGTTATGATTATGTACTTATCGATACAGCAGGTAGACTTCATATTGATGAAGAATTAATGTTAGAACTTAAAAATATTAAAAAGGAAGTAAATCCTGAGGAAGTTTTATTAGTTATCGATTCAATGATGGGGCAAGATGCAATTAATGTAATTACCGGATTTAACCAATCTCTAGAACTTACCGGAGTAATTTTAACAAAACTTGATGGAGATACTCGAGGAGGGGTAGCTTTATCGGTTAGACATTTAACTAATGTTCCAATTAAGTTTATTGGGACAGGAGAAAAGTTAGATGGTATTGATTATTTTTATCCTGATAGAATGGCTTCTAGAATTATTGGAATGGGAGATATTTTATCAATCGTTGATAAGGCTAATGAAGTGATCGATGAAAAAGAAGCTGAGAAGTCTTTAAAAAAGATGAAAAGTGGTAAATTTGATTTAGAAGATTTTTTAGCTCAAATGAAACAGATAAAAAAACTTGGTTCTTTAGAATCAATTTTAAAGATGCTTCCTGGGGCTAAGAAAATGGGACTTAATAATATTAATATTGATCCTAAAGATTTAGCTCATGTTGAGGCAATTATTCTTTCAATGACTTTAAAAGAAAGAAGACATCCTGAAATATTAAAAGCAAGTCATAAACAAAGAATTGCTAAAGGAAGTGGAAGATCGGTTCAAGAAGTTAATAGATTGTTAAATCAGTTTGAACAAAGTAAAAAAATGATGAAAAATTTAGCTAATGGTAACTTTAAAATGCCTTTTTAGCAAATAAAGTTTGAAATGTAAATAATAATATGTTATAATAGCCATTAGTAAAGGCAAGAAAGGAGGCTAATATGACTGAAGTAACTGTAAAGGGTAACTTAGATGGTGCTTTAAAGAAATTTAAGCAAAAGTGTGCTCGTGATGGAATCCTTTCTGAAGCCAAGAAACGTAAATTTTATGATAAACCAGGAGTAGTAAGAAGGGAAGAAAAGAAAAAGAATATAATTAATTCTAAAAAACGTAATAAGAGAAATAACAGAAATAGAAATGATTAATTTCTGTTTTTTTATAAAAGGAGGAGAATATGGATTTAGTAAATAAATTTAAAGAAGAACTTATTACTGCTATGAAGGAAAAGGATAAAGTAAAACTTAGTACTTTAAGATCAGTAAAAGGAGCAATGCAATTAGAGATAATAAATAAAAAAAGAGAAGAAAATGATGAATTATTACTTGATTGCATTAATAAACAAATAAAGCTTAGAAATGATTCTATAAAAGAATTTGAAGCTGCTGGGAGGACTGATTTAGTAGAGTCATATCAAAAGGAAATTGATATTTTAAAAGAATATATGCCTAGAATGCTTAGTGATGATGAAATAAATGATATTATTGATAAAGCTATTAGTAAAACTGGTGCTAGTACTGTGAAAGATTTAGGACTTGTGATGAGAGAGATAACTCCTTTTGTGAAAAATAGATGTGATATGAAAAAGGTAACTGTTTTAGTAAGGGAAAAATTACAATGATTTTTCTCTTTTTTTCTTTACAATATAAAATAAAAAATAGTATAATAAAGGAGGAAAAAACTAAATAATAGGGAGTGGTAAAGTGAATAAA
>ERZ824488.1495-NODE-1495-length-25192-cov-3.790548_pt1 | contig 25192 bp, 19 predicted proteins | sample MGYA00519936_ERZ824488 | MGnify/ENA primary metagenome ERZ824488 (study PRJEB31778, sample SAMEA3449153) | human gut metagenome | biome: human gut; feature: human-associated habitat; material: faeces | place: United Kingdom | collected 2010/2012 ... | reverse complement strand
TCCATTCGGATCTTCATTTTCTCTTTCAAGCTTCGTTGTCTGTACAAATACCCCGTATTCCTCAATACCGCAAAATTCTGTTAAAATCAGCTGCACATCACGGTAAATACCGCCATTAAATTGGTGCTCTCCTGCACGCGGAGCAAGCCTTGCATCCCACAGATTGTCCACGCTGACAATCAAATGATTTTTTCCTGGACGAGCCACATTTGTAAGTTCTACAAAAACGGTGTATAACCACCTCTATGCTCCCCAACCTTTTCTCCATTTAAATAAACACGCGCTTTTTGAAAAACACCTAAAAATTCCAATCGAAGTCTTTTTTTACAGTCTTCCTCCGCCAATGAAATCCAGGTTGAGTAAGTTCCATATCCCACATAGAATTCTTTTTCCATAAAATATGGAATGCCAAATGAATGTGGAATTCCAATGTCCTGCCAGCTTGCAATCTCTTTACTTGTGGCAGTTACCTGATCTCCATAGGTAAATTTCCAATTGTTATTTAATAAACGACATTCTCTCATCCTTCCTCCTTCGGTTCAAAAAATTGAAATTTAGAAAAGTCTACAAATCCTCCAGTCTGCTTGGTCGAATAGTAAAACAGTCCAAAACGACATCCAGTAAACAAATCCATCTTAAAATACATTGGCTGGTCAATGCCAAGTTTCTGCCAACCTTCTCGATTTTTATAGAAAAAGGATGCCAGATCTTTCTTGTCAGTAAAATCAGCCTCTGCGCGAAGACAAACTGATGTATCGCTTATTGGAACCCTCTGATATTCAATGCCTGGATTTTCATATTCAAACTGGCCAAACACAGTTGTATCATTTGCCGGACGTCCCATCATAATCAGATAAAACTGATCGTTTTCTTTTTTCACACCTATAAATCCATAATTACCGATAAATGTACTAATTCCAGCAACATCTCCATTTTTCATATGAGCAAACCTAAGTGTCACCTCTGCCGCACATTTGGGTCCAACGGTTCGCTGTGTCAGCGTATTATACGCCTGAAAAAGAGTTGGTGACAGCTTAGCTGAATGTAGACGCAAATGTCCTGGTTTTTCAGTAACTGACCAAAATTCATCCATTTGCTGATGATTAAATTCCCAAAAATTTTTTAACGTAATCTGACCATTTTCATCTGGCTTATAAAAAAAATCATCACTTCCATTTATTGCCGCATATTGATAACCTGTGTCCAAAACAGTTACCACTTCTGGCACTTTCCCATTCTCACCGATTATCGGAAAACCATCTTCAAAATGCATTGGCATCAACACGGGCGCTCTTCCAAGCGCACCTCGATCCTGAAACATAAAGGCATACCAGTCTCCATCTGGCGTATCTACCATACCACCTTGTGCCACACCGAGACCGTGATATCCCATATCATCATCTATGATACATTTCCCCTTAAACGCTCCAGTCAGGGAATCCGACACAAAGCAATCCTCTGTTTTCTTTTTTCCCTTTTCCATATGACAAGTAAATATATAATAGTTTCCGTCTTTTTTATACATATGAGAGCCTTCATAGCCAAGATCTGCATTTTCCTTATCTTGTGCCACAATCCGATTTAGACCATTCTCCTCTGGTCCCGATAAATCCGCTTTTAGCTGTGTCAGATAAAGTGTTTTTTGTCCATGCACAATATAAACACGGTCATCATCATCAAAAAACAATCCGCTGTCATGATACCAGCCTTCTATCGTCTGATGGTTCCATGGTCCATTCGGATCACTTGATGTCAGTAAATGTGATTTATGAGTATCATTTGATGTAAATACAATATAATACTTTCCTTTATGATATCGAAATGTTGGTGCCCACATTCCCTGACCATAAATGTTTTGGTTTCCTTCCATATAATAACGCGGTGTATTGTCTAATCTTTTATACGCATGTGAAAGAATTTCCCATTTTACCAGATCATAAGAACGCAAGATCACACAACCCGGCATAAAATACATCGTTGTACTTGCCATATAATAAGTGTCTCCAACTCGTATGATATCTGGATCTGGAAAATCTGAATCAATAATGGGATTTTTTACTGTCAATATTTTACCTGTTTTCATAGTGCTCACCATATCCTATACTTTCCGGCCAGCGCCAAAAATGCAAACATATACAGGCAGTTGTCATAGTAGCGACGTTTTCCAGTTCGAAGCGGTGTCTCCCAAAATGTTTTAATCCACCAGAGAGCTAACCTTTCCTCATCTGATTCACAAATTGACCTATCCTCCAAGAAATTTCCTGCCAACTGCTGCAAATCTAAGTCTAATGGCTTCTTTAACACCGCTAAGCTTCCCTCTGCCGTTGTAGCCAAAAGGCCAACTGGATGAAGTGCCTTTTGATTAAGTACTGTTCCGTCTACCTCATATGTCATATATGGATTTTCTTTATTTACCACGCCAAGTGTATACTGTAAACGAGAAACCGCCTGTGTCTGACCTACATCTGTCTGAAACCATGCATAGTCAAGTCCGATATTCGCTGCTGTGCGATAGGCATCACTGTAAAACCAGTCGTGGCGCCCCCATTCAAATACCTTTGTTACAGGTGAGCCATCAAACTCTGCATACTCTGGCGACATACCTGTTTTTGGGTGACTTGACTTCTTCATAAATTCACGGCTGACTTTCGCAGCTTCTGCCCAAAACGGACGATCTTCCTCGTATGCCCACTTTGCAAACAACTCATAAAAATGAGGCAAATGATACGATGGATCAGTAAATGGTGATCCTGGCACAAACAAAATCTGCTTATTTTCACGATTCCACATGGGCTCTCCTGGTCTGCCATTTTCTCCTTTATGAATGCAGGCGCGAAGCAGCTCTTTTGCTTCTTTTTCATATGCAAAAATACCTTCTCCATCCCCCCAACGGTGTGATGCAAAAAACAAAGCCATGGCAAAATATTCCTCACCGTCTGGAGCCGGGCCATAAGAATTTTTCGTGCCATCTGTCTGGCATGACCAAGCAAAATATCCCTCATTTTCGCCTTCTTCCATATACATATATGTTTTTGCCCATTTCCAGATTCGGTCAAATTCCTCTTTCATATCTAGCTGCACACAAAGCATCATTCCATAAGACATGCCCTCTGTACGTGCATCATTATTTCCTGTATCTTCAATATACGCCATATCATCCCCCACAGGGAAATACAGCCGTTCTTTTTCATCGTAAAAAAATGTAGAAATCAATTGTGACAGGCGTTCTTCTACTTGCGCATCGCTGATTCCTATCTCTTTCCAAATATTTCGATAGATTCGTTCTTCCATGTTTTTTCCTCCTGATCTTTTCTTTTCGCCGTTTTCTGTGCTATACTATAAAAAGTCTTTATTTTCGCCCTGAAAGGAGCTGCCATATGAATCCTAGCTATCTTTTTTCTCTTTCCGAATCAAAGCGCGCTTTATATCGCAATCAGCCTGATCTTGCACAAGGCCGTCAAATAAGTGAGCCTGAAGAATACGAGCATCCGCCTTTTGTTGAAAACGCGGCTCTTCGTCTGTGGTACAATGAACAGCCTGATCGCTATATGACGCACTGGCATAATTCCACTGAAATGATTGTTGCACTGGAGAACTGCTACACCGTAACAGTACAAAACCAGATTTTTCATCTTCAACCTGGTGATATTCTTGTCGTTCCCCCTGGTGCATTGCACTCCATACAAGGAAATCTAAAAGGTGAAGGATCTCGCTTTATCTTTTTATTTGAGCTGACAATCTTTAACTCCATGAATGATTTTCGCTTTGTACGCAGTGCTTTTTCTAATGCTGTTTTGATAAACCAGACAACTTGTCCTGATATATATGAGAATGAAATTACAGTTCTCATGCAATGTGCAGAAGTATACTGGAGTGACAGCCCTATTCGAATTTTACAAATATACTCTCTCTTGCTGCAGTTTTTCATTTGTTACACGCAAAATTTGCTTGCTAGTAAAATTAGTCCCAATGCACAAATTCAGTTAGCAAACTCAGATCACAAAACTGCCATTCAGACACTTTTATCTAAAATTGAAACAGACTTTGAACACATTCCCTCACTTGAGGAAGCTGCCACACAGACCGGTCTCTCAAAATTTTATTTTGCCAGACATTTTCGCATCTGTACTGGACATACCTACTGGGATTACATAAACCAGATTCGGTTAAAGAAAGCCTCCCAGCTTCTTGTCGAAACGAATGATGCTATCTGTAAAATTGCTCTTGCCTGTGGTTTTCACGATGTTTCTTCCTTTAACCGCAGTTTTAAAAAGGATATTGGCTGCACTCCCAGCGAATATAGGGCACGAAACAAGTAACGTTACCCTTTCGTTGCACCGAGCGTTACGCCCTTTACAAAATATTTCTGTAAAAATGGATATACAACTAGGATTGGAGCAGAAGCAACAATTGTTACAGCTGCACGTATCGAGGTTGGTGTGATTGTATTTGCTACCTGCTGTCCATTTCCATATACACTAGACAGATCTCGTCCTGACTGTGTGGCCGATGATAAAAGTTTCATCATCTCATACTGAAGCGTGGTCAGATTTTCTTTGCTTGAACAATAAAGGAACGTATCAAACCACTGATTCCATGCGCCTACTGCACACCACAGTGCAACTGTTGCCAAAACTGGCTTGCAGCATGGAAGCACGATCTGCCAATAGCAGCGAAAATGACCTGCACCATCCACCATAGCAGCCTCAGTTAAGCTTTCTGGAAGACCTTGGATAAATGATCGAATAACAATGATATTATAAACGCTTACAAGTCCTGGAACCACATAGACAGCAAAGCTGTTTATCATCTTTAAATCCTTCATCAAAAAATAATTCGGAATCAATCCTGCTGAAATATACATCGTCACGAGAAAATATGATGTGATAAATTTCTTTGCTACAAGCTCTTTTCTTGATAAAACATACGCAATCATAGATCCAAACAAAACTCCAAGCACAGTTGAGATCAAAGTTCGAAGTACAGAATTGATTGCTGCAATAACCATCAGCTTATTTTTAAATACGCTCTGATAGCTGTAAAGTGAAAAAACTCTTGGGAAAAGCTTAATTCCACCGCGAAGAGTATCCTGCGCATCGTTAAACGATACAGCAATCGTATTCCAGAATGGATACAGCATGACAACGATTACACATAGCATAATAAGTGTATTTACTATCGTAAAAATTACATTTCCCGGACGCAGCGCACGCTTACTGATATAAAATTTCTTGCGCGGCCTTCTCATTCCTCTTTGTATCATAACCACTCCTCCTTACATCAGGCTGCTCTCGCCCATTTTATTTGCAATCGCATTAGTTGAAAATACCAGAAACAGTGATATCACAGATTTAAAAATACCAGCAGCTGTTGCTAGTGAATAGTTTCCGATGTTCATACCATATTTTAATACAAAAATATCAATAGTTTGGGAAACATCCTGCAGCAAACCACTTCCCAAAATGTACGGAACCTCAAAGCTTGCATTCATAACCCATCCAAGATTCATAATTAACAATACGATAATGGTGGACTTGATTCCTGGAAGTGTGACATGCCACATCTTGCGGAAACGTCCTGCACCATCAAGCTCCGCTGCCTCATAAAGAGACTGATCTATTCCGGCAATTGCTGCTATGTAAATGATCGAATTCCATCCGGTTTCCTTCCAGATATTAGCAAATGTAGTAATCCACCAAAAATATTTCTGATCACCTAAAAATAATAAAGGCTCTTTAATCAATCCCAGTTTCATAAGTACGTTATTGACTGCACCATCGTTTGTAGAAAGCATCTTGGAAATCAAAGAACACACAATAATCCAGCTCAAAAAATGTGGAAGATATGACACTGTCTGTGTAATCTTTTTGAGTGGAAGCGACTTAATTTCATTTAAAAGAAGTGCAAATACAATTGCAAATAAAAAGCTAAATATCAGATTCATCACAGACATAGCCAATGTATTTCGCATACTTCTCCAGAATTCTATATCTTCGAATAAAAATCGAAACTGATCAAATCCGACAAATTTGGATCCCCAGTAGCCCTTTGCCGGTTTGTAATTTTCAAATGCCATAATCCACCCAGTTAATGGATAATACGAAAAAATAAAGGTATATATCATGCAAGGAACCAGCATAATATAGAGAACTTTGTTTGTTGCAATTTTTTTGAATGTCTTACTTAACGGCTGTTTTTGTTTTTTCTGTTTCATCGACATGACCCCTTTCTCACAGCTCTTTTTTATAAAACAAGAGGAGGGAAGTTGCACCCTCCTCTTACCAAAAGTCACAAATTTACTTGCCCATCTTTAATTCAATCTGTCTGTCAATCTCAGTCTGATATGCATCCAGATCAATTGCATTAAACTCACTCAAGAAATCTTCCCAGATAGAGTCATATTCTGCCTCATCAGAAGCAAGGATCAATCTTGGATAAAACTTCATGGTAACGTCTGTAATCTTTGTGCTTGCAACTGCAGCTGCGCTGCCATCCTCAAGTGACATTGCCCATACTGGATAGTATGCCGGACGAATTATCGGATCGGAGAACATCTCTGCCGGATACTTGATTCCATAGCTCTCTAAAAAGCTCTGATCATAATCAGACTGCGCTGCCATATACTCATCAGCTGACTCGTCTGGTCCACATGGCATATCATCTTCCGTGTAAAGTCCTGTCCACTTCGGGCAATAGTTCCACAGTGGGAATCCAGTCTGATCACGCTTTAATGCCGTATCATAATTGATCGCGCGACGCTCATCTGTCAATAATCTTCCTGTTCCATCTTCGTTATAAACCCAGTCAGTACCTTCTTCTCCCCACTGTAAGTAGTCCTGTACCTCTCTTTGAAGCATCCAGTCAAAGAAACGAAGCAGACGATCTGGATTCTCGCAATTGATGGTGATACCAATTCCATTTGTTCCAGTCGGTATACCATTTGACTGATCCAGATAGCCATCCTTTACACCAGGATTTGTGATTGGAAGAGCAACATAAGTACGATCATATTTTCCATCGGCCTTTAACAAATTCATTGCACTGCTAAAATTCCAGTTCTGATCATAAAAACCAAGAACGGTTCCTGTTGTCAACTTTGCGATGTACTGGTCATAATCCTGAGTAAATGTATCTGGATCAACTACACCGCTATGATATTCTTCATTTAACTTCTTGTAGAAATCATATGCATCATCACTAATCTGGAAGAAGGATGTCTCAAATGTATCCTGATCAACAAAGATTGCTCCGTCATTTCCTGCTCCGAGAAGATTCTGAACTGGATTTAACAGTGCCCAGTTACGCCAGCCATCTGCTAAAATTTCAAATCCTGTTGTCTTAACGCCATCGATCTCCGGATATTTTGCCATGTAATCCTCAATGATCTTAAAATACTCATCTAACGTGTGAATCTCTGGATAACCAGCTTCTGCAAGAACTGCCTTTTGAATATAGAAGCCAATACCACACTCAAATACAGGTGGATTCTTTGTCACATCGTTCTTCATGGTTCCGTAAATTTCCATGTTGTACATGTGACCATCTTCTTGTGTCAGATAATCTGTTACCTGAGAGTACATCGCATTCAGATTCTCATACTTCGGGATCTCATCCTCAAGCGGAATAAAAGCGCCTGCATCCATCAGCTTTGTAGCTGCATCTCCTGCAAAGATCGCATCTGGATAATCACCGCCTGCAATCATAACACCAAGCTTCTGATCAAGATCACCTACAAGATATTCAAACTTTAATGTAACACCGGTCAGTTCCTGAATCTTCTTGATTACCGGATTGTCCTCTGATGGTGCCACACCAGGGTCACGTACAAAAATTGTATAGGTAATCGGATCGTCTGCATCTTCCATTGGTGTTAATCCACCGTAAATATCAAGACTGCTTGCAGCTGTCTCATCTGCTGCTGCCGGAACTGCTGCCAATGTACTAACTGCCATTGCTGATGCCAAAACCATTGTTAACATGCCACGCTTTTTCATAAATGCCTCTCTTTCTGAAACCACTCTTTCGTCTTATGTGGTTTCTCTTAATTTGTTTGATGGTATCATTATACCGTAATTTTTCACAATCCTCAATACAGAAAGATCTGCTTTTATTCCACTTTTTAAACCATTTTTATTTGTATATCTTGCTCTATTTGCAAATATTGCTTTTAGTTTCCTTTTTTCCTACGATACTCAGCCGGACTCATACCCGTTTCTTCTGTAAAACGTGAAATAAAATATTTGCTGTCTTTAAAGCCAAGTTCTTCTGCTATCTCATAGACAAGCTGGTCTGATGAACTAAGAAGTTGCTTGGCTTCCTCCATTTTAAGACGGTTCACATACTGCTTGAAAGTTTCTCCAGATGCTTGCTGTATTACGCGTCCTACATATACCGGACTGATAAAAAAGTGTGCTGCCACCTCTTTTGCCAAAAGCGGCTCTTTGAAATGTTTCTTTATATAAGACAGGATCTGTGACGCAGTTCCCTGCTCATCTACGTTTCCTGTCGTCAGACAATCTGCCGCCATCAAAAACTGATGCTTAACTGCTTTCTCCCACTCCTCATGACGCATATACCATGTACTTTCTCTCCAGTCAAATGTTGTCAGAGAAACCTGCGTATTTTGTGCCTTTTGCAGTAAATCCTGCAAAAGATAAAAGAAACGATAATTAAGCTCCTGAATCATGACAATATTTAATTTTTTCTGCACAGCCTGCGAAATAAGTGCCTCCATACTGTGCACGGCAGCCTCCTTATCATTTTGTGAAAATGCAGCGCGAATTGCCTCAAATCCTTCTTTTTCCTGCTCAAGAAACTGTTCCTGTTCAGATACTTTAAGATCGCTCACTACTTTTTCTTCGCTCCAAAATACACGCGTCATCAGCTCATACAGATGACTGTCGTACTCACTGCGAAATTGATTTGCAGAAAGGTCAAAAATATGCTCGTCCAACAAAATAGCACAGCTAATACCCTGTGATTTCATCCGATGGCGCAGATGACGTCCCAACAAACTCACACTTGACTGATATGCATTCAGGCAATTCTCTGCCACCAGATATGTCAATACGCACCCTCTGCTTCGCACAAATACGCATTGTTCGGACTCAAGCTCCATTTCAATACAGCTTCGTACCGCCTCATACGGATCCTTTTGCTCCCTCCAGGATTCATCCTTTAAAATCACACAATGCATCAAGAAAGTACCTTTCATCAAATCACGCATCCCTGGCTTTTCGCTGTAAAGCATATTTTTTACTACATCTGCCTGCATTAAAAGCTTCTCATTTGCCCGATATGCATGATGCTTGTCAAGTTCTTCCCTTAATTCTTCCAACTCTTTTATCAATTCATCCTCATCGAGTGGCTTAGTCAGATAAGCCTTCACGCCGTAGCGAATCGCTGTTCTTGCATACTCAAAATCGCTGTAGCCCGACAGCATAATGACAAATGGATGATACTCCTTCATCTGCTCTGACAACTCTTTTAAAAGTCCAAGACCATCTAAAATTGGCATACGAATATCGAGAAGCAGTACATCCGGGTGCTGCTGCCGTATTTTTTCGAGTGCATCCTGCCCATTTCTAGCTGTCTGGCAAACACGAAAACCATACATTTCAAAATTAATTACAGCCGGCAGACTGTCACGAATTGCTTTCTCATCATCTACAATCATAACGGTATACATATCCTGCATATTGTCCCCTTTCCTACGACACTTTCAATATCAAATGTCATACGATCCCCATAATATAATGACAATCTTCGATATACATTTTTCAGACCAACACTTTTTCCTTTTTCATCATTTTCCTGAAAGGAAACCTTTAATGCCTCTAGCTTCTCTGCTGTCATACCGCCTCCATTGTCTTCAACTTGAAGATAAAGCATATTCTTTGTAAAGTCGGCTGTTACACAAATGCTCACTAAACGTTTATCCTCGTTCGCTTCAAGACCATGCACACATGCATTTTCAACAAGCGGCTGCAAAATCATCTTCGGAATTTTACACTCATAGGCCTCCTCCTGTACATGAATTTCATAGGAAAACTCATCCTCGAAACGATACTCTTGAATATGAAGAAACTCATCTAAAAAGGCAATCTCCTCACGAACTGTAATAATGTTCTCATCCCACTCAATCAAATTACGAAACATTTTTGCCATATATTTGATCATCTGAGCTGTCTCAATCTCCCCCTTCACGCGCGCCTTTAATCGAATGCTCTCAAGCGCATTAAACATGAAATGTGGATTTACCTGACTTTGAAGTGCTAAAAAACGCGCCTGATTTGTTTCCCTTTCTAATTGTGCCTGCTGTACCTGCGCTTTATATTCACGCTCAATCAAGTCCTCCAGCTGAGCACTCATACGATCCATACTTTTTTCAAGCACACCAAACTCATCCTGTGCCGTACTTGATTCTGCCTTTTTGATAAAATTGCCATGCGCAATCTCATCGGCCTGCGTGACAAGACGATTTAGCCGTCTGCTAATATTTCCTGCCACAAGATATACACAGCCAAGTGCAAATAAAATGCTGGCAGTTGCCAAAAAAAATGACTGAATTCTGCTTGTTTGAAACTCTTTTGAAATAGAGCTCATATCATAAAGCCCGTATAACGTAAGACCAAAATTTGAAAGCTCGCGTGATAATAAAAGCTTGCCGCTGTCCGCTATTTTTTCTGGATTTATCTGCACCATTTTTCCACTGTTTGCATAACTATTCAGCGCAACGACAACCTGATTATTAGAATCAGTCAATATCATATTTTCAAATAAGTTTGTCTCCTGCAAAATTGCAAGCAGATCATCATATTCTACGTCAACACGAATTAATTTTTGATATGCATCATACTGCTTATAATAATCAAACGCACGAATCACGCTAAGACTTCTGCTGTCAGATGTTCCTGCAATTCTTCTTGTTTCATGAGAAGTCCGAATATATGTATTTGTCTGATTCTTCACTGGATACAAATTGACATAATCAAGAGTTTCACCGAGCGATTCTAATTCCATATCGGATGTCTTTCTCACATAAGCGCCATTCATCAGTGTCGGATTGTCTGTATACAATCTGATCATTCTAATATGATAAGGATACAGATTTGTTTCTGAAAAAAGTACCTGAAACGTTTCCTGATACTGAATCAGATAGTCGAGATCCTTTGTATACTTTTTATCCAGACACTGATACAGCGTCTCGTTTGTTGAATATCGCTTTTCTAATGCAGCGGCCTCTGAAAGCACTGACGCTATTTTTAATGTTTTATCGTCTAGTGCCTCATTGACCGTTGCTAACATACGTTCTTTTATTCCACGTTCTGTCTCTAAATAATAAACTGTCTGCTGAAAAATCATCGGAACCAAAATACCGATGCAAAATAAGAAGATCATCTTCTTGACAAATGCTATATTATAGAAGAAATGATGAGCCAGCTGTCTTACCTTTTTCATCCATTGCCACCCCTTTTTGCAACTTTTCTCCTATTTTACTACTTTTTTTCAATTATGCCAAGACTATTTCAGACTTCAGCGCTGACTTTTTGCACTATCTCCTGCATCTGATCCCACTTTGCTTCCATATCTTCAACTAACTTTAACTGTGTACGGCAGCGATCAAGATTGTGGTTTTCTCTTGCAATCTTAAAATATACATCTCCCTGCAGATAATCAGTCAAAAAACGAATGCCATTTTCATATGTCATCATTTTTGCGCCCATCGGAAGAAGGCTGACTTCAAGCGGTGTTAATGAATTGCCGCATCCTTTTAAAAATCCTCTTGTATATGTCTCAAACAGCTCCATACTGCAGGAAACAAGGCTTAAATTAATTTCATCCTCTTCTGCTGTACTGGCTCCAGTACGAATAGAATCACCAAAATCATTCATCACAAGACCTGGCATAACAGTGTCAAGATCAATTACACAGATTCCCTTTCCTGTGAGGTCATCAATCATAACATTATTTAATTTAGTATCATTGTGCGTAACACGAAGGGAAAGCTCACCACTTTCAAGACGATCCATAAATTCACTAGCTACTGCCTTATGCTGTCTGATAAATTCAATCTCACGCTGTACACTTGCTGCACGTCCACAAACATCCTCTGCCACGGCACGCTCAAATGTTTGATAACGCTTTTTTGTATCATGAAAATCTACAATAGTTTCGTGCAATGTTTCCGCCGGGTAATCAGACAACAGCTGCTGGAAATGACCAAATGCATACGCACTCTCATAAAACTGTTTTGGATTCTCTGGAAGATCATAACTGGATGCCCCTGTAATGAACTTATATGCACGCCAATACTCTCCCTGCGAATCTACATAAAATGGTTTTCCATAAACAGAAGCAATAATATTTAATGTTTCTCTTGACGGATCGCCTCCATTTTTTTCAATTTTTTTCTTCAAAAATTCCGTTACATTTACAATGTTTTCCATAAGTTCTTCCGGCTGTTTGAATACATTACGATTCATTCTCTGAATGATCACCTTTACCTGACCCATTCCAAAAATATCATACTCTGCCAGATAAGTATCATTGATATGACCGTTTCCAAATGGACGAACATTTATTAATGTACCACTGAATTCAAAATGGCGCACTGCTTCGAGTGCAAATTCACTTACTTCAAATTTCTTTCCCATAAAAAATACCTCGTTTCCTTTTTTTCTTCAATATAACATGACAAAAAATAGGAAGCAAGATGGCTTTAAACTAAACGGACGATTGTATACATAGTGAAGATATTTGTATACAAAACATACTTGAAAAAAAGCTTCTTTCTATTCATAATAAAGTATAAGAATATTGCTAAGGAGGCGGCTTATGTATTATCCAGGTATTGATTTTCAAACATCTATTTCTATCGGAACCATATATAGCATTCACTATTATGAATACCGTACTGATTTTACTTTTTCTGGAGAAACACATGATTTTTGGGAGTTTGTTTATGCAGACAAGGGCGAAACTATTATTACAAGTGATCAAACTGAATTTCGGCTAAAGGCAGGTGAACTTTATTTTCATAAGCCAAATGAATTTCATGCCGTGCGCTCTGATGGGCAAATTGCACCGAATCTGATTGTTATCTCATTTGATCTTTCTGTGTCAAACAAGTCTGATTTACAGCTTTCATCAGAAAAACAGCTTTTTGCACTCTCGAACCGCATTCTTCGCATTGACCAGACAGAGCGGCGCTTACTTGCTTTAATTATTCAAGAGGCAAAGCAAAGCTTTGACTGCCGCCTTGATGATCCCTACTTAGCTGCCATGCCTCTTAAGCAAACTATGCCGCTTGGCAGCGGACAGCTCATTCGCCTATATCTGGAAGAATTTCTGCTTCATCTGCTGCGCCGTTTTGAGCATGCTCAAAGTATTGGACTTGATAAAAAACCTGCTTCCTATAAATTAAAAAACACGGAAGAAATACTTGATCTGATCACAAATTACCTAATGCAGCACATTCATGAACAGATTACACTTGAGCAAATTTGTCACGACAATTTAATTGGACGCACGCAGCTGCAAAAACTTATGAAAGAGCAGTTTAACACTGGAGCCATCAATTATTTTCACCAATTAAAAATTGAGACGGCCAAGCAGCAAATAAGAAGCGGCCGTCTCAATTTCACACAGATTTCTGCCGGACTTGGTTATCAGTCCGTTCAATATTTTTCACGTCAGTTTAAGAATCTGACAGGAATGACGCCAACAGAATATTCATCTTCTATTAAGGCGTTAGCGGAAAATAGTTTTCCCGAATGATTAATAAATCCTGAATTCTTATGCATCTGATCTGGAATATGCATTCTTCATCTGATTGGTCAGTTCAGAAAGCACCTTTTCAAGTGTTGCGAGTGCTTCTTCCTTTGCCATCTGTGCAATTGCCTCATTTGCCTCATGCTTAATGACAAGTCGCTCCGCCTTATCTGCAGTCTGTGCTAATTTTGCATCATATTTTGCAATCAGCGCATGACTCTTTGCCATCACATGACCTTGATAACGCTCAACATGGAACAGAGAACTCTTGTAAGATGCATCTGCCATCGCTGCAATTAACCTGCTTGTCCAGTAGAAATTATCAGTGGACACGTTTTTATCTGTATTTGCTACATAATCTGGTGTTTTTTCGACATCTGCATAGAATGGAAGCAGTGTATTAAATACATTGGAGCAAAATGCTACCCATTCAATTGTGCGGCTGTCATCCTCGTGATCTGCTCTCATCTGAATAACAGAAAGGAAATCAGTTCGATTTACACCGATTGAACGATATGCACCCTTCATAGACTTATCGCCATATGAAAGATATGGGTCATATGGTGTTCCCTGATAATGTGAGGACAGTACATATTTCACATCTTCCACTGTAATCTTCTTTTCTGGAATCAGGCACCACGGAAGGTCATCGGAAAGTGGTGTATAATCAGCATCTGGTCCATCCCATGTAAAGGTTTGAGGATTTAATGTGCGAAGCATATACCATGCACGAGGTGTATTGTACACATGATCTGAGTCATCATGACTTCCGAAAATATCACGCGGAATGAAGCTTCCATCCTGAGAAAGATTTAAATGATTTTTCTCGACAAATTCTTTTAAATCTGCTGAGCACATAAAACCTTTCTGTTCACCATAGGCATCCTCTAAGTCAAATTCATCCATTCCAAACTGATTTGGCATTACTACATAAACATCATCTGGCACTCTTCTTGCAATCCAGTGATGACCGCCGATAGTCTCCAGCCACCAGATTTCATCCTTATCCTGGAATGCAATTCCATTCATCTCATATGTACCGTATGTCTCAAGAAGACTGCCCAGACGCTTTACACCCTCTCTCGCACTTGTTATGTATGGAAGCACTATATAAACGATATCTTCCTCACCGATACCACCCGCTTTTTCTTCTTTTCCATCCTTTGCAGGCTCGTAAACTACAAGCGGATCTGCACCAAGCACACGCGGATTTGAAGTTATTGTCTCTGTTGCTGTCATTGCAACATTTTTCGCATTCACACCACTAGCTGCCCAAATTCCTTCTCCATCAACTGCATTTGGCATGGATGTACAGCGAAGCGGATTGTCAGGCAGTTCAATTTCTACATGAGAAATCACAGAGCGATAAACTTTTTGTCTTTCCTCTGGATGAACTACTAAAAATTTTTTCGGCATATAGTGTCCGGCTCCTGAATCATCGTTTCGTGCGATCATTGTTGAACCGTCGTATGAAGCATTTTTTCCAACTAATATTGTTGTGCAAGCCATATCTATCTCCTCCTAATAATCAGACTATATTTTGTTTTTCAAGCCGCAATTCAGACTCTGCCCCTATCATAGCATGATTTTAGTGACCAGACAACCCTTCATAGGTTGCTACTCCCCCATTTTTGTGCTATGATACCAAAAGATAAATAAATAGCAAAAGGAGATCGACATAATGAGCACTTCTATTGTAAAATGCCGCACACAGGCACAAATTACACCGCTTGGCATTGACTGCGAAACACCTATGTTTTCCTGGCAAATGGCTGCTTCACGAACAGGTGCTAAGCAGAGCGCTTATCGCATCATCGTTTCTAAAGATAAGACTATGACTCCCATTATATGGGACAGTAATATTGTAAAGAGTTATATACAGCACACCGCGTTAACGGCTGACTGCACCAAACTTGAGCCTTCCACACGCTACTATTGGAAAGTCTTCGTGTGGGATGAAGAAAATATGATGCATGAAAGCGAAGTTACATGGTTTGAGACTGGGCTGATGGGAAAGGACGCTTCCGTGTGGAACAATGCACAGTGGATTGGCTCACCGAAGCAAACAACTAATACCGCCTGCCTGTACTCCTATCAGATGAACGTTGATTTTAAAACTGACATCTGTAATAAAGCTGGCATTGTACTCTCTGCCCGAAATAAGGATAACTACGTATTATTTGATGTGGACATGGATAACCGCACACTTATGATTTACGAATATTGCGATAACGCTTGGGATGGCAGCACTAAAGAAGGTCATCTTCCTACTGTAACTATTCTTGGCAGCAAAGTTGGCTACATAATTAGTAAGGAAGCAGTTTCTGAGGGCTTAGAGCATGATTGGAATACAATCTCCATTACAGTGGATAACCGAGATCTTTCTGTTTCTATCAATAATGTGACTGTAATTCAAAAAGAAGCTGACCTGATGCCAAATGCCGGATTTTTTGTTCCGCGCCGTGGATGTCTGTTCTCTATAGGCTTTAAGCAGTTAGGCAGTACTGCTTACTATGACAATCTTGTTATTTCTGACCCGAAAACCAACACTGTTTTCCAGAATGAAAGCTTCTCAGATGAATCTGGTATTTTCTCTGTTCTTGGTTCCTGTAAGGATGGAATCTTAACTGTAAAAAATCAGTTTGAACTGGCTTGCCCTGTTCCAGCTATAAATCTGCTTGGTACTTTCCATGCAAATCCATCCAAAAAGATTGCCTCTGCCCGTCTATATGCAACAGCACGCGGTTCCTACCGTGTAAAAGTAAATGGCATTGACGCCGATGGCAGCTTTTTCGCACCAGGCTTTACTGATTATCGCCTTCGCATTTTCTATCAGACATATGATGTGACAAACCTGCTGCATGAGGGCGAAAATCAGCTTTTGGCTACCGTTGGCAAGGGTTATTACAATGGTTACTGCGGTTACAGCGGTCCTATGAAATATGGCGAGCAAAACTCTTTTATGGGACGCATGATCGTTACCTACACCGATGGAAGCAAGGATGAACTTGTGACCGATAATTCATGGCTTTTTACTGATAAGGGCGCTGTAGTTGACTCTGACTATCTTGATGGTGAAAATTATAATGCGCGTCTGCTTCCAAATGATCTGTCTCATATTGATAATAGTGACAAACGTTGGAAAACATGTGGCATTCTTCCATGGCCAAGCAAGCCAGTTCCTACAAATGGAGCCTTTACTAATCCTGTAAAATTTGAACTTACAGCACAAGAAGGCCCGTCCGCTGTGATTGAGCGTGTGTTGACTCCTATCTCTATACAGGAAATTCCGACTGGTCATTTTGTTTACGATCTTGGTCAGAACATGGTCGGAACAGTTCGCCTTCACTTAAAGGGTGAACGTGGTCTTTCAATTAAACTTCGCTACGGAGAAATGAGCTATGCAAACGGCGAAATCTACATCAAAAATATCCGCTCCGCTGCCAATACTGACACCTATACCTTTAGCGGTGATGAAAACGGAGAAACTTTTGTTCCTTCCTTTACATCACATGGTTTTCGCTATGTGGAAATCACAGGAAATGGCTGTGAGCTTTCCGATATCAGCTGTGTAACAAGTTTAGAAGGTCTTGTTCTTTGCAACACGCCAGACACAACTGGAAGCTTTGAGTGTTCCGATCCGTTAGTCAATCAGCTTCAGAGTAACATTCAATGGGGACAGCGCGGCAATTCTCTTCTTGTGTACACTGATTGCCCACAGCGAAATGAGCGTATGGGCTGGACTGGTGATGCACAGGTCTTCGCACCGACTGCTGCCTTTAACATGGATGTTCAGTCATTTATGAATAAATGGCTTCTTGATGTGCGCGACGGTCAGCTAATGTATAATCGTCAGGGCGCTGTCCCGGATACGGCACCTCTTGGCGGCGATAACCGTCCTGCCGGATGTGCCGGTTGGGCAGATGCTTCTGTAATTGTTCCTTGGGAAATGTATCTGGCCTACGGCGATACTCGTGTTCTTGAAGAAAATTATGAGTGCATGGCGCGTTGGATTGCTTACCAAAGTCTTGATTCACGCCAAAACTGCGGTCTTCGCACTGTCGATGGTGTACAAAGACATGATCAGTCCGATCTTTCTTCTAAACCTTTTATTCAGGTTCAGCAAAGCCGAGGCGATCATCTGACATTTGATGAATCTACTCCATTTATCCTGACAGCAACTGCTTATGCCGCTTATGTTGCTGACCTGATGGCTCGCATTGCACGAATTTTAGGAAAGACAGATGATGCCGTCCTTTATCAAAAACGTTTCGAGGATATTCGCACTGCCTTTCGTGAGGCTTGGGTTCAGCCAGACGGTTCTTTAGCTTACTGGGGTGAGATGAGCAAAGGCACACCTCAGGCAGATGGTACTATTATCAATCAGACACGCTATTGTGAGAATGCAGACAGCACCCATCATCCAAGCCAAACAGCCTATGCACTTGCGATTGATTTTAATCTCATGCCTGAAGAAACAATGGCGCAGACAACCCATTATTTTGTTGAGTCAATCCATAGAAGAGACAATCATCTTTCTGTTGGTTTCCTTGGAATCAGTCACCTGCTTCCTGCACTGACAAAATGTGGACAGAATGAGCTTGCTTTTACGCTCTTAGAGCAAAAAGGTAATCCAGGATGGCTTTACAGCGTTATAAATGGTGCAACTACTATCTGGGAGCGTTGGAACTCTTACATTGCAGAAACAGGCACATTCGGTGACGTTTCAATGAATTCGTTCAACCACTATGCATATGGTTCAATTGGACAGTGGCTCTACCGCACCGTTCTCGGTATTCAGACAGGAGAAAATACTGATGAAGCAGGATACCACAAAATCTTTTTGACTCCATCCTGGGGCGGCACGCTGACCTATGCAAAGGGTGAACAGGAAACACCATTTGGCAAAATTACTTCCTCCTGGGAAAAGAAAGAGAACTCGATTGTGTATCGCTGCACGATACCAGCAAACACAACTGCCCATTTATCACTTCCAGCTAGCGGCCACAATAGTGTACAAATCCTTGAAGGTGCTGCAATAGCAGATAATGCTGCTGTATCTGGTGTGGCTGACTTCGAGCTTGTAAGCGGAAGCTATACTTTTAAAATTTATTAACTATTCATAGTAAGCAAAATGCATTCTGAAAATGTGACTCTGAGTAGTTTTGAATCCACTAAAAAGGCGAGCATCATGTGTGCCTGACACGCATGTATGCTCGCCTTTTTGTTATTGAAAAAAATAATTTTATTGTCAATTACTATTGGTACAAAAATACCTATCATACGTCTTATACAGATCATCTGATGTAAAGGCTGTTGTCTGATAGAAATGCAGATTTTCCCAGATCTCCTCTGAAATACCAACAGTATGTTCCTTTGCATATGACGTAAAACTTTGTGACCATGTTGCATAGCGAAGCTTTCCGAATACCTGACTTTCATTTTCAGAACTAAGTACCTCGTCAAAATCATCCACACAGCGAATCAAATAATAATTCTGCTCTGTCTGAATAATATCGCTGACTTCACCATCACTCATGTAGATAGCTGTTTCCTCCAAAATTGGATTTAGCGTTCCACGGCTTACCTGATATTCAATCTGCGAAAAGCGACTTACTTCTTTTGCAACACTCTCAAAATCTTCGCCTGATGAAATGCGCTCCTTCGCCTGTTCAATTTCCTCGTATGATGGTGCTGCGATCAACTGAAGTATCATAACACGCTTATCATTATCACTAACTTCTGTGTTTATACCTGAGCAAAGCTCATCAATTGTCTTCTGTGCAATGCGATACTTTTCATACAAAGATGCTGCTTTTGACTCGTCTGACTGGATATAGCTTTTCTCCTCATCAGACAGACTTCCATAATAATCGGCTGCAGCAGCCTGACAGGCACTGCGCTCCTCATCTGTAAGTGTTACACCAAGCCCTGATGCCATATCGTTTAAAAGTACTAACGTGCACAGTTCTTCTTTTATTCTGCCATCACGCAGATAATCGGAAAAATCACTCTCTCCTGCTTTTTCCTTCCAAAAATCGGTTTCTCCCAGATTTTCATAATAAAGATTATAACGTGTTTGAAAATCCAGAAAGACCAGACTGCACTCTTCTAAGCTCAGTCTGGTTTTTGTTCCGCTAAAAAGAATATGATCATTTAAAGATGTAGAAAGTACAACGTCTCTGCATCCACTAAAGCAAAGCCCTGCCAGACATGCTGTCAAACCTATTATTTGTTTTCTCAATGCTGATACCTCTTTTTCATCATTAATCATCTTAGATCACGTGAACGAATACAGTAAAGCAGCCCATTCGTAAATGAAACCGCTGCCTTCTCATCACATATCTCATTGCTTATACAGCGTGTACTTCCCTTTTTCAAGGTGAAATTTTCAACATTATAAACAAATCCCTTTAATGTAATGCCTTGTGTCTGATCTGTGTAGGATAAAAATGATACATACTTCCAATCAGCCATTTTTTCAAGCAAAATAGGGCCATCTAGCAGCCTGATTCGATTTTGCTGATCAATTATTTCACATTCAATGCCTTTTGTAAGGGGAATATGAAGAAGTTCCAGATTGCCGAGCATATGATCCATACGGCCTCCTGTTGCACCAAGAATCCAAATCTTATCTGGTTTTTGATCTACTGCAAACTGCACAGCAAGCTCTGCATCTGTCTCATCCTTTTCAGGTGGAAAGGAGAGTAACTTTGTATTTTGATCCTCCTCAAAATGACAAAGCACATCTTTTGAGACTGTGTCAAAATCTCCCATTCCACAATCGCATGGAATACCTGCTGCCAAAACTTTTTCAAGTGCTCCATCTGCAGCCACCACAAAATGTGGCTGCATTTTTTCATAGCACTCCTTTAAAAACAAAGCATCTAATGTTCCGCCCAATACAAGCAATAAGTTCTTCATTCTCTGCATACCTGTCCTGCTTTTATTTGTGCCTATACATCATACCTTCTCTGAATGGTTCATTGCCTCCAGAAGATCGTGTACATTTTGTCCAATATTGCCTTTAAACACACTGCTTCCGCTGACAAGAATATCACTTCCTGCATCTGCTGCTTCCAGAGCAGTTTCAAGACAAATTCCACCATCCACTTCAATCAAAACAGAATCAAATCCATTCTCATTTAAATACTTATGCAGTGTCTCCACCTTTTTCGTTACTGAATGGATATATTTCTGTCCTCCAAATCCAGGCTGTACTGTCATGGCAAGCACCATATCTGTCAGATGAAGATATGGATAGACCTCCTCAATCGGGGTATGTGGGTTAACTGCAAGTCCTGCCTTACAGCCACACTCACGAATCCACCTTAAAGTAGCCTCAACATCCTCACATGCTTCCAGATGAATCGTGATCATATCACTTCCGGATTCTGCAAACTCTTTGATATAACGGATCGGCTCCTGGATCATCAAATGGACATCAAATACACCTGAAAATGCCTTTCTTAGTGTTTTGACAATCGGAAATCCAAATGAGATGCTAGGTACAAAATTGCCATCCATCACATCAATGTGAAGCCATTTCACGTCTGCCTCTTTTAATTCCTGAAGTTGTTTTTCTAAACACGAAAAATCTGCTGATAGTAAAGATACTGCCAAATCTGCCATGTGTTACTTTCCTTTCCTTTATTTATATCGTCTTACTGCATTTAATTCTTTATAAAAAGCTGTATAGCTTTCATAACGATTTTGACTGATTTTTCCATTTTGGACTGCTTCCTTTATGCCGCACGACGGCTCTGAAATATGAGAACATCCTGTAAAGCGGCATTTACCAAGATAAGGTGAAAACTCTGGAAAAAGCAGCTCGAGTTCTTCCTTTTCAAGAGAGAGCACGTCTAATGAGCTAAATCCAGGTGTATCAAATAAAAATGTCTGGTGACCCAGATAAAAAATCTCTGAATGTCTTGTCGTATGCTTTCCTCTTTTTATTTTCTCACTGACTTCGCCAGTATCCATCCCTGCTTCTGGACAAAAATGATTTACCAGCGTTGATTTTCCAACACCGCTCGGACCTGCAAAGGCTGTCACCTTCCCTGAAAGAAGATGAAGCAGTTTTTTGTGTCCTTCTCCTTCAAAATCATGATAGTCAGTAAAGCAAACAGGATAACCAGCTGGCTCATATATCATTTGAACCTCTTTTTTAAATTCTTCTGTCGCCAAATCAGCCTTTGTAAAACAAAGAATAACCGGCACATTTCGCTTTTCCATCAAAACAAGAAAACGATCCAGCAAATTAAAATTTGGTTCTGGCTCACGGCATGCAAATACGATCACTGCCTGATCTATATTTGCTACCGCTGGACGAAACAACTCGCTTCTTCGAGGAAGAAGCTCTGTAATGGAGCCTTTCTTTTCTTCCTCATCAAGCACCTCAATTGTCACTTCATCACCCACCAGAGGTTTTTTATGGTCTTTTCTGAAAATTCCTTTCGCCTTGCACTCGTACTGCGATTCATTCTCTGCCTGTACATAGTAAAATCCGGCAATTCCTTTAATGATTTTTCCCTGCATCCTGTAATTCCTTTACAATTATTTCAGCTTACAGCGCCTGCTGTGTCTGCCTGAGGCGCTGCTGCATCAGTACTCGGTGCCAGATCTGGGCTTGGTGCCGGCGCCGGATCTGTACTTGGTGCTGGTGCTGGATTTGTACTTGGTGCTGGTGCTGGATTTGTACTTGGTGCTGGTGCTGGATCTGTACTTGGTGCCGGCGCCGGATCTGTACTTGGCGCTGTTGCTGCCGGACCTGTACTGATAAAGACAATTACAGTATCTCCTGCATGTAAGGATCCATCTGCACTAGTCGCAGCCCATCTTGTTACGCTTCCAACTGCCACATAATCACTTGACTCGTACTGAATCTGTGCACCAAGTGACATACCTGCAAGTGTAGATGTTGCCTGCTCCTGCGTCATATTTGTCAAATCATTAGCTCCTAAGCCTACTGTCGGCGGTCCAACACTAATTACAAGCTTTACAGTTGAATACTCTGGTACAGAAGTTCCGCCCTCTGGTACCTGACTAATTACAGTACCTGCTGGAACAGATGTGCTTTCTGCGTATTCAATTGAATAATAAAGATTTGCAGAACCTATTGCAGAATATGCGTATCCTTCTGCTGAATTACCGACAACACCTGGCACAACTGCCATCTTCGGTCCAAGACTTATAGAAAATGCAATCTCAGTTCCACTCTTTTGACTGGTACCTGGATCAAGGCTCTGACCGCATACCTGACCTGCCTCGGTATTGTCACTGTTAACTTCACTAATCGTTCCTACACTAAAGCCCGCCTGCTCAATTTTGGCGATTGCCTGCTGTTTTGTCATACCATAAAGATTCGGAACATCAATATATTCAGGTCCTAAACTAATGTAAACCTTTAAAGAATCTCCCGCCTGAAGATATCCTTTATCCGGCTCCATGCGAAGCACCATATCTTTTGCATATTCCTCACTGTATTCGCCAACATACTCTACATCAATGTCCTTAAAGCTCCTCAAATAATACTTTAGAATACTAACATTTCCATTGACATACAGTTTACCGTTAATCTCAAACTTATCACTTCCAAGGCTCAAATACACCTTTATGGTACTTCCCTTATCAACAACTGTACCCTTGTCATACTGCTGACGGCACACAAGACCAGTCGCATACTCGTCAGAATACTCATACGTTCTTGCCAAAACAATCTTAAGATCAGCTTCCTTTAATGCCTTTGTTGCTTCTGTAATACTCATACCAAGAAGCTCTGGCACCTTTGTTCTACCATCTGCATTCTGTCCCGATTCATCCTCATATGTTGAGATGATTGGATCATTAGCTGCAGCTGTCGTTTTTTTATTTGATGATATACTCGTTGGTGTACGCTGAAAGGCACCGGAAAGAGAACCTACAATATACACAAGCATAGCAAGCATGGCAACACCAAGCACAGAGCCAATTGCTGCCAGTATCTTATCAAATGCTGTTGCCTCATCTGGATCTCTCTTTACTTTTTTAGCACGAGAATGCTTTTCTCTTTTATAAGCTTCACTTGAAAAATTGTCGTCCTGATTTCCCGGACCATATGTCTCAAAATCAATCTGCTCGTGACGGCGCTGCTGAGCTGCTGCAATCTCTCTGGCAGGTGAGCGCTTAATCTGCTGACTCTTTAAGCTTCTTTCCTGATATGCTGTATTCTCATGCTGACCGCGGTCTGAACGATTGCGTATATCACGCATCTGTTCATCGCTCATAACAGTAGTCTCTCCATTTGCAGTCTCCTCAAGCTGAACAAAATGAACAAAACGCTCATTTGGTGCAACAAGTGCGTGGCGAAGATCCTTTATGAGATCTGCGCAGCTTGAATAACGCTGGTTAGGACGCTTTTGTGTACACTTGAAAATAATCTGTTCAAGGGCAACAGGAACACTTGGCTCAATGTTGCTTGGCGGCACCATTGCCTCATTGATATGCGCTATTGCTACTGCTACTGTCGTATCACCGTCAAACGGGACACGGCCAGTCACCATCTCATATATCGTAATTCCAAGTGAATAAATATCACTTCTCTCATCACAGTAGCCGCCTCTTGCCTGCTCCGGTGAAATATAATGCACAGAGCCTGCTGCACCGTAAAGGTTTGTTGTCTCATCTGTGATCGCTCTTGCAATTCCAAAATCAGCAACCTTAATACGGCCATCCTTTGATATAATAATATTCTGTGGCTTAATATCCCTATGGACAATATTATGTTTATGAGCTGCATCCATACCATTAGCTACCTGTATAGCAATGCTTACAGCCTCTTTATATGGAAGTTTGCCTCTCTTTTCAATATACTTCTTAAGGGTAACTCCCTCAACAAGTTCCATAACTATGTAATATATGCCATTCTCAACACCGACATCATACACATTTACAACATTAGGATTAGTAAGTCCGGCAGCTGACTGGGCCTCAGCCCAGAATTTGCTTACAAATGTCTTATCCTGGCTAAATTCTGACTTCATAACTTTAATTGCAACATATCTGTTAAGCTTGTGGCATTTGGCTTTGTATACATCTGCCATTCCGCCTGTACCAATCTGTTCAATTATCTCATATCTGTCAGCTAAAAACATTCCTTCTCTTAACATCATTAAATTACCTCTCTGCCTATGGTTCAATTAAAATCACTGATATGTTATCTCTGCCACCATTATCATTGGCCCTGCTTACAAGCCTTTCTGCGGCTTCCCTGATATCGTGGCTGCTCTTTATTATATGAAATATCTCCTGGTCTTCTAACATATTAGTCAATCCATCAGAACACATAAGTATCATATCTTCCTTTTTAAGATCAACTGAAAACATCTCGGCTTCGACGGTGTCATAGCCACCTATTGCCCTTGTGATAACATTCTTTTTC
>ERZ824488.1490-NODE-1490-length-25232-cov-30.986535_pt1 | contig 25232 bp, 30 predicted proteins | sample MGYA00519936_ERZ824488 | MGnify/ENA primary metagenome ERZ824488 (study PRJEB31778, sample SAMEA3449153) | human gut metagenome | biome: human gut; feature: human-associated habitat; material: faeces | place: United Kingdom | collected 2010/2012 ... | reverse complement strand
ATACAAAATAATAATGATAAAAAGAAGCATGATAATGGCTATAAGGAGACTCAAACATATTTTAGCTTGTTTTGTTATTTTTATTTTCTTTAAATCCATAAAATTCACCTACTTGCACATATTCTATAACTTTATTTATAGACTGTCAAAAAAAATATCCTAATCCTTTAGGATATTTTTAACAATCAGATACATCCATATCCAATCCCAATTCACGTGGTAAAAAACGTGGACATACATTTTCTGATGATGTAATAACAGAAGCTGCTAATTTTGTTCCAATTTCAACTGCATCAGAAAGATCTTTTCTATAAGTAAGTCCTATTGTTAACCCTGCACAAAAAGCATCACCAGCACCTGTTGTATCTCTAACAGTTACTTTTTTAGCAGGACAGATTCCTTTATTTCCTAAATGATCAGCATAAATACTTCCTTTGCTTCCCATTGTAACAACCATTGATTTAATAGCTCCTGCAGAAACTTTTTGATAAATGATTTCACATAAATCTTTTGGACTTTTTTTACTATAATTTTCAGCAAAACCAGGCTCTTCAATTATTTTTATTTCGTAATCACTTAATTTTGATTCTTTAAGCAAATCTTTTAACATTTTATCGTTATTACCAGGCATTTGTTTAATACCTCTCATATTCATATAGATTTGTTTTATTATTTTTAAAATACTATAATAGATATAATAAAAATATTCGGTACCAATTAAATCATGTAAGTCATCAATACTTTTATTTACAATTAAAAATGATTTCAAATCATTGTTTCCATTAGATTCTTTCATAATATATTTCCCCCATTATTCTTATTTTTAATATTAATGTTTATTATCTTGTAACATATTTAATAAATCAATTTTAAACATATCTTTTTCAGCATTTGCTTTACTAATCATTACGCCTTTATATGTTGTTAATTCGGCCATATGTCCTTCTAATAATATATCAGATGGAGTTATAGTATCTAACATAACAACATTCTCTTTTTTATAAACAATGTAATGTAATTTAATATCACCGTGAACTTGACTAAACATATGATCACTCTTAAGTTTTAATTCATATGTTTCAGTTCCTTTAGCTTTATTCTTAGAAACTAGTTCTCCTAAAAAATTACCATTTCTTAATGCTGGATAAAAACTAAAGTTTAACTCTTTAAAAGCAAGCATATTATATTTTTTTAATGCTCTTTCTAATTTCTTATATTCATTTTCATTTATATAATCTAAGATATATCCTTTCATTTCTAAAACCCCCATATCCCTTATTTGTATATGTATTTTAGCATATATTTTATTAAATGTCAAATCATTTGTTCGTAAATTGATATTTTATACAATATTTTGTTTAATGATTTACTTTTTATTATTGTTTTTTTGTTATTATTTTGTCTGTTTTATATTTTTTTAAAACTTTTACAAAAAATTCTATTGCTTCGTCATAAGATATCATGACGTATGAAACGTATGAAAGTGTTCCAATATTATTACCATTGATTTCAATTTTTGAACGATTTAAACGTGCAATAGTTCCATTTTGGAATAAAATTGACATATTACTAAATAATTCTAACCAAACATTCATAAAATTCATTTTACGTGAATATCCTAATGATGCTAATCTGCTGTCTTCATCATCTATAACATCTATAATTGATCTAAATGTTTTTTTAAAGTAAAAATTCATTTTTTCTTCACTATAATCTAATATCTCTTCTCTTAAGATAAACATTGCACCTATTTTCGCAAATATTTTTTTAATGTAATCATAACTCATAAATCCAGTTTCTTTATTAATAGTTGCATATTTAACTTGATATTGTTTTGCATTAGAACTAACATCAGAATCAATTTCATATTTATCATTATAAAAATTCATTTTTAATGGCTTAATAGGTAACAATACTTTAGTATGCATTACATTATCATCTTTGGCAAGATCAGAAGAAATTTGTATATTCATTGTTTCAACGTTGCCATTAATAATCAATATTCTATCGTCTTTTTGAGAATATTTGATATCTAATTCATCAATATTATTATTAATAATTAATGGTCCATTACCATAATCATAATAATTTATTAAAATATTTATATGCTTACTTAAAATATGTTCTGGAAAAATATTAAAATCAATATCACATAAAGAAGAATATAATTTAAGGGTTTGCTCATATGCTTTATAATCATTAATTATATTAATTAATAAAGTATAAGTTTCTTTCTTATTAGTATCAGAATCAATAGATGCATCATTATTAGATCTGTTTGAAATATTAAGCAATTCATTTTTAAGCTGTTCTTCAGTTATATCATTTTTTGATAAATAGTTATTTACTCCTATTAACAGCTTGTAAAAATCTTTTACCACTAAATTACGTTTCAAGTAACTTACATAAATAGATTTTTTATCAGCAAAATAATCATTAAATCCGCTTTCATAATCTAATGATAATAATAACTTTAAATTAAAATTTATTATCTTTTCGGTAATTGGAAGGTTATCAAAATAATTAGAAAAAAAACTAATGTTAGAAGAGTTTGATAAATTCCAATAATCTTTATCATATTTTTCAAATATAGTCATTAAAATATTAACTATATCTTCTGAATATTGTTTATTCCCTTTAAATATTGGCGATTGTTTCAATTTTAATAAGACTAATTTGAAATCAATTATTGACCTATAAAATTCTTTTTCATTATTATCCGTAATAGAATTATAATATCTACTAAAATTAAAATAACTAAATGAGGGGAAATAAGTATAAACATTGAATATTATTTGATATAAATCTTCAAAGTCTTCTTTGGTTAATTTGTTTCTGCCATACTTATTAAAGATATTGTAAAACATTTTTATTTTCTTTAAATTATCAATTACATTTATTTGCACAACCATATTTTCTATTTCACTATTCGCAATTAAATCTAGTTGTTCTTTTAATTTATCTATTAAATCTTTATTTTCATATATAAATTTATCTATAAGTATTTCGATATATGTTGTTTTGTCTGTATTTGTCAAATTATCATCTAAATTAATTGAAGTGTTAAATAAATCTTTATAATCTTTCTCTACTTCGATATATCTATCATTTAATTCTTTTTCTGTTGGTTCATCTATATTTTTAGGATAGTTTGCAATGGCACAGGCGCAGTAATCAGTTATTTTTTGATTAGCAATAATAAGCATATTGTTTATAATGTTCATTTGATGATCTAAAGCTTTTAATATGTTTATTTTTCTTTTGCCTAAGACATATAACCCCATATGTTTAGCAAGATGTTTTTTATCTTTTCTTAATTCGTTTAAGGCAATATATTTATATTTTAAAGTATTATTTATTTCCGTTATTTTATGAGAATAATATATTAATTTTTTACTATCTATTATTGAATTAACAATATTACCAAAATGGTCATTATACATAATATCTAGGGCTAATTCTTGATACGTTTTTATTTCATTAAATAGTTCATTATCTAAATTAATATGATTATCTTCAGTATCATAAAAGTTTAGATATTCTTCTTTTAATTTATTAACATATTCTTGTTCTTCAGTAGTTAATTCTTCATATGTAGGCATTTTAGAATAGGCATTATTAACTATATCTGTATTATATATCTTATTTTTCTTTTTAAATAAATTATTCCAAAACATATACATTCCCCTTTTATTAGGGTTTATTCTAGCATAAAAGCAAAATTTATGCAAACATTTTTTTGACTTTTGCTTATTCATTAATTATTATTAAATATTTATCATATTAATTAATATGAATAAAAATATAAGTAGCCAACTATTTGATGTTGAAAAAGAAAATATTATTTGGTTAATATATCTTTTTATAATTGGAGCAAATTTTATTAGTAATTATTTTGAAGAAAAATATCTTTATACGGTCGATGAAAAGTATCGTAAAATTTTTAGATATATAAATATTCTTGTTTTGTTTATTGCGTTATGCATATATATTTATACTACTTATGTTACTTATAAAAACACAAAAAAAGATTCCCCAACTTATAGGAAACTTTTATTACTTGCAAGTATATGTATTTTAATAGGTGGTGCAATTTACTTATATGTTGAAGTGTATAAGAATGCAAATCCTGAAATAGATATTATTTAAACATATCCTCTAGAGATGTATCTTTACTAACACATTCGCCTTCTCCAGGTTTATCACCTTGTTTATAATCTTCTCCAATTAGAGAACAACCTGTCTTAGTCATTGCATCTTTTAGATATCCTCCAAAATATGAAACTAGTCCTACTACTAATACTGTAACTAATCCAATGATTACTACATATTCTACTAAGGCTTGACCACGATTATTTATTTTTTTCATATTTTCACCCTATCATTATTATCGCATTAATTTTGCATTTTTGTCAATTATTATATATAATGTAATTGTGATTGATTATGAAGATTGTAAAAGCAAATTCTTTTTTTATGAAATTTAAAGGATTAATGTTTAAAAAAAATGTGAATTATGGAATGTTATTTTATAAAACTAATATGATTCATACATTCTTTATGAGAATTAATATTGATATTTATGGTTTAGATGATAATTTGATTATTATAGAAAAAAGAAAAAATATTAAACCATGTAGTGTAGTTGTATTAAAAAATAGTAAAAATACTTTAGAAATACCTTCTTCATTAGATTATGAAATGAATATTGGAGATAGAATTAAATTTTAGTATTTATCTTTTTTTAAATTTTTGCTAAAATATATCGTGTTATGAAAGGGGCATAAATTTATGAAGTTACCTAATATTAAAATTTTAGATGAGTCAAATAAGATTTTACATGAAAAATCTGAAGATGTTGTTTTTCCTTTAGATAGTAAAACTAAAAAACTTATTGATGATTCTTTAACATATTTAGAAATGAGTCAAATTGAAGAATATTCTGAAAAATATGATTTAAGACCGGGAATGGGACTTTCTTTTGTTCAAATCGGGATTAAAAAAAGAATATTTGTTATTTCAGAAGAACTAGATGATGGTAAATTTAGAAGATATGTTGTTATTAATCCGAAAATTATTAGTAAAAGTGAGGAATTAATATACGTAGGCGAAGGTGAAGGTTGTTTATCAGTAAATCGTGAAGTTGAAGGCATTGTTCCAAGATATGCTAGAATTACTGTTGCGGCTTTTGATGAAAATGGAAATCCTTTTACTATAAGAGTTCGTGAAGATATTTCGGTTGCATTTCAACATGAAATTGATCATTTAAATGGTATTTTATTTGTAGATAAAATTGATAAAAAGAATCCATATAAAAATAAAAATCTAATGAGAGAAATATAATCATTAGATTTTTTTCTTTTAAGTTAATCTTATAATATCTTGAATTGTTATATATACCATTAAAAGCATTAATAGAATGAATCCAACTGAATGGAAGACATTCTCAACTTCTGGTTTTACTTTGCTTCCTTTAATTGCTTCTATTATTACAAACAATACTCTTCCTCCATCAAATGCTGGAAATGGAATTGCATTAATAACTGCTAAATTTATACTTAAATATGATGTTAGATATAAAAGTTGTCTAAATGTTCCAGCACTCTTAACAACAGTATACATACCAACGGGTCCAGATAACGCTGATAAAGATAATTTACCGGTAAATAAATTAATTATTATTAGTAACATTGTAGATACAATACTACCTAACTTGGTAAAGGCAAATTTTAATGAGGGTAAGAATCCTCTTATTTCTTTATCTCCAACTCCAATACCAAATACTTTAGTTTCTGTACCATCTTCATTTATTTTGCTTAATGGGGTTATTTGATAACTTTTAATAGTACCATCTTTCTTCTCAACTTCAAATTCAGTATAAGGTTTATCATTTTTATAACTCATTATTAATGTTACTTTATCCCAAGTATTTACTTTATAACCATTTATTTTGGTAATTTTATCACCGACTTCAATGCCTGCTTCAGCAATAGGATAACCTTCTGGAGCATAACCTACTATTGATTTTTGTTCTGTATGTCCCCAAATAAGTGATTGAACAAATAGTAGAACTAATGCTAGTAAAATATTCATTGTTACTCCGGCTAATAATATTATTACTCTTTCTAATTTAGAACGATTACACATGTATTCATTCTTTTTTATTTTTTTATTTTCTTCGTCTTCAATAACTTCTCCAGCCATTGCACAAAATCCACCAATTGGTAATAATCTAATGGAATATTCGGTTGGATCGTTTTTATTTTTTCTTTTAAATGAGTAAATTTTAGGTCCCATTCCAATAGCAAATTCATTAACATAAACTCCTATTTTTTTGGCTGTAATAAAGTGTCCAAATTCGTGAACAAACACTAAAACTCCTAAAATTAATATTAAATATATAATTGATAACATTGTTTCCTCCTATAAATAATCTATAAATATTATAAACAAATATGATACAAATATGATACTATCTAATCTGTCTATTATTCCACCATGTCCAGGAATTAAGTTACTAAAGTCTTTAATATTATGATTTCTTTTAATAGCACTAAAGAATAAATCACCTATTTGAGCTATTATACTTGCAAGTATTAAAATTAAAACTTTGTTTAAAGTTAGAGTATTTCCGATAAAATATATATAATATATTGAAGAAAGAATGGTTGATACTAAAAGCCCGGTAATACATCCTTCCCATGTTTTTTTTGGTGATAACTTTGTTACTTTGTGTTTTCCAATTAACATACCACCAAAGTAAGCGAATGTATCTGTAAAAATTGGAATTAATATTAACAAAATAAAATAACTTAAAGAATAATTTCTAGTTGATAATAAAAAGTTTAAACCTAATCCGACTAGAAGTAAAAAGCTTGTTAAGCTAAAAGCATCACTGGTTGTATATTCATTACTTGGTTGGTATTTTATTACAGGTATTAATGTTAATAGTATGGCTAACGCTAATAATTTGAAATCGAAGTTATTAATTAGAAAATTCGACTCATAATTATTAAATATTATTATCATATAGGTTATAAACGATAATATTTTCACTATTTTTGGGTATTTATTTAATTTAATTATTTCATAAAATGACATTAATCCTATAACTGCGATGCCTAATATGAATGCCTTTTTTCCAAGTATTATTAATGGAATCGCTATCATTAACATTATAATTGCACTTATTATTCTTTTTTTCATTAGTTTCCTCCAAATCTTCTATGACGATGATTATATTCTTCTAAGGCTAGATCAAACTCGTGTTCATCAAAATCAGGAAAATATACTTTGGTGAAGTATAATTCGGCATAACTTGCTTGCCATAACATGAAATTTGATAGTCTATATTCTCCACTTGTTCTAATGACTAAATCTAGAGGTGGGATATCTTGATATAAATACTGACTGATATTTTCTTCGGTTATTTCTTTATTGTCTTTAGCTAATTTATTACAAGCGTCGACTATTTCTGACTTTGATCCATAATTAAAGCAAACGTTTAAAGTGCCACCACCGGTGTTGTCTTTAGTTAATTCGGTAACTTTATCAGTGCAAGCTAAGACTTTATCAGATAAATTTTCTCTTCGCCCAGAAAAAACTACTTTAATATTATCTTTAGCTAAATTCTTTAATTTTTTATTAAATGTAACGATAAGTAAATCCATTAAATAACTTACTTCTTCTATAGAACGATTAAAATTTTCCGTTGAAAAAGCATAGATACTTAAATATTTAATTCCTTTATCAAATACATATTTAGCAAGAGAACATATGCGATCTGCTCCTGCTCTATGTCCTTCAAGTGATTTCTTATTTTTTTCTTTGGCCCATCTACGATTTCCATCCATAATGATACCAACGTGAGTTATTTTATTTTCCATTTTTTCACATCCTAATAAAATTATATAATTAAATTATTATTTATGCAAAATATATTTGTACTTTTAACAAAAAAGAAAATGGATGTTACTCCATTTAAATTTTAATTTTATTTTGAAACTAATTTATATAATGCTTTATACGGAAGTGTTGCACAGGTTTTACGACTTTCTTGCTTGTACATTTCATCAAAAGCGAGTGATTCATTCATTTTATCTTTATCATAATCTTGTTCATTTATCATGTTGTTAAAATTATCTATTATGGCCAAAGCCTCTTCTTTAGTTTTACCAATAATTTCTTTTAACATTATAGATGTACTGGCTGTTGATATAGCACAGGCTTCTCCGTCAAAGTAAGCATCTTTAATGATATTTCCATCAAATTTAATAAATATATTTATATTATCAATGCATGATGAATTATTAGCGTTTGCTGAATTAAAGTCTTCTCCTTTGGATTCTTTATGAAAAGGATTACTATAATTATCTAATATTATTTCTCTTCTGACTTCTGGTTCCATTAAATCATTTCCTTTATTATTTTATCTTTATTTGATAATAGTTCAACTAAACTATCTATCTCTTCTTTAGTATTGTAAAAATATAAACTTACTCTTACAGTATTTTTTACGCCGATTGAATGTTTTAATATTTTAGCACAATGATTGCCTGCTCTAACACAGATATTGTATTTATTTAAATAATAGGCAACATCTTGACTAAAAACATCTTCTACATTAAAGGCGACTATTCCACTGTCGGCTTCTTCATTTACAATTTGAATATATGGTATTTTTTCTAGTTTGCTTATTAAATATGATTTTAATTTTTGCTCGTAAATACTGATGGTATCCATTCCAATTTTTTCTAAGTAATCAATGGCAGCTCCTAGTCCAATTACACCAGCAATATTAGGAGTTCCTGCTTCTAATCTTTGAGGTAAATCTTTTAAATATACTTCATTTTCGTTATCAAAAGATTCATTCATTCCACCACCTAAAAGGATTGGCTCTACTTCTTCTAATAATTCTTTTTTACCATATAAAACACCTACCCCAGTTGGCCCACACATTTTATGACCAGAAAAGGCTAGAAAATCGACATCACTATCTTTAACATCACATTTACGATGAGGAACACTTTGGGCTCCATCACAGACTACAAATATATTATTTTCATGGGCAAGTTTACATATTTCTTTCATTGGTCTTATATCACCAACAACGTTTGTTATTTCAGCAAGTGAGATTACTTTGGTTTTAGGAGTTATTGTCTCTTTTAAATTTTCTAATGTAACATGAAGGTTTCCATCTAATTTAACTCTTTTTATTACTACTCCATATTTTGTTGCTAATCTAAACCATGGCATAACGTTGCTAGCATGTTCGGCATCAGAAATTATAACTTCATCGCCGGCTTCTAAGTTATTTTCAAAGAATCCTTTTACAATTAGATTTAGACTTTCGGTTGCTCCACTAGTAAAGACTACTTCATCCGGATTTGCATTAATAAATTTAGCAACTTTAATTCTAGCATTTTCATATTCAACATCAACTTTATAGCTTAAGCTGTAATCTCCTCTATGGGCATTTGCACAATATTTAGTATAATATTCATTCATTTTGTCTAATACTACTTTAGGTTTAAAAGTTGTTGCACCATTATCTAAATAGATTACATTGTCCATAAGTTCTTTAGGAAAATCATCACGATGCATAAATATTTCACCTCCTTGAATTTAAATATTCTCTTATTTTAGTTTTTAATTCTTCATTATCAATAACGCTTAATAAATATCCTTGAATTATTAGTTTTTCGGCGTTTTCTTTATTTATTCCTTTACTCATTAAATAAATCACTTCATCTTTATTAATATTTCCAATGGCATTTTCATGATTAGCTATTATTTGGCTAGTTTTGATATACATATTGGGTTTGCAAATAACTTTTCCGTTATTAATATTTATTATTTTAATTTTTTCATCCAATATATTGTTATTATTATTTTTTAGTAATGTACCATCTATGTCTACTTTTGATGTGCCGGAATTATTAACTCCTCTTACATTTACTAATACATTTGATTTTTCACCAGCATAGTTAATGTTTATCTCTAAGTCATAATTGGTATTATTAATATATGAATGATTAAGGACTAGACTTGAATTAGTTCCAATATAAATATTTATTTCATTATTATCATCTATAGCATCTATAAAATAATTTATAGTTAAAGATGAATTATCTTTTATTTCTATCGTTTTATTTCCTAATGATTTATTAAAATAATTTATTTCTTTAACTATATCATTATCTACTAATATTATATTATCTTTTTTCATTTGCATCTACTTAATTAACCTAGATATTCTTATATCCTTGATTTTCTATTTTCTTTGCTAGGGATAAATCACCAGATTTAATGATATGGCCATCTTTCATTATATGAATGTGACTAGCATTTAACATAGTAAGAAGTGGTTCATGATGAGTTACTAATAAGATTGATGCTTTGGGATGAGTTTCTAAATATTCATTCAAACTATTTGTTACTGTTTTTAGGGAGTCTATATCTAAGCCACTATCTAATTCGTCTAAAATAATTAGACTAGGCTCTAGCATCCATAAGTGAAGGAGTTCATTTTTCTTTCTTTCGCCACCACTCATTCCTTCATTGATTCCACGGTGAATAAAACTTTTAGGAATATCTAATTTTTCACAAATAGATGTCATTTTTTTATTAAAATCAAATATCGATATTGGATTAGGATTATTTTCATTTAGTCTTAGTCTTAACATTTCAGCATTTGATACACCAGGTATTTCAATTGGACTTTGATTTAAAAGATAGATTCCTAATCTTGCACGCTCACTTACATTTAATTTTAATAAATCCGTGTCATTATAAAAAATACTACCACTTGTTACAATGTAATTAGGATCACCCATAATTGTTTTACATATAGTGCTTTTTCCAATTCCATTTGGTCCCATAATAGCATGAACTTCTTTTTCGTTAACGGCTAGATTAAAATCTTTTAATATTTCTTTTTCTCCAACTGATACACTTAAATTTTTAATTGTAAGCATAATAAATACCTCCTAAATCATTTTACAATAATCTAATAAAAACTACAAACATAGTTTTAATTTTTGTAGTTTTATCTGTGATATTTTTCGCTATTTTCGGGTTTAAATTCAGAAATCAATCCTTTGTTTTGAAATTCAGCTAATAATACTGATTTAATTTCATCATCCATACCAGCAGAACTGCATAAGTATTCAAAATCATCTAGAGATATTTTACCGACGCTTTGCGAGTAATCTGAAATTAAACCTTTACTTTTATATCCTATCTCTAGAAGTCTTTTCATATATGGATCTAATTTCATTGATTCACATAAAAAATTAAAATCATCTAGAGATATTTTACCAACACTTTGCGAGTAATCTGAAATTAGTCCTTTACTTTTATATCCTATCTCTAAAAGCCTTTTCGTATGTGAATCTAATTTCATTGCTTCACATAAAAAATTAAAATCATTTAATGTGATTGCATTATCTTCTTTTATTTGTTTTTTAATATCATCCAACTTTGAATATTCTGAAATTATTTGAGGATCATCGCAATTTAAAATAAATGCTTCTTTATTACTTAATTCACCACCATTTTTTATTTTTTCTAACAAATCGTCAGCTTCTTTGGTAAAGTTTATACGATTATTAGCAAATAATTCGTATTCTTGTTTAATTGATGCAATCGCTAAACTTTTAAGATCATCTTCAGAATACTTATCATTGTATTTATTTTTTAAGTTTGCTAATCTTTCACTTATGTCTAAATTAGGGTTATTGTTTATTTCATCAATACTTATAGTTATTTTCTGCATATTTAATTCTCCTTTTTTATTAAATTATAACAAATAAATTTTGTGATTTCGTGTTTTTTTCAAATGTTTAACAAATCTTTACATTGTTATTTATAATAATTTTCTTTATTTTTACTTATAATTTTTATATCTTCGTCACAATAATATTCTTTGTAAATATTTTCATAATCTGATGCTAAATCGTTATTAAATGTATAACAGTAATTTAATAATTTATAAAATAAACTTTTAACTTCTTCATCATTTGCAAATGGCAGACTTAAGATGGAATCGAATAGTTTACTTATGGTTTGCTCATTAGTTATATGATATTTTATAATTTTTTCAACTTCTTCATTAAGATTATTTAATTGTTTGCTAGATATTTCAATTAATTCATTTATTAGTTCCTTTATTTCTTGAAAATCGTTTTTCATACTTACCCCACTATTTCGAATTTTGAAAATAAGTTTTATTTAATATTTTTAGATAATTATTTGGCAGATTTGATCTAGCGACAGTGATTTCTTCATCATTCATCCTGTAAAGTGCCTCGACAACTTCTCCTACATGGTTCAATAATCGAGTTTTGATATTAAATATCATTAATTTTTAGCATAAATAATCATTTCCTTTAACTAATTATAACATTAATATTTGCTGGTTTATATAATAATTCATTTTTTCATAATACAAAAAATTTGTTTTATCTAATTACAATATTTAGCAATAATGATTACTTCCTGTATACATCAATTATATCACACTAATTCATATTCTCTTGCGATTATTCTATCATCAGAACAATATTTAATAACATATTCATTATCTTGTTTACAAATGATAATTCCAACTGTATCATTTTCTTCTATTGTTTTTATTTTTTTATCAATATAATTCATGTAAATCATAATTTGGCCAGTATGTTCTTTCTTTAGTTCAGTTATTTTTAATTCCACCACAACATAGCATTTGTACTTAATATTATATAATAGTAAATCTATGTAATTATATCTATCATCTAACTTAATGGGATACTCACTTTTAATAAATGTGAAACTACTTCCTAATTCATCTAAAAAGTTTTCTATGTCTTCTAAAATTAGTTTTTGCAATATCTTTTCTGAAAAAATATTATATTTATTGCTATTTTTGATTAAAATTGGATTTTTTACAAAATCAACTATATTAGATTCATCTTGTTTCATTAATTTATTTTTAGTTTTAATATGTAATCTTTCATATTCTTTATGCTTAATAATTTCTTCTAATTGCCTTTTTGATAAGTTCCTTTTTTCTATTTCATTAGCATAATAGTTTATTTCATTATTATCATTTAAACTAAATAATTGTCTAATATGACTAATTGATAATTTGGTCCCCAGTGGGGACCATTTTTGTTCTTCAAAAAATTGATATAATTGTCTCATTCTTCTTAAAGTTCTTGGGTTGTATTTCTTATCAACTTCAAGTGATAATTTTTTTGAATATTTACCAATTATATCATCGCCATATTTTTTACCAGCTTCTAGTAATAATTTACCTACCTCATAATGTGTCAAAAGAGTATGCCTTTCTTTTGAATAATCTTTTACTTTTGAATATATTTCATTATCAATTAATTTATTTTTTATTTCATTATAATAGTTCATATTACTCCTTTCTACGGACTACAAGTCTCAATTTTTAATTTATTATTTTTAATCTTAAACATAATGCTTCCGTTCTCATCTGTTCTATATATTTTTGAATGATCTAGATTATTTAATACTTCTTTATTTGGATGACCATACCTATTATTCTTTCCAACACTAATAATAGAGTATTTCGGATTTATCTTATTAATAAAATTTTTACTACTACTTGTCTTACTTCCGTGATGGCCTACTTTTAATACATCTATATTTGATATATTATGTCTTTCTAATATATCCTTTTCTTTATCTACTCCAGCATCGCCCATAAACATAAATTTATAATTATTTATTAAATGAATACTATCTTCCATATGATCAAAGTCTCCATGTGGTGACATACGTTTATACATATAAATTTGAGCAAAAAAGATTGCAAATTAAAATTCAATGTTTTTTTAAAATTTTAATGTTTTAAATTAATTGTTTTTTGACTTTTTATGATTTATTCGTTTGTTTTTCTTTGCTTAATTAAATCTTTCAACTCTTCAACATTTTTAAACATATTTTCATATCCTATACATTAAATCATATTAATTCATATTCTCTGGCAATTATTCTATCATCAGAGCAATATTTAATTACATATTCATTGTCTTGCTTACAAATAATAATTCCTACTGTATCATTTTCTTCAATGGTTTTTATATTTTTATCAATATAATTCATATAAGTCATAATCTGACCTGTATGTTCCTTCTTAAGTTCAGTTACTTTTAATTCTACAACTACATAACACTTGTATTTAATATTATAAAGCAGTAAATCAATATAATTATATCTATCATCTAATTTGATCTTATATTCGTTATCAATAAAAGTGAATCCATTACCTAATTCTTTTAAAAATGTTGGAATGTCCTCAAGTATTAACTTTTGCAGTATTTTTTCGGATATAATTTCCTTTTTATTACTATTTCTAATATGAATAGGATTTTTAACAAGGTCTATTATTCTTATATTATTCCTACTTTTCAATTTATTTCTTGCATCAGCTGGTATTCTTTCGTACTCATTAGATTTTATTTTATTTCTTAATTGTCTAACATCTAAATTATAGACTTCACATTGATTGACATAATATTCTATTTTATTTATATCGTCAAATGATAACATTTCATACCAATGACTCCATGTTAACTTTCCCGACAATGTCGGGACTTTTTCAATTATATTATAAAATTGTTTAATTTTATATAATAATGATGGCGTATATTTTTTGCCAAATTTATTTGTTAATCTTTTAGAATAGTCCTTTATTACATTTTTTCCATACTTAGTATCTACATTTTTAAGTAGTTCTCCAACTTCTAAATATGTTTTTATTTTTTCCTTTGCTTTTGAATAATCTTTTACATTTTGATATATTTCATGATTTAATATCTTGTTTTCTATTTGTTGATATGTTTTATCAATTTCTTCTATCATATCTACTCCTTTCTACGGACTACAGGTTTCAATCTTTAATTTGTTATTTTTAATCTTTAACATAATACTACCATCTTGATCTGTTCTATATATTTTTGAATCATTTAAAGTGTCTAATACTTCTTTATTTGGATGACCATATCTATTATTCTTTCTAACACTAATTATGGAATACTTTGGTTTTATCTCATAAATAAATTTTTTATCACTACTTGTCTTAGATCCATGATGTCCTACTTTAAGTACATCTATATCACTTATATTATATTTATCTAAAATATCTTTTTCTTTCTCTATTCCAGAATCTCCCATAAACATAAATTTGTAACCATCTAACTCTATATAAATAACATTACTATTATCATTTTCATTATCATATTCTTTTGTTTGAAGAAAGTATAATTTGCTATTATCTATATTTAATTCTTTAATGCATGAATAATATTTAATCTTCTTTTTTTCTAACACTTTAATTAGTTCTTTTTCTAAATCATTAAATTCACTACAATTAAATATCACTTTTTCTACTTTGAAGTTTTCTATTAAATTAATTGATTCTCCCATATGGTCATAGTCTCCATGTGGTGATTGTCAAAAAGTAAGTCGAATTATTTATTATATAATAGTTATGATATAATTAATGTGGTGATATTATGGAAAATAAAAATATTTTGGATATAAATAGAAATGATTATATTAAATATAATAATGGTACTTCACTTGATAGAATGTTAAATGATTATTATAAAGCTATTAATGAAAGTAATGAATTAATCACTCATTCAAATATTGCGGGTATGGATCAAGTTGTTGTTTCAACCTCTGATAAACCAATTATTGGTACACAAGCTTTAGATGCTTGTTTTGGAATCCTATTATACGATAGAAAAAATAAATTTTGAATTTGTGGTCATGCCGACCCTAAAAATATTTTCAGTATAGTTGTAAAAATGTTAAAGCAAATTCCTAGTACTACGGAAGGAAATGTTGAATATACAATTATTTTTGGATATTGTGCTATTGAACAAAATAATTTTAAAGGTGTTGAAGAAATACAAGATATTTTAAGAAATTATATGTCAGTAAATCCTAAAATACATTTCACTTCATTAAAAACACCGTTCAATCCCTCAATGCCAAATGGTTTGTTATGTTACGATTTTGCTTTCGATACAATATCCGGAAAGGATATTACAAGTATTGTATTTAAAAATTATGCTGAAGAACAAAGGAGACACCATATTTAATAAGAACAGATTATATAATCTGTTCTTTTAATATAACACTAATTCATATTCTCTTGCAATTATTCTATCATCAGAACAATAATCTATTACATACTGATTATTTTGTTTACAAATAATAATGCCAACAGTTTTATTATCATCAATACCTTTTACATTTTTATCAATATAATTCATATAATTTTGAATTTGACCTGTATGATTTGAATTTAACTTAATTACCTTCAGTTCTATTACAACAAAACATTTAAACTTAATATTATACAAAAGTAAATCGATATAATTATAACTATCTCCTACTTTAATTTTAAATTCATTATCTATAAAACTAAATCCAGTTCCTAACTCTTTCATGAAAGATACAATATCTTCCAAAATCAATTTTTGTAATACTTTTTCTGAAAATATATCATACTTATTGCTATTTTTAATAAAAATTGGATTCTTGATAAAATCAACTATATCGAATTCTTTTTGTTCTACTGATTTATTTTTAGTAGTTTCCGGAAGTCTTTCATATTCATTAGATTTTATTTTTTCTCTTAACTGCCTAACTGATAAATTATTATTTTTAACTAATTCTATGTAATAATTAATTTTATCAGTATTCTCAAAAGATAGTAATTCACAATAATGCGACCAAGATAATTGTGCAGACAGTGTCTGCACTTTTTCATTCAACTCATAAAACTTTAACATTAACCATAGATTTCTCTTACTATAACCCTTACCTAATTCATATGTTAATCTCTTCGAATATTCTTTTATTATTCCTTCTCCATAATGATTACCTGCTTCACTTAACATTCTTCCAACATTGTAATATGCATCCAAATCACTCTTATTAATTGAATAATTTTTAACTTTCCGATTTACCTCATTATTTAAAAGTTCACTTTTTATTTCATTATAGTAATTCATATCTACTCCTTTCTACGGACTATATGTCTCAATTCTTAATTTATCTTTTTTAATTTTAAACATAATACTACCATCTATATCTGTTCTATAAATTTTACTATTACTTAAATTATCCAATACTTCTTTATTTGGATGACCAAATTTATTATTCTTACCCACTGAAATAATTGAATACTTTGGATTTACACTATTTATAAATTCTTCACTACTACTTGTTTTAGAACCATGATGTCCTACTTTTAATATAAAAACATCACCTATATCATAATTATTCATAATATCTTTTTCAGTATTTATAGATGCATCTCCCATAAATAATAATTTATAATTATCAATAATAACTAGCAATACTAAACTATCACTATTTTCATTATTATAATGTTTACTATTTAGTGAATATATTTCTACATTATCTATCTTAATATAACTATTATTAAAGCTTTTAATATTAAGTTTCTTTTCAAGTAAATTATATTTGCCTTTATTAGTAAATCTATTTTTAACATTAAAATTATTCACTAAATCAATACCATATCCAGCATGATCATAGTCTCCATGTGTTATAAATAAATAATCTAATTTCCTTATACCAATACTTTTAAAAAATGGAATAACATTACTTTTCATTAAACTATAATTACTTCCTACTTTACCACCTGTATCAATTAAAATACTTTTATTATTTTTAGTGACAATAAGTGCTGAATCTCCTTGACCAACATCAATAAAATAGACATAATTATTTTTATCAAAATCACATCTAAAATATAGAAAAGATAAATATATAATAAATATCTTTTTAAGATTAATCTTTTTCACTATAAGTATTAATAATACATAATAAATTATTATTAAAAATAAACTCATCTTAGGAAATATCAATTTAATATTAAAAATATTAGAACTAACTTTAGATACATATTCCATTATTATAATAAGGAAATTAAGTATAAAAGATAGTTTACTTATAAATACAACAATTATTGATAATGGAAAAACTATATATGTTACATATGGAATAAAGAATAAATTATTAATAAATCCTAATATATTTATTTCATAAGACATATTAATTATTATTGGTAAACTAGATAATGTACTTAAAATACTTATTACTAATATAGATAATAAGTTATTATTGATTTTATTTTTCTCATTAAAAAGTAATATAAAAAAACTTATACAAAAAGATAATATAAATCCAGTATCATATATGTAGAATGGATTTATAAATATAAGTATTGAAAAAACAATATATAATAAATATTTAGGTTTTATATAAAGATAATAAACGTTATTTATACTTGATAATATAAAGAATAATACACTTCTTACGATAGATGGTGTAAAAGAAGCAATGAATGCAAAGAATATTAAAAATAAACTTGTAATAAAATATGATAGCTTTTCACTTAATTTAATCTTCTTTAATATAAATAATATAATACTACTAAACATAGACACATGAAGACCAGATAATGCGAATAAATGAGTTATACCATTTATTTTATAATTATTAAGTACTTCACTATCTATATAATATGATTTACCAAGTATAAAAGCATATAAATAATCATTATATTTTATTGTATCTATCCTCTTATATATAGAATTCTTTATATTTAAAAATATATTATCATTTTTACTTATCATTTTGATTTTATCTATTTTAATAATGTAATAAATATATTTATGATACAAGTAATCCTTATAATTAAAGTTATTAGGAATAGTATTGTTATTTGGTACGTTTATTTCTCCTTCAATATAAATTTTATCACCAAAAGAATAATTATCTTTAAATTCTTTTACTTTTTCATCATTATCAATATAATATTTACCTATTATATTATCAAAATATATAGTAATTGTTTTATCATTTATTTTATAGTCATTAATAATAAGTTCATATGAGTTATTGGTGAGTATTGGAACATCTATTTTCTTATTAATATTAATTAAAAGAAATATACATGTAATAAAAAGTAATATATAGTATAAATAATCACACAGTAATATTATTCTTAATTTTAGAGAAAAGTGTTTCACTTATACCATCTACTTTTAGAATATCATTTATTGTTTTAAATTTACCATTCTTATTTCTATAATTCACTATTGATTTAGCTTTAACCTCTCCTATACCACTTAAATTAGTAAGTTCACTTACACTAGCAGTATTAATGTTAATTACTTTAGAAGTATTTTTAGTTGTTGTTGTCTTTTTAATAATTGTAGTAGTGTTATCATTATAGCAAGCATCATTTTTGACTTCTTCACATATACAAGGCGCTGTTACTTCTAATTTATTATCACGTTTAGCATCACTAATCTCTTTATTAGAATAAATAACTATAGTGTTTTCGTCTTCTAATATTTTTGATAAACTAATAAATCTAGTATTAGCATTTTTAGTTAGTCCTCCTGCTTCATTAATTAAGTCATTAACTCTACTTCCAACTTTCATTTTATATACATTTGGATTCTTTACTTCACCTTTAATATCTACATACATAAACTCTTGTTTTTCTTTCTGTGATTCATTTTTTTCTGTATTTTCTTTTTTATTTTGAATATTCATATTTAAAATATTAGAATTGTTTTTTTCACTTTTAATAGTAGCAATACTTTTATAAAAATAAATAAATTCAAAAGTGCTTATTAAGAGTAATACAACTGGAATTAATATTTTAAATTTATTTTCCTTCACATAACTAATAATATTTTCATTTAAATAATTGATAATTTTGTCTTTCATCTTAACCTCCCTCTATTATATATATAAGAGAAAAGTTTCAAAAACACTTCTTTTTTTATAAAAATTCGTAAAAAAAATCACTTGATTTCTCAAGTGACTTTTGCACACATTTTTATTAGAATGTAACAGGTTTATTTTTATAGTTAAGAACTAGATAACCTATTCCGAATGCTACCATTGTTACTACAAATAATAATGCAACATTAGTAACTCCTGTAGATGGATTATATTGTAATTTAATTGTTCCAACTACACTAGTTGTATTAACTTTACCACCAACAACTACATTTTGGAAGAATGGATATCTTGAATAATAAATCTTTCCTCTATTTTCAGCTGGTTCAAACACTAATGCATTGTCTGCTGTAGCCTTTAAATTGATTTCACTAATTTTTCCGCTTTTTGGAACAGATATATAAAATTCAAGACCATTTTCAAATTTAGTTATTTCATTTCCAAGTTTATCAACTATTTTAACTTTATCTTTATAAGAATCAGTTACTTCTAATTTTATTTCAGCTGTAGAAACTACTTTAGCATCTATAGCATAAGGTCCATATTTAATAATTCCGTTATTAGTACTATAAACTTCTTTACCAGCAGCTGGTTTTACAAATTCTATAGTATTAGCATAAGTTAATGATCCATAGTTAGTATAGATATCTCTATCTTGAATTAAGAATTGATATAACTTATTAAGTTCTTTTAGTTCTACTCCATTTACACCAGTAAGTGAATTACCAATTTTAACTCCATCTACTGTTGCTCCTGTTGCTTTCCATATTGAAAATTGAACTACTACAAATACATAGTCTTCAATCTTTTTATCTACATCAATTGTTTCTCCTGAATGTAATGCTTCTATTTCAGTCTTTAATGTAGTAATATCTGCGCCAGCTAATTCTAATGCTTCTTTAACACTTAATGTTGGATAACTATGTTCAAGTATCCATAATGCATGATTATAATTATAAGTATTTTCAAATGGTGTAACAGAATAATTAATATACATTATATCACTTTTCTTAAATGTATAAGTATAATATTCATCACTACCCTTGCCAAGTGCATTATTCATTTCAGCACCAGTAACACTGTATCCTTGATCATAAGTAACGTTCTTAATAGCAACAGTTACTTCATTACCAGCAGTAAATGTACTTATAAAATTATCAAGATTGTTAACAAATTCAGTACTAAATTCAAGTGTTGGGCCTATTTCCATGTGAGTACCTATTTTATTTTTAAATAAATTTCTAAGTGCTTCTTGATTAGCAAGTTCTCTCATAAGACCAAATCTTGCAATTGCTTTAGCATGTGCTTCTTTAGTACCAGTACCATCTTTAGCAAATTCATGGTATCCTTCAGGATATTTCATATTCTTATCTAAACAATATGAATACTTAGTGTTAGTTAAATTATTATTGGCATCATATGTTGTAGAAAATTCTAAAACGCCTAATAAATCACCAGCTGGATCATGAGTAATGTCATTACCATTAGCATCTTTGAATGTTATTTTACTATAATCAATTTCTCTTGTTTTTTCAACAAAGAAATTATCTTCAGCATTAACATTCACTGTTATCATTAATAAAAATAATACAGTTAATAATTTAAAATATTTTTTCATAAACATCTCCTTTATCTTCTTATAGTTAAATAATATCATTTTTTAATAAAAATGACAATATAAAAGAGAAAATTATTAAAACTTTCTCTTCAATGTAAAATCTTTTCTATTGTATTTTCTCTTTAATTCAGGTGCCATTCTTATTAATGATTGTAATGCTATATAACCACATTTTTCTTTATCTGTTGTATCTTCACTAATTATTTGATTAAGTATTTTATTAGACATTAGTAATGGCATAATTATAAGTAAACTTTTTAGGTAACATGTATTTAATGATAAACTTCTAAAATTTCTTGGTGAGCTCATAGTACTTTCATTTAATTTAACTATTTTTCTACATAATTTATCAAATACTCTTTTTTCTTCATCATCTAATGCTTCCATTACTTCACTAGGTCTAGCATCTTTATCTATCTTATATATAAATGAAAAATCATATAATGGTTTATTAATTTCTTTTTTATGACTACCACATTCTGAATCTTCTTTTACTTCTTTTATTAGATTTAAAAATATATTATTTTTTCTTGCTGTAGTTCCTCTATATGCTTCACTTGCTTCTTTATGTATAGTATTACTAATCATATTAAAAGCCATACAATTTCTTACATGAAGATACATTCTATATCCACATAATAAATCATCATCTGCTTCTCTAAATAATAAATACCATTCACCATTTCTAATTTTATTAAAATCTTCTTCACTATATGACTGTACGAGTAAATCAACAAAACCGCAAAAATTTTTATCTAAATCATTAAAGAAACAACTATAATAATAATCTTCTACTTTAGTAAGTTCATCAAGCATTCTTAAACATTTTTCATATTCTAAACTGCTTGACATACCTTTTTCATCTAGCATAGCCATTCTTTTATAACAGATAAGTATATTTTTGGTAATATTACTTATACTTAAGAATAAATTTTTACTATCCATATATACCTTCCCCTTTAACGAGGCATATTATATTATAAATTATAAATTTTATCAAGAAAAAAAGTAGAATTTCTTCTACAATGAATATTATTCTTCTACTTTTTCTTTATCTTTTTTAGATTTATTATCTTTTTTTTCTATTTTAGGTAATAATTCTTTTCTTGATAAGTTAAGTTTTCCTTTTTTATCATATCCAGTTGCTTTAACAACTATTTCATCTCCTACTTTTAATAAGTCACTTGGATGATTTACTCTCTTGTTATCAAGTTGGCTTACATGAACTAGTCCTTCACAACCTGGCCATAATTCTACAAAAGCACCAAAGTCTTCAATTTTAACTACTTTTGCTGTATAAACAGCTCCGATTTCAACTTCTTTAACTATATCTTCAATCATACCAATAGCTTTATCAAGAACATTCTTATCCATATGATAACATACTACATTTCCTTCTTCATCAATATCAATTTTAACAGCATCTTTACTATTAACTGATGTAACATTACTTGATTCTAAGATAATCTTAGTTATCATATCTCCACCTTTACCAATAACATCTTTAATCTTATCAGGCGAAATCTTCATTGTTCTAATTTTAGGAGCATAAGGTGATAATTCATGTCTTACTTCTGGTATAGTTGCTTCCATAACGTCAAGTATTTGCATTCTTGCTTTATGAGCTTTATCAAGAGCTTCTTTAAGTACTTCTCTTGTAACACCTTTAATTTTGATATCCATTTGTAAAGCAGTAATACCTTTTCTAGTACCAGCAACTTTGAAATCCATATCTCCCATGTGGTCTTCTAACCCTTGAATATCAGTTAAAATTGTATATTTAGAATTGCAAGTTCCATCTTCAGTAATAAGTCCCATAGCAATACCAGCTACAGGTGCTTTAATTGGTACACCTGCTGACATAAGTGACATACATCCAGCACAAATACTAGCTTGACTAGATGAACCATTACTTTCAAGTACTTCAGATACTACACGTACTGTATATGGAAATTCTTCTTGACTAGGCATAACTTGTAATAATGCTCTTTCAGCTAAAGCGCCATGTCCAATTTCACGTCTACCAGGGCTTCCATATCTACCAGTTTCACCAACACTAAATGCTGGGAAATTATAATGGAATATGAATTTCTTACTTTCTTCAAGTCCTAAACCATCTAATATTTGTTCTTCGTTTTGAGCACCTAAAGTAGTGATTGCAAGTGCTTGAGTTTGACCTCTTGTAAATAACGCACTACCATGTGTTCTTGGAAGTAAATCAACGTCTGCTGATAATTCACGTATTTCATCCATTCCTCTTCCATCTGGTCTAATATGTTCATTAGTAATTAATCTACGTACTTCAGCACCTTCAATTTCATCAGCAACTTTCTTAACAAGTTTAAGATCATCTTCAAGAGTTTCTTCTCCTTCATGTCTTTCACTATATTTAGTAATTGCTTCTTCTTTAACTTCATCAATACGAGCATATTTTTCTAACTTATCTTTTATTTGAATAGCTTCGATCATATCTTCTTTGATGTCGTCATTAACTTCATTTCTAAGTTCATCAGGAATATTAGCAAGAGTAACCTCTATCTTTTCTTCACCTATCTCACTAATAATATCATTTTGTATAGCACATAATTCTTTAACAGCTTCATGTCCAAACATTAAAGCTTCTAACATTTCTTCTTCACTTACTTGTTTAGAACCACTTTCAACCATATTAATAGCGTCAATAGTTCCAGCAACAGTTAAGTTAATAGTACTTCTTTCCATTTCTTCACAAGTTGGATTAATCTTAAGTTCTCCATCAATCTTACCAACTATAACACCAGCAACTGGTCCTTCAAATGGTATATTAGAAATACCTAAACATAATGATGTACCAAATAAAGCAGTCATTTCTGGTGTTTTATCTGGATCAACACTAAGTACTGTATTTACAACTTGTACTTCATTTCTAAAGTTTTCATTAAACATAGGTCTAATAGGTCTATCAATAACTCTAGCAGTTAAAGTAGCCGCATCTGTTGGACGACCTTCTCTTTTAATAAATCCACCAGGGATTTTACCAACAGAATATAATTTTTCTTGATATAAAATTGTTAAAGGGAAAAAGTCAGCAGTAGAAACATTATTACTCATAACACAAGTAGATAGTATAACTGTATCATCATATCTAACAAGTACAGCACCTCTTGCTTGTTTAGCAAGTTCGCCATGTTCAACTACGATTTTTCTTCCTTGAAAATCATATTCAAAAACTCTTTTCATACTTCCTCCTTCTTAAAATAAAAGACACTTAAAATAAGTGCCTACTTTCTTAAATTTAATTTTTTGATTAGTTCACGATATCTTTGAACATCTTCGTTCTTTAAATATTCTAATAAACTTTTTCTTTTACCAACCATTTGTAATAATCCACGGTTAGTATGATAATCATGAGTATGTTCTTTCATATGTTCAGTAAGTTTATTGATTCTTTCTGTTAAAAGTGCAACTTGTACTTCAACACTTCCAGTATCATTTTTACTTCTAGCAAATTCACTAACAATACTCTCTTTTCTAGCTTTAGTTAATGCCATTACAAAATTCCTCCTTTTCACTTATATCCGTTAATTCCGAGTAAAGAAGTAAGAGGTACATCTAAACTAAGAATAAACTTCACATACATAATACTATAATTTAGAATAAATTGCAACCGATTTTACACAATTTTCTATTATTGTTTAACTATTTCAAACATTTATTAATCATTTTTTATTTATTTTATCAATTATAAGTTACCCGATGCGGAATGCTGGTGAAACACCACCTGAAGTATTAGCGTAGGCACTAAGGTAACTATAATCAT
>ERZ824488.1486-NODE-1486-length-25366-cov-4.167516_pt1 | contig 25366 bp, 22 predicted proteins | sample MGYA00519936_ERZ824488 | MGnify/ENA primary metagenome ERZ824488 (study PRJEB31778, sample SAMEA3449153) | human gut metagenome | biome: human gut; feature: human-associated habitat; material: faeces | place: United Kingdom | collected 2010/2012 ... | reverse complement strand
CAAGGGCTTCCAGCTGGCCATGGCTACGCTGGACGGCGGCCGTATCGGTATCGCTTCTCAGGCTCTGGGTATCGCACAGGGCGCTCTGGACAAGGCTATCCAGTACATGAAGGAGCGCGTACAGTTCGGCAAGACTCTGGACAAGTTCCAGGGCCTGCAGTGGCTGGTAGCTGACATGGCAACCCAGATCGACGCTGCTCGTCTGCTGGTTCGCCGTGCTGCATTCAACCACGATGTTGGTCTGCCGTTCACCAAGGAAGCTGCTATGGCTAAGCTGTACGCTTCTGAGGTTGCAATGGACGTTACCACCAAGTGCGTACAGATTTACGGCGGCTACGGTTACATCCGTGAGTACCCGATGGAGCGCATGATGCGTGACGCTAAGATCACCGAGATCTACGAGGGCACTTCTCAGGTTCAGAGAATGGTCATCGCTGGTCAGGTTCTGCGCTAAGAAAAGGAGGAAAACTGAACTATGAAGGCAATTGTTTGTGTAAAGCAGGTTCCGGATACCTCCGGTAAGGTTGCTGTTAATCCCGATGGCACTCTGAACCGCGCATCCATGGCTACCATCATCAACCCGGACGACAAGAACGCGGTTGAGGCTGCTCTGAAGCTGAAGGACGCTACCGGCTGCAAGGTCGTTGTTATCACCATGGGTCCTCCCCCGGCAGAGGGCATGCTGCGTGAGCTGATCGCTCGCGGTGCTGATGAAGGCGTTCTGGTTTCCGCTCGTGAGTTCGGCGGTTCCGATACCTTCGCAACCTCCCAGATCCTGGCTGCTGCTATCAAGAAGTATGGCGTTGACGCTGATGACGTAGTATTCTGCGGCCGTCAGGCTATCGACGGTGATACCGCTCAGGTTGGTTCTCAGATCGCTGAGAAGCTGAACATCCCGCAGGTTTCCTACGTTGCCGGTATCGAGAAGGATGGCGACAAGGTTGTTGTTAAGCGCATGCTCGAGGACGGCCACATGACCATCGAGACCCAGACCCCGTGCCTGCTGACCTGCATCAAGGAGCTGAACGAGCCCCGTTACATGTCCCTCAGCGGCATTATGGACTGCTACTCCGCTCCGGTTTCCGTATATGATTACAACACCCTGAAGGACGATCCGCTGATCGATCCGACCACCATTGGTCTGAAGGGTTCTCCCACCAATATCTTCAAGTCTTTCACTCCCCCGCAGAAGGGTCAGGGCAAGATGCTCGAGGGCGCTGACAAGGCTACCTGTGAGACTCTGGCGGCTGAACTGCTGAAGAAGCATATTATCTGATTGAAAGGAGAACAGAACAATGGCTGATTTTAATAACACCAACCTCGCCGATTTTTCCGGCGTATGGGTATTCTGTGAGCAGCGCCAGGGCGAGCTGCAGCCGACCGTGCTCGAGCTGATCTCTGAGGCACGCAAGCTGGCAGACGACATGGGCACTGAAGTTTGCGGCCTGCTGCTTGGCGGCAAGGGCGTAGGCGAGAAGATGGCAAAGGAACTGGGCGCTTACGGCGCTGACAAGGTTCTGGTTTGCGAGAGCGACCTGCTCGATACCTACACCACCGATGCATATGCAAAGGTTCTGTGCGACACCGTTATGGCTAAGAAGCCGGAGATCCTGCTGATCGCCGCTACCAACATTGGCCGTGACCTCGGCCCGCGCTGCGCAGCTCGTCTGCACACCGGTCTGACCGCCGACTGCACCCATCTGGACGTCGATGTCGAGAAGTACAAGAACTTCCTGCGCACCACCTCCAACATTGATGTGGACAACACCAAGTTTGAGGAGAACACCAACCTGAAGATGACCCGCCCCGCTTTCGGCGGTCACCTGATGGCTACCATCATCTGCCCGCGCTTCCGCCCGCAGATGTCCACCGTCCGCCCCGGCGTCATGCAGATGCAGGCGTTCGACCAGGCCGGTGCTGACAAGGTCGTCGTTGAGAACGTCGCTCCTGCTCTGACCGCGGACGACATCCATGTTCAGGTGCTCGACATCAAGAAGAGCGCCGAGAAGCTGGTTGACCTGATCGGTGCCGACGTTGTCGTTGCCGTGGGCCGCGGCATCTCTGCCGACCCCGAAAAGGGCATCAAGCTGGCCGAGGAGCTGGCTGAGGCTCTGGGCGGTGTTGTCGGTGCTTCCCGCGCCGTCACCGATGAGGGCTGGCTGTCTGCCGACCATCAGGTCGGTCAGACCGGCAAGACCGTGCATCCCCGCATCTACGTTGCACTGGGCATCTCCGGTGCCATCCAGCACGTTGCCGGTATGCAGGATTCCGAGAACATCATCGCCATCAACAAGAACGAGAACGCCCCCATCTTCGATGTTGCCACCTACGGCATCGTCGGCGATCTGTACAAGGTCGTTCCCGAGCTGATCAAGGAGATCAAGGCTGCCAAGGCTTGATTCCCGCCCGTAATCAACAAGAGCCGTGCCCCGCAAAGGGCACGGCTCTTTGTTTTTTTGTATCGCTTAGTCTGCCACAGCCGGGGCGGACAGCAGCTCCGGGGGCAGCTCACTCTCGTCCTCATTGACGAGGGAATCATCGACATCAAATGTCGCATCAAAGGCCTTTGCGGCGGCATCCGCCAACAGATCGACATCGACCAGCTCACTGTCTGCCATGACATACAGCAGCTTATCATCAAAGCTGACCACGCGGGCCTTATCTGCCTCCACGCAGACCCACTTGCGCATGCTGATGTTTTCCTCCATCGAATCGGCGATCTCGCGGGCATCGGCCTTGTCCTTGAGGCGCAGCAGCACCAGGCTGTACGCCTGACTGCCGGTCATCGGCTCGCTGACTACTGCGGCATCCACCTTGTCCACATTGTCCGCGGTCAGCCCCGCCAGATAGCCGTACCAGCTCTCGTCGGTCAGGTCGATGGCCACCGTCTCCATGCCCATCAGGTCAACCGGCTGGACGTCATAAATAGCATCCACCATCTCGCTCAGCTCCGCGTCCGGCTGCGGCTCGGCGGTCTCACCGGTATCCTCGCCGTCAACGCTGAACTCCGGGTCCAGCTCCGCACCTTCCTCGGGTCTTGTGGCAGGTTGGTTCGCAAGATCGTTGCTGTCAGCCTTTTGGCTGCCGCAGGCAGACAGGAACAGGGCGGTCAGCAGGGCTGTTGCAAAAAGCAGCTTTTTCATCGTAAAATTCCTTTCTCGGTCAGAATATTCTCGGGCGCAAAGCGTGCGTCCCAGTCGTCGCAGGGCAGCTCGTCCAGCAGCAGGGCCTCGGGGCAGAGCAGCAGCCCCGCTCCCTTATAGTGTGCCAGAAATCGGTCATAATACCCGCCGCCGCGCCCCAGCCGGACCCCGTCGCGGCTGGCGGCCAGGCAGGGGACAAGGGCCAGCGCCGCGGCGTATCCCGCCGGGTCGGCGGCGGGCAGGTCGGCGGGCGGTTCCTGAATGCCGAACGCCCCGGGCCGCAGCAGGCGCAATGCCGGTATCTCCACCCAGTCCATCTCGGTTTTGCTCCGCACGCGGGGCAGCAGCAGGCGCTTGCCGTCGGCCAGCGCGCGTCTTAGTATTTCCGCCGTGTCCGGCTCATCCGGCATGGCCGCAAAGGCCAGCACTGCCCCGGCACTCTGCCATTGCGGCAGGCTGAACAGCGCCTGCGCCATACCGCGGCCCACAGCCGCCATATCCAGTTCCGCGCGCCGGGCCTTGGCCCATGCGCGGGCTTCGCGTTTTGTCACTCTGCACACCACCTTCCGGGCTATCATACCATATCTGCCCTACACTTAACAAGACGGAAAAGCCGTCCTGTTGTTACAGCAGCGACAAAATTTTTCCGCCATCTTGCCCGGCGCAGTGAAATAGAGTATAATATATCCTGTATCGCTATGTATTAGACGTATGAAATATAAAAAGGAGATTCCAAACCATGAGCAAGTTCAATTTCATCAAGACCGATATTCCTGACGTGCAGATCATCGAGCCGACTGTTTTTGGCGATGACCGCGGCTATTTTATGGAGACTTACCAGATCGACGAGTTCGCCGCAGCGGGCATCGACAAGCCCTTCGTGCAGGATAACCAGAGCCGCTCCACCAAGGGCGTGCTGCGCGGCTTGCACTTCCAGACCAAGCACACCCAGGGCAAGCTCGTCCGCGTGACCCTGGGCGAGGTGTTCGACGTCGCCGTCGACTGCCGCCCCAACAGCAAGACCTTCGGCAAGTGGGTGGGCGCAACGCTGTCCGCCGACAACAAGAAGATGCTCTGGATCCCCGAGGGCTTCGCCCACGGCTTTGTCGTGCTGTCCGATGTGGCCGAGTTCTGCTACAAGTGCACCGACGTCTACGACCCCACCGCCGAGGGCGGCATTCCCTACGATGACCCGACGGTCAACGTGCAGTGGCCCGACTGCGGCTGTGAGCACAAGACCAGCGCCAAGGACAAGGAGCACACCCCGTTTGCCGCCCAGAAGTTCGAATATTTTGAGAAATATTGAGGGTAAACCGTGCAGAAACTGAAAGACACCTTCGCAGGCTTCTGGAAATACCGTTACCTGCTGCAAAACCTGATTTCCCGTGATTTCAAACTGAAATACCGCCGGAGCGTGCTGGGCGTGGCGTGGAGCGTGCTGAACCCGCTGCTGACCTGTCTGGTCATGTGGGCCGTGTTCGGTGCGCTGTTCAACCAGCGCGGTCAGGGCATCGAGGACTTCCCGCTGTTCCTTATCATCGGCCAGCTGATGTTCAACTTCTTCCGCGAGAGCACGACCATGGCCATGGAGAGCGTGCTGAAGAACGGCCCGCTGCTGCGCAAGGTCTATATTCCCAAATACATCTTCCCGCTGGAAAAGTGCTGCTTTGCGCTCGTCAACTTCTTTTTCAGCCTCGTGGCGCTGTTTATCGTCGCGCTGCTGACCTGGTCGCACATCTCGATCGGGACTGTGCTGCTGGCCATTTATCCCCTTGTGATGCTGTTTATTTTCAGTCTGGGCATCGGGCTGATTTTGTCCACGCTCTACGTTTTTGTGCGTGACATCATGCATATCTGGGAGGTCTTTTGCACACTGCTTGTCTACGGCAGCGCCATCTTCTACGACCCGCGCCAGATGGAAAGCTGGATGCAGTACGTCATCAACCTGAACCCCATCTACTGGTACATCACCGCCGTGCGTTCCTGCGTCATGTGGGGCGAGGGGCTGACCCCCAACATGGTGTTGATTCCGTTCCTCTGCGCCGCGCTGAGCCTGGGCCTCGGCATCTGGGTGTTCAAAAAGAATCAGGACAAGTTCGTCCTGTACATGTAAGGGGGCATCGAAATGGCAGAGCAGAAACCCATCATCTCCATCGACCATGTTTCGATGCGCTTCAACCTATCCAAGGAAAAGCACGAGAGCCTGAAAGAGTACTTCGTCGCGCTGCTGCACGGCGGTGTGCGGTTTGATGAGTTCTTCGCACTGGACGATGTATCGTTTGATATTATGCCCGGCGATTTCTACGGCCTCATCGGCCTGAACGGCAGCGGCAAGTCTACGCTGCTGAAAGTGATTTCCGGCGTCTACAAGCCCAGCGCCGGCAAGGTCACGGTCAACGGTACGATTGCGCCGCTGATCGAATTGGGCGCAGGCTTTGACATGGACCTGACCGCACGGGAAAACATTTATTTAAACGGCACCGTGCTGGGCTACACGCCCAAGTACATCGACTCAAAGTTCGACGACATCGTCGAATTCAGCGAATTGCAGGATTTTCTCGACGTGCCGCTAAAAAACTACTCCTCCGGCATGGTCGCGCGTCTGGCGTTCGCCGTGGCAACGATTACGAAGCCCGACATCCTGATTGCCGACGAGATCCTTTCCGTCGGTGACTTCCTGTTTCAGGAGAAGTGTGAGAAACGCATGGCCGAGCTGCTGTCCGGCGGCACGACGGTCATTCTGGTCAGCCACTCCATTGACCAGATCGAGCGTATGTGCAACAAGGTAGCCTGGCTCGACCACGGCCATCTGCGCCGCATCGGCGCGACGAAGGAAATCACCGCCGAGTACCGAAGGTTCGAGAAAAAGGACGCCATGCCGGCCAAAGTCACCGAGGAATAAGCTATGTCCGAGAACACGAAACCAAACAACGAGCGCCCTGCCGACCTGGCCGTACAGGACAGCGTCGGCGGCATGGCGCGGCGGCTTTTGAACCCCGCCCACCTGCGGGAGCTCGCGGGGCGCAGCGTCAAGACCCTGCGGGAGCAGGGGGCCGAGCAGCTCTGGCGCGATATAAAATTCCGCGTCGGGCTGGCGATGCACCACGACGACTGGCGGCACCGCGCCGACATTCCGCTGCGCCGGGAGCTGAAGGCCCAGCGCGCCGCGCACCTGCAGGGGCCGAAGATCAGCATCATCGTGCCGCTGTACAACACGCCCGCCAAGCTGTTTGACGAGATGCTGCAAAGCGTCGTCAGGCAGACCTACGCAAACTGGGAATTGGTGCTGGTGGACGCATCCGACGCCGACAAGCGGCTGGAGCGCCGTCTGCCCAAGGCTGTGCCCGGCACGATTGTGTATGAGCCGATTGAAAACGGCGGCATTGCCCTCAACACGACCCACGGATTTGCGCTGGCGCACGGCGAGTACATCACGCTGCTGGACCACGACGACGTGCTCTACCCGAACGCGCTGTTCGAGGTTGTGCAGACGATACAAAACACCGGAGCGGATTTTGTCTATAGTGATGAAATCGTTCTCTCCGCCGATTTGAAGGAGCTGGGCGGCTACCACTTCAAGCCCGACTTTGCGCCCGACTACCTGCGTGGGGTCAACTTTATCACGCATCTGGCGGTGTTCAGCCGTCCGCTGCTGGACGCGGCGGGCGCGTATGAGTCGAAGGAGTTTGACGGTGCGCAGGACCATGATTTGATCCTGCGCCTGACAGAAAAAGCACATCGCATCGAGCATATCAAGAAGGTTCTCTACATCTGGCGTGCCGCGGCCGGCTCCACCGCCGCGGGCATGGAGGCCAAGCCCTACGCCGTCGCGGCGGGGGAACGCGCCATCGACGCGCAGCTCAAGCGTCTCGGTCTGCCGGGCCACGCCATGGCCGTGCCCGACGCGCCCGGCGCATTTCAGGTGCGGTACGAGCTGACCGGCCACCCAAAGATCAGCGTACTGATCCCCAGTAAAGACCACATTGACGACCTGGACCGCTGCCTGACGAGCCTGTACAAGAACGCGGGTTACGACAATTTTGAGGTCATCGTCATCGAAAACAACTCCACCGACCCGGCAACGTTTGCCTATTATGAGACACTGCCCAGCCGCTTTGCCGACTGCCGCGTCGTCTACTACAAGGGCGCGTTCAACTTCTCGGCCATCAACAACTTCGGCGCGACGTTCGCCGAGGGCGAGCACCTGCTGCTGCTCAACAACGACATTGAGGTGTTGTCGTCCGACTTCCTGCGCGAGCTGCTCAGCTACAGCCAGCGGCCCGACGTAGGCGCGGTGGGCGCCAAGCTCTACTACCCGGACGACACGATCCAGCACGCGGGCGTGCTGATGGGCATCAACGGCAGCGCGGGCCACAGCCACAAGAGCTACCCCCGCACCGCTGTGGGGGACATGTACCGCTTAGTCACGACGCAGAATTATATGGCCGTGACGGGTGCCTGCCTGATGACAAAAGCGTCGCTCTACCGCGCATTTGGTGGGCTGGACGAGGAAAAGTTTGCCGTCGCCTACAACGATGTGGATTATTGCTTAAAGCTGTGGCAGAAGGGGCTATTGAACGTTTACACCCCGCGCGCCGAGGCCTATCACTATGAGAGCAAGAGCCGCGGTCTGGACACCTTAAGCGAGAACGCCAAGCGGTATGAGCGCGAAAAGGCGAATTTCTACGCGAAATATCAGCAGTATATCGACAATTACGACCCCTATTACAACCCCCATTTCAACAATCTGTTTGAGAATTTCGGGTTGAAGTGATGGAGCCGAAGCGAAAAATCAACCGCCTGACGGAGTATGATTACGCCCAAAGCGGCGCGTATTTCATCACAATCTGCACGCATGGACGGCAGAAGATTTTGTGGGATAGCAATACGTTCACGGAAGTCGAGGATGTAGGGGCGAGCATTGCTCGCCCGCAGCACCCGCCCGCCTTATCCGAAGCGGGAAAAATCGTAGAGCAGTGTATTTTTGAAATTCCGACCCATTATCCGCACATTTCGGTAGAGAAATATGCGGTCATGCCGAACCACGTTCATTTGTTGCTGCTAGTCCAAAACGGGCAGGACGGGCGACCAATGGTCGCCCCTACAGTCTCTACCGTTATACAGCAGTTTAAAGGTGTAGTTTCCAAACGGCTTTCCCACTCTATCTGGCAAAAATCCTTCCATGATCATATTGTGCGCACGGAGCAAGGGTACTCGCAAATTTGGCAATACATCGATACCAACCCCCGCCTTTGGCACAAAGACTGCTTTTATGAGGAGCCATCCCATGAGCCTTGAAACGAAACGCATCAAAGAACTGTTCGGCTATGCGCGGACGCTGACGAAAGAACAGGGCGTCGGCGTCATGGCCGGGCGGGCTGTCGGCTTTTTTAAGCGGCGGTTCTTCGGCAAAAAAGCGCGGTATCTGCCGTCAAAGCATACGCTGGAGGCCCAGCGTGCCGACGCAGCCGCCCGCGCCGACGGCTGGCCGACCATCAGCATTCTAACGCCGCTGTACAACACACCGCCGCAGTTTTTGCAGCAATTTTTGGACAGCGTGCAGGCCCAGACCGCGCCGAACTGGCAGCTGGTTCTGGTGGACGCCAGCGACGGCGCCCACCCCGACGTGGGCGAGACCGTCCGCACCCGCGCCGCGCAGGACAACCGCATCGTCTACACCAAAATCGAGAACAAGGGCATTGCCGCCAATACGAACGAGGCCGCGAAGCTCGCAGCGGGTGAGTATCTCGCCCTTGCCGATCATGACGACATGCTCGCGCCTCATGCCGTCTATTGCATGAGCAAAGCGCTGGCCGAGAGCGGCGCGGCGTTTGCCTACAGCGACGAGGCACTGTTTGAGAAAACGCCCGAGCACCCGCGCGTCGGCCACTTCAAGCCCGACTATGCGCCCGAGTACCTGATGGCCGTCAACTACATCTGCCATCTGGCCGTGTTCAAAAAATCGCTGTTCGACGCCGTCGGCGGTGAGCGCCCGGCCTGCGACGGTGCGCAGGATCACGACTTATTCCTGCGTCTCATCGACGAAATGCAGCACCGTGACCCCGCAGCCAAGCCGCTGCACATCCCGCAGGTGCTGTATTACTGGCGCGTGCACGCGGCGTCCACCAGCGGCGGCACGGCGGCCAAGCCCTATGTGGAAAAGGCTGCGCAAAAGGCCGTGGCCGACCATCTGGCCGCCACAGGGCGGCAGGGCAGGGTGGAGCCGGGCAAATTCCCGGGCATCTGCCATGTAGTGTGGGACATTCCCGAGCCGCAGCCGCTCGTGTCAATTTTGATTCCCAACAAGGACCACACCGACGATTTGGAAAAATGCCTGCACAGCATCTACGCCAAAACGACCTACGAGAATTTCGAGGTCATCGTCATTGAGAACAATTCCACCGACCCGGCCACAGCGGCCTACTACAAAAAACTGCCGGAGCGGTATGACCGCGCGCGGGTCGTGACTTACAAGGGCGGCTTCAACTTCAGCCGCATCAACAATTTTGGCCGCAGGTACGCGGCAGGCAAGTACCTGCTGCTGCTCAACAATGACGTCGAGGTCATCAACGGCGACTGGCTCACCCAGATGGTGGGCGAGTGCAGCCAGCCCGGCGTCGGCCTCTGCGGGGCAATGCTCTACTATCCCGACGACACGATCCAGCACGCCGGCATCATCACGGGGCTGGGCGGCTACGCCGGGCACAGCCACAAGTACCACAAGCGCGGCGGCAGCGGGTATATGTTCCGGCTGGCCACGGTGCAGGATTTCTCCGCCGTGACAGCGGCCTGCCTGCTGGTGCGCACCACCGTTTACGACGAGCTGCACGGCTTGGATGAGGAGTTCACGGTTGCCTACAACGATGTGGACTTCTGCCTGCGTGTGCGCGACGCGGGCTGGCGCATTGTCTGGACGCCCTACGCCGAGCTCTACCACTACGAAAGCAAGTCCCGCGGCTCCGACGAGAACGATCCCGCCAAAAAAGCACGCTTTGACGCCGAGCATGAACGTCTCTACGCCGTGCACGGGCGGGAGAATATTCTGCACGACCCCTATTACAGCCCGTCGCTGTCGCTGGATTATGAGGATTTCCGCGAGAGCGGGGATTTGCGGAATCTGAAATGAGTTGATTGCCTTCCCCCGTGGGGGAAGCCATACTGACAAAAAATGCACGCCGTAAATTTCACGGCGTGCGTTTTTATTATTCTTTTTTATCCGGCGGGAACTCACCCTGCTTTTCGGCTTCCAGGCGGCTCAGGCGGGCTTCGAGCTCGGAGATGCGCTGGTTGACAATATCCGGCAGATCCTGCTGGTCCAGATCGTCCGCCGGGCAGCACTTGATATTGCCGACGCGGACGATCTCCGCGGGTACACCGACGGCAGTGGCGTTGGCGGGTAGGTTCTTCAGCACAACGCTGCCCGCGCCGACGCGGACGTTATCACCGATGTAGACCGGGCCCAGCACCTTCGCGCCCGCGCCGATCAGCACATTGTCGCCCAGCGTCGGATGGCGCTTGCCGGTGTCCTTGCCGGTGCCGCCCAGGGTGACGCCGTGGTAGATCGTGCAGTTGTCGCCGATCTCCGTCGTCTCACCAAAGACGATGCCCATACCGTGGTCGATAAAGAGCTTGCGCCCGATCTTGGCGCCTGGGTGGATCTCGATGCCGGTCAGATGGCGCGCCAGCTGGCTGACAAAGCGGGCCAGGAAGAAACACCGGTGGTTGTACAGAAAATGTGCGATCTTGTGCGTGACCAGCACATGAAAGCCGGGGTACAGGATGATGACCTCCGCCACATTGCGCGCGGCGGGGTCCTTATCGCGGATATTTTTTGCATCTTCCCAAAGGCCCATAGTTCGTTCCTCTTCCTATTTACCATACTTATTATAAATATACCACAAAGCCGGACAAAGTGCAATGCTGTACGCGCCGCGCGCGGATTTTTGCGGATTTTGTCAAATCCTCCAAAAGTCAGCACAAAAATCTATAAAATCCTTACTTTTGCAAAAAGCCCGTTTGCATTGACACCGCCGTCCCTGCATGGTACAATAAGTAAAACGTAGGTAAAGTCATAGGAAGGAGTGTGCCGGGATGATGCGTTTTATTTCTGTCTTTAAAAATCACGGCGCAGTGTTCTTTCCCGTCGCTGCTTTGTGTATGACTTTTTGACTTTTCCCTTTTTGGGAAAAGTTTTTTTTTGCAAAAATATCCCTGCGGGATGTTTTTGCATGGGGCTCTGTAGGGGCGAGCATTGCTCGCCCGCAGGCCGTTTGCCTCATGCGCGGCTTTCCCGCAGAAGCTCAACCACGCAAAGTTGACGGGCGAACAATGTTCGCCCCTACACTCTCAGCTATGACAAAGTTTCCTATTTTTAAGGAGGTTTCCACCATGCTGATCCGCAACGCAAAGGACAGCGCGGGCAAGGCCATTGAGGTCTGGCTGCGCGACGGAAAAATTGCCGCTGTCGGTCTGGGGCTGCTCGTCCCGGAAGGGGAGGAGGTGCTCGACGCGAAGGGCCGCACGGTCCTGCCCGCCTTCATCGACACCCACTGTCACTGGCGCACCCCCGGCTTTGAGTACAAGGAGGACATCTCCACCGGCTCCGCCGCGGCTGCCGCGGGCGGGTACACCTTCGTCAACCTGATGCCCAACACGAAGCCGGTCTGCTCCAGTGCCGAGATCGCCCACGCCGTCGAGGCCGAGGCCGCCCGCGTCGGCCTGTGCGACGCAAACCAGACCGTCTCCATCACGAAGGATTTCGACGGCAAAACGCTGGATCATCTGCTGACCCTGCCCGAGGACATCAAGTTCATCACCGAGGACGGCAACGGCGTCATGAACAACGCCGTCATGGCCCGTGCGTTCGCGATTGCCACCGAGCGCGGCCTGACCATCATGTCCCACGCCGAGGACCGTGAGATCAGCCCCTGGGACTACCGCTTGGCCGAGAACATCGAGACCGTGCGCAACTGCCATCTGGCCGAGTACTACGGCACCCGGCTGCACATGTGCCACGTCTCCACCAGGGAATCCGTCGATGCCGTCCGCATGAGCCGGATGCGCGGTGCGCGGGTCAGCTGCGAGGTCACGCCGCACCACCTGTGGTTTGACGACAGCCGCCTGACCTACCGCGTCAACCCGCCCATCCGCAAGGCGGACGACGTGACCGCGCTGATCGACGCCATCAAGGACGGCACCGTGACCTGCATCGGCACCGACCACGCCCCCCACACCGCCGAGGAGAAGGAGAAGGGTGCTGCCGGTATGGTGGGTCTGGAAACGGCCTTCGGCGTCTGCTACACCAAGCTCTGCCGTGAGCAGCGTCTGCCGCTGGAAATGCTCAGCTTCCTGATGAGCGCCGGTCCCGCCGCCGTGCTGGGCCTGGCCGACCGCAAGGGCATGCTGGAGCCGGGCTACGACGCCGACATCGTGCTGGTGGACCTTGACCACATGTACGAGGTCCACGCCGACGAGCTGCACAGCAAGAGCAAGAACTGCCCCTACGACGGCGCACTGCTGTACGGAAAAGTGGTAACCACGATCAAAGGCGGGAAGGTTACGTTCCAGATTGAAGAATAACGCCCCTTCACGCACAAAACACCCGTAGGGGCACATTCTATATGCGCCCGTGCAAGGCTGCCGCTGGCACAGTCCCGCGGGCGGATATGGAATCCGTCCCTACGATTCCCAACATTATATAATAGAGCCGCAATTTATATACATCAAACGGAGGAATCAGCATGCTTACCAACATGGACAAGCTCTACGAGAGCGTCGCAGCAAACGGCCCGGTCTGCGTGGGCCTGGACACCGAGATCAGCTACCTGCCCACCACCGACACCGCCAAGACGGCAGGGGAGAACGTCGTCGCGTTCAACCGTGCGCTGATCGACGCCACCAAAGGCGTCGCGGGCTGCTACAAGGTGCAGATTGCCTATTATGAGTCCCTGGGCCTGGACGGCATGCGTGCCTACGCCGAAACGCTGAAGCTGGCCCGCGCCACCGGTCTGCCCGTCATTGCCGACATCAAGCGCGGCGACATTGCCAAGACCGCCGAAATGTACGCCAAGGCGCACTTTACCGGTGATTTCGAGGCCGACATCATCACGCTGGCCCCCTACATGGGCCTTGACTCCATCAGCCCGTATCTGCCGTACTGCGCCGAGCAGGGCAAGGGCGTGTTCGTGCTCTGCCGCACCTCCAACCCCGGCGCGAAGGACTTTGAGTACAAAAAGCTCGACGATGGCCGCCATGTGTACGACCTCGTCGGCGACAGCCTGACCGCCCTTGGCAAGGACTACATGGGCGAGCACGGCTATTCCAGCATCGGCCTGGTCATCGGCGGCACCCACACCGAGGAGGCCACCGCCATCCGCGCGGCCTACAAGGACACCTTCTTCCTGATCCCCGGCTACGGCGCACAGGGCGGCAAGGCGGCGGACATCGCGCAGTACCTGACCAAGGGCAACGGCGGCGTTGTCAACTCCAGCCGCGGCATCCTGCTGGCTTACAAGAAGCAGCCCGGCGTTGCCTTTGACGAGGCTGCCTACAACGAGTGCGTGCGTATGCGGGAGGATATTCAGGGTGAATGCAACAAGCTGTAATCTGACGGTCCTGCGTCAGGAAACCGTCGCAGAGGATATTATGCGCCTTACGGTCCAGTGGCAGGACCGCAGCCGCGAGCCCCACGCCGGGCAGTTTTACATGCTGCGCGCCTGGGCCGCGGACGCCACGCCGATTCTTTCCCGCCCCATCAGCGTTGACGACTTTGACAACCAGACCGGCGCACTGACCTTCCTGTATCAGGTCAAGGGCGAGGGCACCCACAAGCTGGCCGCGCTGAAAAAGGACGACACGCTGACCGTGACCGGCCCCTGCGGCAACGGCTTTGACACTGCCGCACTGGTCGGGCAGTACAAGCGCATTGCCGTGGTCGGCGGCGGCATCGGCACCGCGCCGCTGCTGCTGCTCTGCAAGGAGCTCTGCCGCGCGGGCGTGCGCCCCGACCTGTTCGTGGGCTTCCGCGTCACGACCTACGGCATGGATTGCTTTGTGCCCTGGTGCCGCGACATCTACGCCGCAACCGACTCCGGCAAGGAGGGACACCACGGCCTGGTCACCGACCTGCTGGACGTGAGCAAGTACGACATTGTGCTGACCTGCGGCCCCATGGTCATGATGCGCGGCGTGGCTAAGCTCTGCGCCGCCGCAGGCGTGCCCTGCCTGGCCAGCCTTGAAAAGAAGATGGCCTGCGGTCTGGGCGCGTGCCTGGGCTGCACCTGCCATACGAAAATCGGCCCGGTCACCGTCTGCAAGGACGGCCCGGTCTTTAACGCACAGGAGGTGTTTGACTGATGGCAGACCTGCATGTTGATTTTCTCGGCAAGCGGCTGGCCGGGCCGGTCATCGCGGCCAGCGGCACCTTCGGCTTCGGCCCCGAGTACGCGGGCATTGAGGATCTGCGCGTGCTGGGCGGCATCTCCGGCAAGGGGCTGACCCTGAACGGCCAGCCCGGCAACGAGGGTGAGCGCCTCTACGAGACGCCGTCGGGCCTGATGAACTCCATCGGCCTGCAGAACCCCGGTGTGCAGCACTTTATCGACCACGAGCTGCCTGCCATGCGCCGGTGCGGCACCACCGTCTGGGCGAACCTCGGCGGCCACACGATTGAAGAAAACGTCGAGGGCGTGCAGATGCTCTGCGCCGCGGGCGTGGATTTTATTGAGCTGAACATCAGCTGCCCCAACGTCAAGCAGGGCGGTCTCGCGTTCGGCATCCGCGCGGCAGACGCCGACGAGGTCGTCAGCGCGGTGCGCAAGGTCTGCACCGTGCCGCTCATCGTTAAATTGAGCCCGCAGGCCGAAAGCATCCCCGAGATGTGCAAGGCCGTTGAGGCTGCCGGCGCGGACGCCATCAGCCTGTGCAACACCTTCCAGGCGTGCGCGATCGATCTGGAAAAGCGCCGTCCCGTGTTCAACAACACGTTTGCGGGCCTGTCCGGCCCGGCGGTGCGTCCCATCGCCTTGCGCATGGTCTGGCAGGCCGTGGGGGCCGTCAGCATCCCCGTCGTGGGACTGGGCGGCATTCTGACGGGTAAGGACGCCTTGGAGTTCATCATGGCCGGTGCAGCGGCGGTACAAGTCGGCACCGCAAACTTCCTGGACCCGAAGGCCTGCACCCGTATCACGAACGAGATCGGCCAGTGGATGGACGCCCACGGCGTCAAGACGCTGGATGAGATCAGAGGGTGCGCACGGTAAATCACCGATTGCCTTCCCCTCAGGGGGAAGGTGCCCAAGGCCCCGCCCGAGGGCAGATGAGGGGAGAGGCCCCGCAACCGCCCGTTCACGGGCTATAACGGCAAGCCCGGCCCTCATCAGTCGGCGGGCGGGCCGCCGACAGCTTCCCCCGCGGGGGAAGCCGCCCCACCATATACATTTTACTTGCATTTTTATACAAAATATGCTATTATAAGTTGAATAACATACAGGAGGAACAAATTATGGCACGCGAAGCACTTGAAGTTTTAAAGGAATGTGAAGCATTTTTAGAGGGTCACTTCCTGCTTTCCTCCGGGCGCCACTCCGGCGCTTACTGCCAGATGGCATTTCTGCAGCAGTACCCCGACAAGGCCGCCGAGGTCATGGCCCCGGTTGCCGAGAAGCTCAAAGAGCTGAACATTGACGTCGTGGTCGGCCCCGCCATGGGCGGCATCGTCTACGCCTACGAGCTGGGCCGCCAGATGGGCAAGCGCGCCATCTTCACCGAGCGCGTCGACAACGTCATGACCCTCAAGCGCTTCAGGATCAACCCAGGTGAGCGCTGCATCATCGCCGAGGACGTCGTCACCACCGGTGTTTCCAGCCTCGAGACCAAGCGCGTCATCGAGGAAAACGGCGGCATCTGCGTGGGCATTGCCTGCGTCGTGGACCGCACCCGCGCCGAGGCCCCGTCCCCGATCCCCATCGTCGCCAGCGCCCTCAAGCTCGACCTGCCCAACTACGCCCCCGAGGAATGCCCCATCTGCAAGGAGGGCAAGCTCCCGCTGGTGCACCTGGGCAGCCGCAAAATGAAGGAAGCTGCGAAGCAAACCCTGTAAGCGCTGCTTGTGCAAATAATAAAGAATAAATAATAAATAATAAATGCGGTGAATCGCGTCGCTGCGCTCCGCTCAAAAAAGTCCGTGCAGCTCTGCCCGTGGCACAGCTGCACGGGCGGATATAGAATCCGCCCCTACGGATTTTGTTTTCGACCATAGGGAGAAAACTCCACATTCTTTATTATTTATTATTTATTCTTTCTTATTTAAAAAGGACGTTATCATGAAGCTAAACGACCTTGTCCAACATATCTCCCACACAGGTGCCTCCGAAACGGACATCACCGCCATCACCTACGACTCCCGCAAGGCTTGCGCCGGCTCGCTGTTCGTCTGCCTTGTCGGTGCGTGGCTGGATGGGCATACCTACGCCGAAAGCGCCTATCAAAACGGCTGTCGTGCGTTTTTGGTGGAGCATAAGGTCGACCTGCCCGCGGACGCCGTGCAGATCGTCACCGACGACACCCGCGCGGCGCTGGCCGTCATCGGTGCGGATTTCTACGGCAACCCCGCCGACGAGCTGCACCTCATCGGCATTACGGGCACAAAGGGCAAGACGACCACCGCCCTGCTGACCGCGGCCATCATGACCGAGGCCGGTCTGCCCTGCGCCTACATCGGCTCCAACGGCGTGGACATTGCGGGCGTGCACGAGGCTACCGCCAATACAACGCCCGAGAGTCTCGAGCTGCACCGGCTGTTCCGCAAGATGCTGGATGCGGGCGTGCGCCACTGCGTACTGGAGGTCAGCAGCCAGGCGCTGCGCCACCACCGCGTGGACGGCGTGCCGTTTGAGGTCGTGGCCTTCACGAACCTGTCGGAGGATCACATCGGACCCGGCGAGCACCCCGATTTTGAGGACTACAAGTGCGCCAAGCGCCGCCTGTTTGCAGAATACAACGCCCGCACGATGGTTTACAACGTGGATGATCCCTACAGTGATTTCATGCGCGAGGGCTTTAAAGGCGAACAGATCAGCTTTGGTATCCAGAATGCCGCCGACTATCACGGGCAGAATCTGGCACAGTACCGCAGCCAGACCGCCCTCGGCGTTGACTTTGACTGCGTACACGCGGGCGAAACGACCCACATCGAGGTCATGTCCCCCGGCACGTTCAGCGCTTCGGATGCGCTGTGCGCCATCGCACTGTGCGGCGCGTTCGGCGTGACGCCTGCCCAAGCCGCCGCCACGCTGGCCCACACCCCCGTGCAGGGCCGCTTTGAAGTCGTCGAGGGTCTGCCCGGGCGCACCTTCATTGTGGACTACAGCCACAACGGGCTGGCCCTGACCAGTGCGCTGAAAACGCTGCGGGCGTACAATCCGCACCGTTTACTTTGTGTATTTGGGTCGGTGGGTGGCCGCACGCAGGTGCGCCGCAAGGAGCTGGCCGACGCATCGAGCGCCTACGCTGACTATACGATCATCACGAGTGACAATCCCGACAACGAGCCGCCCGAGGACGTCATCCGCGACATTGCGGGCCACATGGCTCCCGGCGCACCCTACACCTGCATCACGGACCGCCGTGAGGCGATTTACGCCGCGGTGAAAATGGCCGAGCCCGGCGACATTGTGCTGTTTGCGGGAAAGGGCCACGAGGATTACCAGCTGATCAACGGCAAAAAGCTGCATTTCGTCGAGCGGGAGATCATTAAAGAGGCTTGCGCGGAGATAAGCAAATAAAACAGCGGCCCACGCTTCGGGAGATACGAAGCGTGGGCCGCTGCTGCGTTGCAGGGGCCGGGTATGCCCGGCCCGCGGCATGTACGGCGGACGGGTTCTGCCGGAAGGCTGCGGGCCGCACATGTGCGGCCCCTACCGTGTTGCGGGATTGTTATTGTGTGTCGCAATGGTAAGCGGGCACGGAGCGGTCAAGACCGCTCCCTACAGAACCCTGGAAAGCGGTATCGTAGGGAGGGGTCTTGACCCCTCCGCACAAGTTTTCGACAGCAGAAGTATACATCCTTTACGCCCCGGCTCTTGGCAGCAACAACGCGGCGGCCAGATACGCAAAATACAGCGCCAAACACGCCCACCCCTGCCCGCGCTTCAGCTTGTGCCTGCACAGCGGCGGGAGCAACAGCACCAGCGCCATGGCGGCGCAGACGGGGACTTCATAGCTGCGGAACTGCGCGCCGACGGGCAGCTTGTGGCGGTACATCAGGCTGGAAATCGGCAGCGCCAGCGTCAGGTTCAGGATCGCGCTGTTCAAAAGCTGGATGGGCAGCGAATCCGGCGGGTAGTAGCGGCAGCGAACCGAGAACCACTTCCAGACCGAGCCCAGCGGGTGATTCAGCGCCTCGACCAGCAGAGGGATACAGAACCCGAAGCTGATGAGCGTCGCCGCCCAGAGGGCCTGGATCGTGCCTGTGAGGTTTGCCAGCGTCGTGGCACTGTAGAGCAGCGCCTGTGCACCGCCCGCCAGCAGGGCCAGCCCGCCCACGACGCCCGCCAGATTTGTCAGTGCGTTCCGGACGCTCATGACCGGGAAGGCCATCGTGTGGGCGGTGTAGCCGTATTCCTGCGCGGCCAGCTGCGGGCTGGGATGCTTTTCGGACGTGGAGACCGCCTTGATCGTATCACCGTAGGTGAATTTGTGCTGGAACACAATGCTCATCATGACAAAGAGCACGAACAGCAGCATCAGCAGTCCGGTGCCGGTGTAGCTCAATTCGCCGTCCCGCACAAACACGGCCAGCACGCCGCAGGCCGCCAGCAGCAGCAGGCATTTACGGCAGAACTCGTCCCGGTCCGCCACGGCGCAGTGCCTCTTGCGCAGCAGGCAGACGGAGAGCGCCAGCCCCAGATTCGTGACAGCGCCCGCCAGTGCGGTGCCGATGGCCAGCGCCGTGACCGACATGCCCGCCGCCAGAAATGCCAGCATCAGCTGCGGCAGCGCCAGGCAGAACGGTGCCACTGTGCCGCCCACGACCCACATGGGCAGCCCAAGCAAGGCGCAGCACCAGGTAGTGCACCGCCCCGCCAGCCGACTGCCCACCGCTGTAAACAGCAGGCCGAGGGCGTAGACTAATAAAGTTGCAACTAAAATTTTCATCATTGTATCGTAGGGGCGGATTCCATATCCGCCCGAGCCGTGCCGCCGCTTGACGGGCGGATAGGGAATCCGCCCCTACGGTTGTAAACAAAAAAGCGGTGCCGGGGCACCGCTTTTTTCTTAGGGCAATACCGCATAATTCTAAGTGCCGATACGGCGAGCGAGGTGCGGCAGCTGCTAAGCCAAAAGCGCAGATAATACTTTGTGTATTATCGAGCATTTTGGCAACGCAGATGCCGTGCCGCAGCCGCCGGAGCGGTGCTTAAGCCGTAAGGCGGGAATTGTGCGGTGTTGCCTTAGTACGCTACGCCCCAGACGACCATCTTCTGGGCGGGCTTGCCGCAGACCGGGCAGACGTCGCTCAGGTGCTCCTGGGCAAAGGGCATGCAGCGGCTGGACAGGCCAGCGTCGGCCTTCATGGCCTCCTCACAGGCGAGGTCGCCGCACCACATCGTCTTGATAAAGCCGGTGTGCTCCTTGGCAAGCTGCTTGACTTCGTCCATCGTGGTGGCGCTGTAGGTGCGGTTCTCGCGGTTCTGCAGGGCGCGGTCATACAGGTCCTTTGCCAGGGCCTCCATGGCAGCGGGGATGGCCGTGGCCAGCTCCTCAAACTTCACAAACTGCTTCTCGCGGGTGTCGCGGCGGACCAGCACGCACTGGCCGTTCTCGATGTCGCGGGGGCCGACCTCCAGGCGCACGGGCACGCCCTTCATCTCCCACTGGGCAAACTTCCAGCCGGGCTGCTTGTCGCTGTCGTCCAGCTTGACGCGGGCATACTTGCCGATCTCGGCGGCCAGCTCGCGGCACTTGTCCAGCACGCCGGGCTTGTGGGCGGCCACGGGCACGATCACGACCTGAATGGGCGCGATGGCCGGGGGCAGGATCAGGCCGTCGTCGTCGCCGTGGGTCATGATGATGGCGCCGATCAGGCGGGTGGACGCGCCCCAGGAGGTCTGGAACGGATACTGCAAGGTGTTGTCGCGGCCCGTGAAGGTCACGTCATAGGCGCGGCTGAACTTGTCACCGAAGTAGTGGCTCGTGCCGCTCTGCAGGGCCTTGCCGTCCTTCATCATCGCCTCGATGGTGTAGGTCGCCTCGGCGCCGGCAAACTTCTCCTTGTCGGTCTTGCGGCCCTTGACAACGGGGATGCACAGGTCGTGCTCGGCAAAATCGGCGTAGCAGTTCAGCTGCTGCTCGGTCTCGGCCTTGGCCTCCTCGGCGGTCTCATGGATGGTGTGACCCTCCTGCCACCAGAACTCACGGGTGCGCAGGAACGGGCGGGTGGATTTCTCCCAGCGGACGACGCTGCACCACTGGTTGTACAGCATGGGCAGGTCGCGGTAGGAGTGCAGCACATGGCTGAAATGGTCGCAGAACATCGTCTCGCTGGTGGGGCGCACCGCAAGGCGCTCCTCCAGCGGGTCGCTGCCGCCGGCGGTGACCCAGGCGACCTCGGGTGCAAAGCCGTTGACCAGCTCGCCCTCCTTCTTCAGCAGGCTCTCGGGGATGAGCACAGGCATGGCCACGTTCTCATGGCCGGTGGCCTTGAAGCGGGCGTCCAGATTTTTCTGGATGTTTTCCCAGATGGCGTAGCCATAGGGGCGCAGCACAACAAAGCCCTTGACGCTGGAATACTCGACCAGCTCGGCCTTCGTGCAGATATCGGTGTACCACTGGGCGAAGTCGACCTCCTGAGCGGTGATCGCCTCGACCATTTTTTTCTTATCGTTTGCCATTTTTCTTTTCCTCACACTTTGTAAAACCGGGGACAGGCGCTCAGATACGCTCCTCCAGATAGTTGACCACATCACCGACGGTGTGGAAGTTCTCGATGTCCTCATCGGGGATCTCAACGCCGAACTCGTCGGACAAGGTGGTGATCATATCAATAACGTCAAGGCTGTCTGCGCCGAAATCGTTGACAATGTCGCTGTCGGGGGTAATCTTTTCAGGCTCGACCTCAAGCTGGTCGGCCAGATAGTCACGGATGCGGCTGAAAACTTCGGAATCCATAATTTAACTCCTTTATAAACACAGATATACATTTAATATATAGCGTATCTGCGGGTGAATGTCAAGGGGTAAGTGTTAATTTTATGCCATATTGCATAGGATTTGCGGGGAGGTGGGCAAGTGAAGCTGAATTTTACCAAAATGCAGGGCGCGGGCAACGATTATATCTACATCGACTGCCGCACTGCGGGGCTGCCGCCCGACGCCGCCGCGTGGGCGGTGCAGCTGTCGCGGCGGCATTTTTCGGTGGGTGCGGACGGGGTGATCTACCTCTGTCCCCCGCTGCGGGCTGACGGCGACGCGGCCATGCGGATGTTCAACACCGACGGCAGCGAGGGGGTCATGTGCGGCAACGGTGTGCGCTGCGCGGCGGAATTTTTATACACCAACGGCGTGCGGCGGGACTGTATCCGTATCGACACGCCCTCAGCCGGGCAGCGAGTGCTGCACCGGGTCGGGGACGGGCTGTGGCAGGTCGAGATGGGCCGCTTTACGGCAGCACCGGATGCCGTGGGGGCCGTGGGGCTGGGCGGCGGACCGCTGCTGGATGTGCCGCTCTGCGCAGGCGGGCGTGCGTGGAGGGTGCACTGTGTAGCCATGGGCAACCCGCACTGCGTACTTTTTACGCACGAGCCGCCGCCCGCCGGGGCGGAGCTGGCCGCCTGGGGCCGTGCGCTGGGGCACCACCCGGCGTTCCCGGGCGGCATCAATGTGGAGTTTGCCCAGCCCATCAGCCCCACCGGGCTGGCTGTGACGGTGTGGGAGCGCGGCAGCGGGGCCACGCTGGCCTGCGGGACCGGGGCCTGCGCTGTGGCCGCGGCGGCGGTGCTGACAGGCCGCTGTCCGCGCGGCGCGCCCATTTTAGTACAGCTGCCGGGCGGCACGCTGGAGGTGTGTGTACAGCGGGACGACACCGTGCTTTTGACCGGCGACACCGCAGCAACATTTAGCGGAACCGTTTTGATTCAGCCTTGCAAAGCACCGAGCGGTGTGGTATGATATAAGTAATAACAATTTGAACAGTATTTCAGTCTGGAAGGGGGCTTTGCCCATGAACATTCACGAATCCGCAGAGGACTATCTGGAAAAAATTCTGATGCTGCAGGAGCAGAAGGGTTCTGTGCGCTCCATCGACATAGCCGTTGCGATGGGATTCTCCAAGCCGAGTGTCAGTGTGGCGATGAAAAATCTGCGTGAGAACGGGTATATTTCGATGGACCCGGACGGTTTTATCAAGCTGGAGCAGCCCGGTATGGAGATCGCACAGCGCATCTATGGCCGCCACCGCAAGCTGACCGCTTTTTTTGTGGCGCTGGGCGTTGACCCGGATGTTGCCGCCAAAGACGCCTGCAAGGTCGAGCACGACCTGAGCGAGGAGACCTACAGCAAGATGATCGCCTTTGCGGAAAAGGCGGAAAAAGAGCTGTAATTTGGCGATTACGAAAAGGAACACCCCGAAGGCATGACGCTTTCGGGGTGTTTGTAATTTTGGGAAATACATCGTAGGGGCGGGTTCCATATCCGCCCGTGGGGCTTTACGGCTGCCGGAACGTTGCTCGGCGGGGCGGGGGCACCCCGCCCTACACCAACGATACCGTTGGCAATATCCACTTATACGCCAAAAGGGGCGAACCTTGGGTTCGCCCCTTTACGCATCTTACAAAATCAATACAGCGGCTTGCTCTCCGGCTCCTGCGCGGGCTCGGTCGGCTCGGCTGCGGGGGCAGCGGCGGGCTGACGGCGCGCGGCGGCGACCTCCTGATGGAAGGTTACGGGGTTCGCGCGGTAGCGCTTCTCGATCTCAGCGTTGTAGCCGATCATCGCATCGGGATAGGTGCTCTGCATCTGGCGCAAGATCTCCTGCGCCTCGTCCTCATTGCGGACGTAGATATCGTGGCAGGCACGTTTCTCCTTCGCGCCGAAAACGCGCACCATCACCTCTTTTCTCACGGTCAGGATGCCGTAAGCTTTGTGGCGCACTGTGTGCTGGTAGGCCCAGACCACGTCGTCACCGGCCAGCACCCAGGAATTGCCGCCCTTGTCGTACATCAGCCAGCTGCGGCTCATGCGGACCTTGCCATCCTGCATCGTGTCCTCGTAGAAGCGGTCTAGGGCCTGCTCGGTGGCCTGCGGGTCGTCCGAAGCCTTGATGTAGTTTCGAATCTGCTTCTGGAAGCCGCCCGTCAGGGAGCGGACGACAAACCAAATCAGCAGTGCCAGCACCAGCAGCATCACAATGCCCATGAAGCCCAGCACAAAGGTATCGCTGCCGTCGATCTCGTCATCGGTCAGCACCAGTGGCAGGAAGGTGCAGCCGTCCTCCAGACCGATGTCGTCATAGCTGAAACCGGCGTCGATGAAGTAGTTCTCCCACAACTGCTTGGTCTCATCGTCCATCCGCTTCAGGGTGCCGCGCACGGTCATGTAAGAGCCGTCCCACTCGTAGCTGCCATCCTCGTCGTCCAGCATGCGCGCGGTGTCGTCGACGATCGCCTCGGCGTCGTCGATTTTGGACGCGGGCACTTCCAGACCGATGTAAATGGTTGCACCCGGCGTATTGATGGGCATAATGTACTCGCGCGCGGAGACCTCATCGCGCTTGCCGCTCTCGCTGCGGACGGTTTCGGCGTAATAGTCGATCAGGGTATCGACATCCATCGTGATATATTGTCCCTGCAGGGAGAGGATGTCCTCGTGGTCGTCCAGCGGCTCAAAGTAGGCGGGGCCGGCCAACATCTTGACGATGCCGGAGCCAAACAACACGCCGAGGGTGGCCGTGACGATGCCCAGCACGATGATGCACCACAAATTGCCGAGCAGGGTTTTCTTTTTCAGGGATTCCAGCATTTTGTTTTCTCCATTCTTTTTGTTAGGTTTCACAATAAGTGTAACATTTTGTTCATATATTGTCAACCGGTCGCGCATGTTTGCGTAAAAAATCTTTGGGTGTTGCTTCCTAAAGCCGGTCATACACAACGCGCAAAAAAACGCCCCTTCCAGTCAAACCGGAAGGGGCGGGGTTCAGCTATCTAATTTGCAGTTAAGCTACTCGCAGATTACAGCTCAGCGAAGTACTTAATGGTGCGGACCATCTGAGAGGTGTAGGAGTTCTCGTTGTCGTACCAAGAAACGACCTGAACCTGATAGGTGTCGTCGTCGATCTTGGCGACCATGGTCTGGGTGGCATCGAACAGAGAGCCGTAGCGCATGCCGATGACGTCAGAGGAGACGATCGGATCCTCGTTGTAGCCGAAGCTCTGGGAAGCAGCAGCCTTCATAGCAGCGTTGATAGCTTCCTTGGTGACATCCTTGCCCTTAACGACAGCAACCAGGATGGTGGTGGAGCCGGTGGGAACGGGAACACGCTGAGCGGAGCCGATCAGCTTGCCGTTCAGTTCGGGAATTACCAGGCCGATTGCCTTAGCTGCACCGGTAGAGTTGGGAACGATGTTGCAAGCGCCTGCACGGCTTCTTCTCAGATCGCCCTTTCTCTGAGGTCCGTCAAGGATCATCTGGTCACCGGTATAAGCGTGAACAGTGGTCATGATACCGCTCATGATAGGTCTGCAATCGTTCAGAGCCTTAGCCATAGGTGCTAAGCAGTTGGTGGTGCAGGAAGCTGCGGAGATAACGGTATCTTCGGGCTTCAGGGTCTTGTGGTTAACATTGTATACGATGGTAGGAAGGTCGTTACCTGCGGGAGCAGAAATAACAACTTTACGGGCACCGGCAGTGATATGTGCGGAAGCCTTCTCCTTAGAGGTGTAGAATCCGGTACACTCCAGAACTACATCAACCTTTAATTCACCCCAGGGAAGCTTGCTTGCGTCAGCCTCTTTGTAGATGGTGATGGTCTTGCCGTTAACGGTGATGCTGTCCTCGCCAGCCTCAACGGTGCTTGCATACTTGTAAACACCCTGAGAAGAATCATACTTCAACAGATGTGCCAGCATCTTAGGGCTGGTTAAATCGTTGATTGCTACTACTTCATATCCTTCTGCATCGAACATCTGTCTGAATGCAAGACGACCAATACGGCCGAAACCATTAATTGC
>ERZ824488.1485-NODE-1485-length-25370-cov-7.539206_pt1 | contig 25370 bp, 23 predicted proteins | sample MGYA00519936_ERZ824488 | MGnify/ENA primary metagenome ERZ824488 (study PRJEB31778, sample SAMEA3449153) | human gut metagenome | biome: human gut; feature: human-associated habitat; material: faeces | place: United Kingdom | collected 2010/2012 ... | reverse complement strand
CGGAGACCATCTTGGCGACGTCCATGGTCACAGTGCCGAGCTTGGGGTTCGGCATGAGGCCACGGGGACCAAGGATCTTACCGATGCGGCCAACCTTGGCCATCATGTTCGGCGTAGCGATAGCGGCGTCGAAGTTGATCTCGCCCTTCTGAATCTGGGCGACGAGCTCGTCGGAACCAATGATGTCGGCGCCGGCAGCCTCAGCCTCGCGGGCCTTCTCGCCCTCGGCGAAGACGGCAACACGAACGGTCTTGCCGGTGCCGTGGGGCAGGGAGATGGAACCACGGATGTTCTGGTCAGCCTTACGAGTATCGATGCCCAGACGGAAGTGGGCCTCGACGGTCTCGTCGAACTTGGCGGTGTCGAGCTCCTTGATGAGCTTGGCAGCCTGAAGGGGGGTGTAGAGCGTGGCGCGGTCGATCTTCTCGGCAGCGGCGTTATAGCTCTTACCATGCTTAGCCATGTGCATTACCTCCTGTGGTTAAACGGGCGTGAGCCCTCCCACATCGTTTCGTGTGCCCTATTGCACACATTTAACGGGCGCCCCGGTCGGAGCACCCGTCGTTACCATAAGAAATCGCTACTCAGCGATGGTGACGCCCATGGAACGGGCGGTACCGGCGATGATCTTCTTGGCGGCGTCAATGTCGTTGGCATTGAGGTCCGGCATCTTGATCTCGGCGATCTTGGTAAGCTGCTCCTGGGAGAGCTGACCAACCTTGTCGGCCTGGGGCTTAGCGGAACCAGACTTGAGGTTGAGCTCCTTCTTGATGAGGTGAGCCGCCGGCGGGGTCTTGGTGATGAAGGAGAAGGACTTATCCTCGTAGACAGAGATCTCAACGGGGATGATGTCGCCCTTCTTGTCCTGCGTCTCGGCGTTAAAGGCCTGGCAGAACTGCATGATGTTCACGCCAGCAGCGCCCAGGGCGGGGCCGACGGGAGGAGCGGGGTTAGCTGCACCAGCAGGAATCTGGAGCTTAATGACGTTGGCAACCTTCTTCTCAGCCATGGTCATTCCTTTCGAATCACGAGTGTGAAGTACTTGCTATATCGTAAGCACGCACGTGTTAGAAGCACTCCTGAGATGAGCAGTCACAGAAGAAGCACGCTCGCGCGAACGGACGAAAACTTAAGCGATGACAGCGACCTGGTTAAAGTCCAGCTCGACCGGCGTCTCGCGGCCAAAGATCATCAGCGTGACCTTGAGCTTGCCAGCCTCGGTGTTAACCTCGGAGACCTTGCCATCAAAGTCGGTAAGCGGGCCATCGGTGACGCGGACGGACGTGCCGACCTGAATATCAACCGAGGTGCGCTTGGGCGAATCGCCCTTACCGGGACGACGAGTCATCTTGTTGTACTCGTCACGGGAAAGCGGAGCGGGCTTGCCGTTGCCGCCTAGGAAACCGGTGACGCCGGGCGTGTTGCGAACACACGTCCAAGCATCGTCATCCATCTCCATGCGGACCAGGACATAACCCGGGAAGATCTTGGAATCCTTGGTCTCGCGCTTGCCACCCTCTTTAATCTCGGTGACGCGCTCCATAGGAATCTCGATATCAAAGATACGGTCCTGCATGCCCATGGTCTCGATACGATGCTCGAGATCGGACTTTACGCGGTTCTCGTATCCGGAGTAAGTGTGAACGACGTACCAACGCTTAGACATGGTTTAGCCCCTCAATCCAGAGAACAGAGCAAGAGCCTCGCCAAAGCCAGCATCGAGCAGAGCGATGACGACGCCGACGACGACCAGAGAAGCGCAAACGACGACCGAGTAGTTCACGAGCTCCTTCTTATCGGGCCACGTGACACGCTTCATCTCGGACTTGACCGAAGCGAAATACTTCTTGGTGCGGGCGAAGAAACCAGGCTTCTCGTTCTTCTTGGACTTCGCAGCCTTCTCGTTCTTCTTGGCAACGGCCTTCTTGGCCTCAACCTTGGAGTTGGCGGCAGCTTTGTTGGCAGGTGCCGGCTGCTGAGCCTTCTTCTTGTTCTTCTTGTTGGCCATTTGGGTTACCTCCGCGCAATGCGCTTATACATGAGTAAACCGTAAGCCCCCAAGTGGGAGCTTACGGAATAATGACTGGCACGCCAGGAAGGACTCGAACCCTCAACACTCGGTTTTGGAGACCGATGCTCTACCAATTGAACTACTGGCGTATGTGACTAGAGACTAGCGAGTCTCTTTGTGCAGCGTGTGGTGACGGCACCAGGGGCAATACTTCTTGATCTCCATACGATCAGGCATGGTCGACTTGTTCTTGGTGGTCGTATAGTTGCGGCGCTTGCACTCAGTGCACGCAAGAGTAACTAGAGTACGCATGTATCCTGAACCTTTCATTTCCGCCCCGTACGGGCACGAGTTGTTACTTTATCAGCTCCACGTAAGTGCTGTCAATGAAAACCTCGAGTCAATTGGTTCTCGGTGGATCCATTCATATTTGGAACACATCAATGAAGCCATCGAGAGCTAATCGACGGTGCATCCAGGACCATTATCGATCCTCTCGACACCAGCAACGGCTCAATATCCATTGCAGAAAAGAACCCGGCACCCATATAAGTGCCGGGTTCTCTAAGTCAGCTATATCAAAGAGCTAATTTACTCAATGATCGTGGAGACGATGCCCGAACCGACGGTGTGGCCACCCTCGCGGATAGCGAAGCGCAGGCCCTCCTCCATGGCGATCGGGTGGATGAGGTCGCCCTCGATGGTGATGTGGTCACCAGGCATAGCCATCTCGGTGCCCTCGGGGAGCTTGACCGTACCGGTAACGTCGGTGGTACGGAAGTAGAACTGAGGACGATAACCATCGAAGAACGGGGTGTGACGGCCGCCCTCCTCCTTGGTCAGAACGTAGATCTCGCCGGTGAACTTGGTGTGCGGGGTAACCGAACCGGGCTTGCAGAGAACCTGGCCGCGCTCGATGTCCTCACGCTTGATGCCGCGGAGCAGCAGACCGACGTTGTCGCCAGCCTCGCAGAAGTCCATGGACTTACGGAACATCTCGATACCGGTAACGACGGTGTTCTGGGTATCCTTGATGCCGACGATCTCGACGGGCTCGTTGAGCTTGAGCTCACCGCGCTCGACACGGCCAGTAGCAACGGTACCACGGCCGGAGATGGTCATAACGTCCTCAACGGCCATCAGGAACGGGAGGTCGTTGTTACGAGCAGGCGTCGGGATGTACTCGTCGACGGCCTTCATGAGCTCGCGAATGGCGTCCATCCACTTGGCGTCGCCCTCGAGAGCGCCCAGAGCGGAGCCACGGATGACGGGGATGTCGTCGCCGGGGAAATCGTACTCGGAGAGGAGCTCACGGGTCTCCATCTCGACGAGGTCGATGAGCTCGTCATCGTCGACCATGTCGCACTTGTTCAGGAAGACGACGATGTAGGGAACGCCGACCTGACGGGCGAGCAGGATGTGCTCGCGGGTCTGAGCCATGGGGCCGTCGGTGGCGGCGATGACCAGGATGGCACCGTCCATCTGAGCAGCGCCGGAAATCATGTTCTTGATGTAGTCGGCGTGGCCCGGGCAGTCGACGTGAGCGTAGTGGCGCTCCCAGGTCTCGTACTCGATGTGGGCAACGTTAATGGTGATGCCGCGCTGACGCTCCTCGGGAGCCTTGTCAATGTTCTCGAAGGCGGTGAAGTCAGCCTTGCAGCCCTCGGTCTCAGAGAGGACCTTGGTAATGGCCGCGGTCGTGGTGGTCTTGCCGTGGTCGACGTGACCAATGGTACCAATGTTTACGTGGGGCTTAGAACGATCGAACTTCTCCTTGGCCATTGCCATCCTCCTTTAGGAACAACCTCGCGGGCAGTCCATGGGACTTACTACCTACATATGCTTAGCGGCGACCGAAGCCGCCGCCTGAAGCTCTGGTACCGGTGACTGGATTCGAACCAGTGACATCGCGGGTATGAGCCGCGTGCTCTAACCAGCTGAGCTACACCGGCATGGTGCCTTGCGCTTGAAATGGAGCCCGCGACCGGATTCGAACCGGTGACCTCTTCGTTACCAACGAAGTGCTCTACCTACTGAGCTACACGGGCGAATGGTGGGGATGCTTGGACTCGAACCAAGGAACCCAGAGGGAGCGGATTTACAGTCCGCCGCAGTTGCCGCTGTGCCACATCCCCATTCAGTTTTCAAGCACTTGCGAAGCGCCTTGCACCCCGCAAGCGAGAAGGATAATACGCTGCAATCCCAAAACTTGTCAACGTATACCCCGCATCCGGGCGTATCCTCCCCACGATTTGACCACATTCCCAGCTCAGAGGGCATGCACTTGTCACCCAATGCGGGCTCGGACACAAAAACGGCCCCAGAGAAATCTCTCTGGGGCCAAAAAAGTTTCTGGAGCCGGTAGAGGGAGTCGAACCCACAACCCACGGTTTACAAAACCGTTGCTCTGCCATTGAGCCATACCGGCAGCTACCCACTGATAGTAACCGATTATTGCCTGAGGAGCTTCCAGAGCTTTTCTCGCTGGTCGGGCGACAGGCGGTCCTCCAGGGTCATGCGCTGGTGCTGGCGGTTGGCGTTCTCGCGCTCGTACTCAACGGCAAGCTCGTCCACGTCATGGACCAGCACGTCGCTGGAGATCTTGGTGACCGGAATGCCTCCGACGGTTGCCCTGATGGTGCTGTCGCTGGTGACCACGGTGACGGCGCGGGGTACCAGGCGCTCCTCGGTAACCAGCCGCTCGATCACGCTGTCCGCGCTCTCCCCCGTTGCCGAGAAGATCGTGCGCACGCCGCCCCTGGTTGTGTAGGGGCGGTCGGGAGAGACGTTTCCGGCGGCGTCGAAGACCACGATGGGCTCGTACTTGCCCTTGGCGTAGGCAGCGACGTCCGAGATGAGCAGCTCGCGGGCCTGCTCGAAGGGGTCAGAGACCCCCGAGCGGTCCATGCGCGCCATGTAGCGCTCAGACTTGAAGATGACGTTGTACCCGTCGACCACCAGGAGGTCCAGGCGATGCTTAGACGCCACGGGCGTCCTCCCCGGTCATCTCTCGGCGCAGCCACTCGTAGCACATGACCGTGCAGGCCTGCGCCACGTTGAGCGACTCCACGCGCCCGCGCTGCGGCAGCTTGCAGGCAAAGTCGCACTTCTCGAGCACCAGACGAGAGATGCCCTCGCCCTCCGAGCCCATGACCAGGGCCACCCTGCCCGTCAGGGGCGCGCTCCAGACGTCATCCTTGGCGTGCTCCGTGGAGGCGCAGGACCAGAAGCCGGCCACCTTGAGCTCCTCGACGGCGCGGGCCAGGTTGGAGACCTGCGCGATGGGGATGTGCAGGACGGCACCGGCGGACGTCTTGTAGGCGCCCACGCCGACGCTGGCGGAGCGGGCCTTGGCAATGACCACGCCCGCCGCGCCCACGACCTCGGCCGTGCGTACGATGGCGCCGAAGTTGCCCTCGTCGGTCACGTGGTCCAGCACGAGCACGAGGGCGTTGCCCTTGTCCGCGGCGGCAATGACATCGCCGAGCTCGGCGTACTGGAACGGCTTTGCCCGCACGATGACGCCCTGGTGGGCACCGTGGCTGGAGAGCTGGTCCAGGCGGTTTCTGGGCACGCGCTCGACGGAGACGCCGGCGGCGTCCAGGCGTTGGGCAAGGCGCTCGAGCGCCGGGTCCGCATCAAGGGACTGAATCTGCACGAGGGCACTCTTGAGGGGCACTCCCGCGCCGAGGGCCTCCTCGACGGCGCGGCGCCCCTCTATGAGGTCGGAGCGGCCCGCGGAGCCCCTGCCCTGCGGGCGCTGCCCGCCCCTGCCCTGCTGCCGAGCCCCGTAGCCTCCCTGCGGCCTTCCGCCGCGGGAGGGCGAGAAGCCCTGGCGCTGTCCGGAGCGCTGGCCCTGCTGCTGGCCGCGGGTGCGGCCGCCCTGGCCAGCGGCGCCGGACCTGCCGCGACCACCCGCCTGCTGCTGTCTTCTTGCCATGGGCTACGCCTTCTTGTGGAGACGGGCGCCGGAGGCGGTGTCCTCGACCACCAGGCCCAGGGCGGCAATGCCGTCGCGGATGGCGTCGGCGCGGCCCCAGTCCTTGGCGGCGCGGGCCGCCTGGCGGGCGGACAGAAGGGCCCCGGCGGCCTCGGCGGCAGAGTCGCCCTGGTAGGCGGCGTGCTCGGCGGCAAGCGCCACCAGCTCGGCGGGAAGCTCCTCGCCCTCGGAGCCTGCGGCAAGGTCGATGCCCATGACCTCGGCGAGCTCGCAGAGCATGTCGGCGGCGCGCAGGCACACGGCCGTGGCAGCGTTGTCGCCCGCGTCGGCCAGGTAGGTGTTGGCGGCCGTCACCAGTGCGAAGACGGCAGCCAGGCCGCCTGCGGTGTTGAAGTCGTCGTCCATCTGACGGCAGAAGTCCTCGTGAGCCTCGTCGATGGCGCGGCCGAGGGTGCGGTCGGTCTCGTTGAGCTCGCCGTCCTGCGGGGCGTTCTGGGCGGCCCAGCGCAGGTTGCGCACGCAGGTCTGCAGGCGCTCGAGGGTGCCCACGGTGCCGTCCAGGCGCTCGAAGGAAAAGTCCAACGGGGCGCGGTACTGGGTCTGCAGCATGAGCAGGCGCACGGCGTCGGCCGGGTACTTGTCCAGGACCTCCTTGAGCGTGTAGAAGTTGCCCAGGGACTTGGACATCTTCTCGCCGTCCACACGCAGCATGCCGGCGTGCATCCAGGTGTTGGCAAGGGCCTTGTCCCAAGCGCACATGGCCTGGGCGGTCTCGTTCTCGTGGTGCGGGAAGATGAGGTCGGCGCCGCCGCCATGGATGTCGATGGGCGTGCCCAGGTAGCGGTGGATCATCGCGCAGCACTCGGTGTGCCAGCCGGGGCGCCCCTCGCCCCACGGGGAGGGCCAGCTGGGCTCGCCGGGCTTGGCGGCCTTCCAGAGGGCAAAGTCAAACGGGTCGCGCTTCTCGTCGTTGACCTCAACGCGCTCGCCGGCACGCAGCTGGTCCAGGTCGCGACCAGAGAGGATGCCGTAGTTGTGGTCGGAGCGCACGGAGAAGTACACGTCGCCGGAGGGCACCGGGTAGGCAAAGCCCTTCTGGATGAGCAGGGAGATCATCTCCTGCATGGCCTCGATCTCGCGCGTGGCGCGCGGGCGGATGTCGGGGTCCATGATGCCGAAGCGGTGCATCTGCTCGATGAAGGCGGCCGAGAACTCCTCGGCCACGTCGGCCGCGGTGCGACCCTGGTCGTTGGCGCGGTTGATGATCTTGTCGTCAACGTCCGTGAGGTTCTGGGCAAAGGTGACCTGGTAGCCCTTGTACATGAGGTAACGGCGGATGACGTCGAAGGACAGGAAGGTCCTGGCGTTGCCGATGTGGATCTGGTCGTAGACCGTGGGACCGCAGACGTACATGCGGATCTTGCCCTCCTCGATGGGGACAAGCTCCTCCTTGCGGTGCGTCTGGCTGTTGTAGACGAGCACGAGAGACTCCTTGCTGACGGCGCCCGCGCGGGGCGCACTGCCTGTTACCTAAGAATCGACCGCCTATTGTCGCACGGTTTTGGGCGGGGTGCCACGGAAGGGGTGACGGCGTGCCTACTCCCGAGCCCCCTCGGTACAGCCGTCGTCCAGAAGCGCCACGGCCCAGGCCTCCATGCCCTCCTCGCGCCCGACAAAGCCCAGGCGCTCGGTGGTGGTTGCCTTGAGGCCGACGCTTCCCAGGTCAAGGCCCATGGCGTCCGCCATGTTCCGACGCATCTGCTCGCGGTAGGGGGCGAGCTTTGGGGCCTGCGCGCCAATGGTGCAGTCGCAGTCCAGGATGCGGTAGCCGCGGCTGCGGGCGAGCTCGGCCACGCGGGAGAGCAGCTTGATGCTGTCGGCCCCCTCGTAGGCCGGGTCGGTGTCGGGGAAGAGCTTGCCGATGTCACCGGCGCGCATGGCGCCCAGGATGGCGTCCATGAGGGCGTGGGTCACCACGTCCGCGTCCGAGTGGCCCAGAAGGCCGCGCTCGCAGGGGATGTCCACCCCGCCCAGGACGAGGCGGCGCCCCGCCTGCATGCGGTGGACGTCGTAGCCGTGCCCGATGCGAATCATTGCACGTCCCTTCCGGGCCGCCTGCTGCAGCCCTCCTCCACGAGGCGCTGCTCCAGCGTGGCCTCGGCCACGGCGAGGTCCTCGGGAATGGTCACCTTGATGTTGTCGCGCGAGCACTCCACGCAGCGGACGCGGCCGCCGTGGCGCTCCACCAGGGAAGAGTCGTCCGTTCCCTGGTAGCCGTCCCAGAGGGCGGCCTTGTACGCCGCCACGACCTCGCGTGTGCGGAAGACCTGCGGGGTCTGCGCCGCCCAGTAGAAGGTACGGTCCGGCGTGGCGATGATGTCGGTGCCCTCAACGAGCTTGAGGGTGTCTATGGACCTGGCCGCGCAGATGGCCCCGGCAAGGCGGCCGTCCTGGCGCACGGCGGCTACGGCGCCCTCGATCATGGGCACCTCCACCAGCGGACGGGCCGCGTCGTGGACGGCCACGAAGGGGTAGCCTGCCGGCATCTGGGAGAGGCCCGAGTAGACCGAGTCCTGGCGGGTGGCGCCCGAGGGGGCAAAGCTCACCGGGGTCTTGAGCACCACGCGAGAAAGGACGTTCGACTTCACGACGTCGGCCTTGTCGGGCGCGCAGACGATGACGATGTGGGCCACCGAGGGGGCGCGGTCCAGGGCCATGAGGGGCCAGCACATGAGGGGCAGGCCGCAGAGGTCCACGAACTGCTTGCCCCGGGGGTCTCCAAAGCGCTCGCCGGAGCCGCCGGCGACCACGATGGCAACGGTGTCTGCCTGCGGCTTGCTGTTCTCCACACGCTCCGCGCAGGGGCAGGTGCAGGACGTGCGGCCGGACTCTTCAGACGCGGCCATGCGCTACTCGCCCTTTCCCCACATGCGGTGGAGGCTGTTGGCCAGCACGCCAGGGTTCTTGACGCCGATCTCTCCCAGGCGGGACGGGTCGTCGTCGACGGCCTCCAAGATCTCCTGCAGGGAGCCGTACTGGTCGACGATCTTGTCGGCCATGCCCTCGCGCACCACAGGCACGCGGGAGAGGGTGCGCAGGCCGAGCGGGGTCATGGCGCTGTCCTCGCCGCGCTCGTCGGTGAAGCCCAGAATCTTGGCCACGGACTTGGCGGAGCGAATCTTGGTGTTGTCGGTCTCGTGCAGACGACGGCGGATGGCCAGGGCGTTCTCCTCCGAGGAGTCCGCCGCGTAGTCCCTGATCATGAGGGTGTAGGCCTCGTCCATGCCGCCGAGGAACTCCTCGCGCTGCATGAGGGTGATCTTGCCCTCGCTGCCCAGCTGGATGATGCAGTCGTTGAGCTCCTCGCCGGCGGTCATGAGCACCTCGAAGAGGTACAGGATGCTGGTGACGTCGCCCAGCGTGACAAAGTTGTCCAGCTCGAGGCTGGTGAGGCGCAGAAGGCTGCGGTCCAGCTGCTGGCGGGTATTCTGCATGGCCACCACGATTTGGTTGACCGAGGCCATGATGCCGCTCACGGGCTTGAGCTCGAACCCCTTGCCGTCCACGTAGACGTTGACCACGGCGCGGCGCTCGGAGACCGAGATGACGGTGGCGTGCGTGAGCAGGCTCATGCGAGCGGCCGTGCGGTGGCGGGTGCCCGTCTCGGACGTGGGCAGCGACGGGTTGGGGTTGAGGTGGTAGTTGGCGCGCAGGATCTTGGTGAGGTCCTTGTCCACCACGATGGCGCCGTCCATCTTGCAGAGCTCGAAGAGGCGGTTGGCCGTGAAGGAGACGTCGAGCTTGAAGCCGTCGTCTCCGGCGGCGAGCACGTTGTCGGTGTCTCCGACGCAGATGAGCGCTCCCATGTGGCCGGCGATGATCATGTCCAGGGCGTGGCGCAGGGCCGTACCGGGCGCCGTCTTCTTGATGGCGTCCTCCAGGCGGGTGTCGCGGTCCGCGCCGATGGCCTCAAACTGTCCGGTGTCCATGCGGCATACCTCCGTATAGGAGCCGGCCCCGCGTGGGGGCCGGCAGTGGTCTTCCTAGAGTATAAGGCGAGAAGCCCGTCCGGCCGTCACTCCCCCGCGGACATCAGGCCGCCGGCGCTTCCGGCCGGGCCTGCGGACGGCGCGTCCAGGCCACGCGGCATGGCGCTGGGGGTGCCCATGGTCTCGCGGTGGCGCGGCTCCGGGATGAGCCCGCGCGTCTTGGTGAACGTGAGCTTCTCGCCGTCGGAGTCCACCTGGACGATGTCGCCGGCGGACCAGCCGCCCTGCAGCAGCTCCTCGGAGAGCGGGTCCTCGATGAGCGTCTGAATGGCGCGGCGCAGCGGGCGGGCGCCATAGACCGGGTCCGCGCCTTGCTTGGCCACGAGGTCTCGGGCGGCGTCGGTGAGCTCGATGGACATGCCCTGGGCGATGAGGCGGTCGCGCAGGTCGGCCACCATGAGCTCCACGATGCCGCGGAGCTGCTCGCCAGTGAGCGACTTGAAGACCACGATCTCGTCCACGCGGTTGAGGAACTCCGGGCGGAAGAGCTTCTTGAGCTCGGACATCACGCGGCTCTGAATCTCCTTGTCGGAGAGGCCGGCCCCGCCGGCGGCCGAGAAGCCCAGCGTGGAGGTGTGGGCGATCTCGCGGGCGCCGATGTTGGACGTCATGATGATGACCGTGTTAGAGAAGTCAACGTGGCGGCCCCGGCCGTCGGTGAGGCGTCCCTCGTCAAGGATCTGGAGAAGGACGTTGAACACGTCGGGGTGGGCCTTTTCAATCTCGTCGAAGAGGACGACGGAGTACGGGCGCCTGCGGACGGCCTTGGTGAGCTCGCCGCCCTCGTCGTAGCCCACGTATCCGGGAGGGGCGCCGACGAGCTTGGAGACCGTGTGCTTCTCCATGAACTCGGACATGTCGAAGGAGATGAGGGCGTCCTGGCTGCCAAAGAGGAACTCGGCCAGGGACTTGGCGAGCTCGGTCTTGCCCACGCCGGAGGGGCCTAGGAAGATGAAGGAGCCGCCCGGACGGCGCGGGTCCTTGAGCGGGCTGCGGCTGCGGCGGATGGCCTTGGCGACCTTGGTCACGGCCTCGTCCTGGCCGATGACGCGCTGGTGAAGGACGCCCTCGCAGCGCAGGAGCTTGGAGGCCTCGGCCTCGGTCAGGTTGGAGACGGGCACGCCGGTGATATCGGAGACCACGTCGGCGATGTCCTTCTCGTCGACGGTGACCACGTTGTCCTCGAGGCTCTTGTGCCAGGCGTCCTCGAGCTCCTTGCGGCGGGCGGTGAGGGCCTTCTCCTCGTCGCGCAGGCGGGCGGCCTGCTCGAACTCCTGGGCCGCGGCGGCCGCGGACTTCTCGTCGTGGACGCGCTTGAGGTCGGCGTCGACCTGCGTGAGCTCGGGCGGCAGCGAGGTGCGGTGGACGCGCGTGCGGGCACCGGCCTCGTCGATGACGTCGATGGCCTTGTCGGGCAGGAAGCGGTCCTGCACGTAGCGGGAGGAGAGCGTGACGGCGGCCTTGACGGCCTCGTCAGTGTAACGCACGTGGTGGTGCTTCTCGTAGCGCTCCTGCAGGCCGCGGATGATGGTCAGCGCGTCCTCGGGCGAGGGCTCGCCGATGTTGACCGGCTGGAAGCGGCGCTCGAAGGCGGAGTCCTTCTCGATGTGCTTGCGGTACTCCTCGGCGGTGGTGGCCCCGATGACCTGGATTTCTCCGCGCGAGAGGGGCGGCTTCAGGATGGAGGCGGCGTCGATGGAGCCTTCGGCGGAGCCCGCGCCAATGACGGTGTGGATCTCGTCGATGAAGAGGATGTCGTCCTCGGAGCCCTCGAGCTCCTGGACGACCTTCTTCATACGCTCCTCGAACTCTCCGCGGTACTTGGAGCCAGCCACGAGGGAGGCCAGGTCAAGGGTCCAGATCTGCTTGCCGCGCAGGATGTCAGGCACGTTGCCGGAGGCTACGAGCTGGGCCAGGCCCTCGACGATGGCGGTCTTGCCCACGCCCGGGTCTCCCAGGATGAGTGGGTTGTTCTTCTGGCGGCGGGCCAGGACCTGCATGACGCGCTCAATCTCTCGGTCACGGCCGATGACCGGGTCGAGCTTGCCGTCGGCGGCCACCTTGGTGAGGTTGCGGCCGTACTGCTCAAGCATGGAGGCGTCGTCGGAGGGGGCAGGCTGGGACTGGCCGCCGCCCACGCCCATGAAGACGGGGCCGGAGGGCTGGCCCTGGGGAGCCTGCTGGTCGGGCTGGTTTGCGGTGAGCTCGTTGACGGCGTTGCGGACGGCGTCGCCCGAGACGCCCATGGCGCGCAGGGCGTCCATGGCGCGACCGTTGCCCTCGGCCACGATGCCCAGCAGCAGGTGCTCGGTGGCAATGTAGTTCTGGCCATGGGTCATGGTCTCGCGGTAGGCGTCCTCCAGCACGCGCTTGGCGCGCGGCGTGAAGGGGATATGGCCACCGGGGACGGGCTCGGTCTCGCTCTGGGTGAGGCCCTGGACGGTGGCGAGGGTCTCGTCGTAGGTGACCTCGAGCTTGGCCAGCGCCTTTGCGGCAACACCCTCCCCCTCGCGAATGAGGGCCAAAAGCAGGTGCTCCGTGCCGACGTACATCTGGCCGAAGTTTCTGGCCTCGTCCTGGGCAAGGCTCATGACCTTGCGGGCCTTGTCTGTGAACTTCTCGAACATGTGGGCGGTTCCCTTTCGTGCAAGCCCCGCGGGCGGGGCAGAGTGTGCAATGTAAGTGTGTACCCGCCGCGCCGGGTTGGCAAACCGGCGACACCTGACGGCAACGGCCGGGGCGGGGCGGGCCTTCCGGCGAGAAGTGCTTCTCGCCTGGCGCCTGGCTTTGCGCTCACGAGACAAAAACGGCCCGGTCCGGGAGTGCCGGATCGGGCCGTCGGGTCTTTGGCCTGTACGCGAGGCGCTACTCCACGCCCTCGCAGGTGGGCTGGATGGCCTTCATGGCCTCGATGACGCTGGCAAAGAGGTCGTCGAGCTCCATGCCGTTGAGCTCGGCGCCCTTGCGGATGACGTCGCGGTCGCAGCCGGCGGCAAAGCGCTTGTCCTTGAACTTCTTCTTGAGCGACTTGAGCTCAAAGTCCATGACGGACTTGGACGGGCGCATGAGCACGGCGGCCTGGATGAGGCCGGACAGCTCGTCGCAGGCAAACAGGACGCACTCCATCTTGCAACTGGGAGCCGGAAGGTCCGGATTGTTGTCGGAGTTGTGCGTCTGGATGGCGCGGGCCAGCTCCTTGGTGCCGCCGGCCTCCTCGATGAGCTCGGCCGTCTTCACGGTGTGCTGGACCTCGTCCTGGAACTTCTCCCAGTCAAGGTCGTGGAGAAGGCCAACCTGGCCCCAGAACTCCACGTTTGCCGGGTCGTACTTCTGCGCATAGTAGCGCATGAGGCCCTCGAGGGTCTGGCCGTGGGCAATGTGGAACGGGTCCTCGTTGTACTTCTTCAGCAGGTCGAAGGCCTGGTCGCGCGTGAGGCCGGTCTCGAGCGCAGGGGCGTCGGCGTGGGCGGCGGCAGCCTCGTTGGAGGCACCGTGCTCGGCGTCGTCGGCCAGCGCGTCCACGGAGGCGGCAGCGTTGTCGGTGGTCTCGGGCAGCTGGGAGGCAATGTCGGCGCGGGTGATGACCTCGGGCTTCATCTGCGGGAAGAGAAGAACGTCGCGGATGGCCGGGGCGTCGCAGAACAGCATGATCATGCGGTCGATGCCGTAGCCGATGCCGCCCGCGGGGGGCATGCCGTACTCGAGGGCGCGCACGTAGTCGTAGTCGTAGCCCATGGCCTCGTCGTCGCCGAAGCCCTTGGCCGCGACCTGCTCGGCAAAGCGGCCGGCCTGGTCGACTGGGTCATTGAGCTCGGAGAACGCATTGGCGTACTCGTGGCCGCAGATGACCAACTCAAAGCGGTCGGTCAGGCGCGGGTCGTCGTCCTTGCGCTTGGAAAGGGGGCTGACCTCCTCGGGGTAGTCGCAGACGAAGGTCGGGTTGACCAGCGTGGCCTCGCCCAGCTCGTCGTAAAGCTCGAAGACCAGCTTGCCGGCGCCCCAGTTCTCCTGCCACTCTATGCCGTGCTTCTCGCAGATCTGGCGCAGGCGCTCGATGGGGGTGTCCATGTCCACGTGCTCGCCGCAGGCGCGGGAGGCAACCTCGGAGAGGGGCAGGGACTCCCAGGTGCCGGACATGTCGACGGTCTGGCCCTGGTAGGTGATGACCTCGTGGCCATCCTCACAGCCGCAGACCTCGCGGGCGATGGTCTTGAAGAGGCCCTGGGTGAGCTCCTTCATGCCGTCCAGGTCGGAGTAGGCGCAGTAGGCCTCCATTGAGGTGAACTCGGGGTTGTGGGTGAGGTCCATGCCCTCGTTGCGGAACTGACGGCCAATCTCAAAGACGCGCTCAAGGCCGCCCACGATGCAGCGCTTGAGGGGCAGCTCGGTGGCGATGCGCAGGTAGAAGTCGCGGTCAAGCGCGTTGAAGTGCGTGACGAACGGCTTGGCGTTGGCACCACCCAGGATGGCATGCATCATGGGGGTCTCGACCTCCATGTAGCCGTCGGCCTCCATGTAGCGGCGGATGAGGCTGATGATCTGGCTGCGCTTGCGGAAGGTGTCGCGGACCTCGGGGTTCATGATGAGGTCGACGTAGCGCTGGCGGTAGCGAACCTCGCGGTCGGTGAGGCCGTGGAACTTCTCGGGCAGCGGGCGCAGGGACTTGGAGAGCAGCTCGACGTGCGTGGGGGCAATGGAGAGCTGGCCACGGCGGGTGCGCAGCACGGCACCGGTGGCGCCGATGATGTCGCCCAGGTCAAGCTGGCCCAGGAGCGCCCACTCGTCCTCGGGCAGGTCGTTCACGCGGCAGAAGAGCTGGATCTGCGCGGTGCAGTCCTCGAGCACGATGAAGGCGGCCTTGCCCTGCTTGCGGAAGGCGCGGATGCGGCCGGTGAGGGAGTAGACGTCCTCGGTGTCGGTGCCGTCGGACAGCTCGGCGTAGCGCTCCTCGAGGTCGGCGGCGTGGGCCGTCACCGTGGAGTGGATGGGGTAGGGCTGGACGCCCGCGTCGATAAGCGCCTGGCGGCGGGCACGGCGCTGCGCCCTCTCGTCGTTGGTACTGGGGGTTGCGGTCTTCTCGGCCATTTGGTTCCTGCCTTTCAATAGAAACGCCCCGTATCTGCAGCTATGCAGGCACGGGGCGTCAGCACTCGGTTGGGCTTGCGCTTAGCGGGTGATCGCCGTGATGGTGTACTTTTTGGCCTTGCCCGTCGGGGTGACGAACTCGACCTCCTCGCCCTCGCCGTGGCCGATGAGGGCCTGGCCGGCGGGAGACTCGTTGGAGATCTTGTGCTCCAGGGAGTTGGTCTCGGTGGTGCCCACGATGATGAACTCCGTGGTCTTGCCCTTGGCGTCAACCAGGGTGACGGTGGTGCCGATGGAGACCTTCAGGTTGGTGTGGCTGCCGGCGGCGACGACGGTGGCGACGGAGAGAATCTGGCGAATCTCGTTGATGCGGGACTCGTTGTGGGACTGCTCCTCCTTGGCGGCGTCGTACTCGGAGTTCTCGGAGAGGTCACCGAAGCCGCGGGCCTCCTTGATGCGCTCGACGATCTCGTCGTGCTTCTCGCCCTCGCGGTACGCGAGCTCCTCCACCAGCTTCTGGCGGCCTTCGGGGGTGAGCTCGATCTTCTTGGAGTTGTCCATGTTCTGCTCTCTACTTGACGCGGTCTTGCGGGGTTGGCGGTGCGGGCGCGACGGCTACTCGCCGAACTTGTGGCCGCACTTGCTGCAGAAGGCAGCACCGGCGGGGTTCTTGGCGCCGCACTCGCTGCAGAACTGGGCGTCCTCGACGTCGGCGTCGGCGTCGTCCTCGTCGGCAACGACCTCGACGGCGTCATCGTCGGAGGCGGGCTTCTTGGCGGACTTCTCGTCCTCGCCCTCCTCCATGCCCTCGCGGACGTTCTTCACGGTCTTGCCGAGGGCGGAGCCGATCTTCGGGAGGTTCTTGGGCCCGAAGATGACCAGGACGACGACAAGGATGATGACGAGCTCGGGAACGCCAAGACCAAGAATCATGTGAATTCCTCCGTTTGTGGTGATGTGCAACGGCTCGCTGGGGCCGCGCAGACGTATGGGCTAGTATAGCCGAGGTTCGGGCATACTCACAATCTCTAAAACGCGAGATTGCAACCTAACAATTTACCTCAATGAGAAGGGACGTGGCCCCGTGGGACCCCTCTTTGTGTGGAGCACCATCATTGGACTCGTTCTTGTCGCCATAGTGGCGGCGCTGCCGTGGCTGCTCAAGAAGCGCGGCGTGACCATGTGCCAAACAAAGTTTGGCACCACGCTCATCTTTGAGTCGGAGAACGCCGACGGAACGCCGGTGCGCCTCATCAACGTCAACGGGACTTTCCAGTCCGTGTGCTACCTGCCTGATGACCTGCACTTTGAGCTGGCCTGCCTCTATCACCGCGAGATGGCCGACGTCATCGACCAGATGGCAAGAAGCGCCCAGGGCCAGGGGCGACAGCTCCGCGTGCTGGTCATGGGCGGCGGCGGCTATTCTCTGCCCAAGTACCTGGCGGCCTACGTACCCAACGCACACGTAGAGGTCGTCGAGGTCGACCCGGCCATGACCAAGATTGCCCGCGAGCAGTTCTTCCTTGACGAGTGCCTGGAGGTCACGGGCGCCGAAGGGGACGGGCGCCTGACGCTGGTCAACGACGACGCCTGGGGCTACCTGCAGCGCCAGGACGAGCCCTACGACGTCATCGTCAACGATGCGTTCTCCGGCAAGAGGCCGCTGGGTCCCATGAAGACCGACGAGGGCGCCCGCGTGGTGCGCGCGCACCTGGCCGACGGCGGTGTCTACCTGGCAAACGTCCGCAGCGCCTGCGAGGGGCGCCGCTCCGCCACGCTGCGCGAGGTGCGGGAGGCCTTCGGTCGCGAGTTCGCCAGCTGCCACGTGGTTCCGGAGTGGGAGGACGAGCCGGAGAAGCCTGGAAACAACGTGTTTATAGCCAGGTAGGCGGCCTCGGAGCCAACTAACGACCAGGCCGTGACCTCAACTCGGCGGTTCCAATTTAGTCACCCATTTTCAACGGTTTCCCTGGATGGCACGCAGAAATAGGCCTTCCCCGCCCGACTCCGCCCCCGCGTTTCCGAGCGCTTGACTTGGAGCCGCTCCAGGGTGCGACAATCTCGTTGCTGCCGCGCGGCTGAGGGGCCGACGGCGCAGACACAACCAAGCGAGAGGAGAGCGCATGGAGCCGTCGAAGGTCTACTTCTGCGACCTGCACACGCACTTGGGAGATGGCCTGCCCAACAAACTCAAAAGGCTCATCAAGGCGGCCGGCATCGGCCAGATTGACTTCGAGAACAAGTTCGTCGCCATCAAGATGCACCTGGGAGAGCCGGGCAACCTCAGCTACCTGCGGCCCAACTACGCCCGTGCCGTGGTCGACGTGGTCCGCGAGCTGGGCGGAAAGCCGTTCATCACCGACTGCAACACGCTCTACGTGGGCGGCCGCAAGAACGCCCTGGACCACCTGGACAGCGCCTACGCCAACGGCTTCAACCCCTTCCAGACCGGCTGCCACACCATCATCGCCGACGGCCTCAAGGGTCTCGACGAGGTGGAGGTGCCCGTGGAGGGCGGCGAGTACGTCAAGAACGCCAAGATCGGCCGCGCCCTCATGGACGCCGACGTGGTCATCAGCCTCACCCACTTCAAGGGCCACGAGCAGGCCGGCTTTGGCGGCGCCATGAAGAACCTGGGCATGGGCGGCGGCTCGCGCGCGGGCAAGATGGAGCAGCACGCGACCGGCAAGCCCAGCGTCGCCCAGAAGAAGTGCATCGGCTGCCGCCAGTGCGAGAAGATCTGCGCGCACAGCGCCTTCTCGTTTGACGAGGTACGCGAGCACGAGTTTGCCAACGGCAAGGTGCGCGAGGTCCACGCAGCCAGCATCGACCACAACAAGTGCGTGGGCTGCGGCCGCTGCATCGCCGTGTGCAACCAGGACGCCATCCACCCGGACTACGACCAGGCCGTCGAGGTGCTCAACTACAAGATCGCCGAGTACACCAAGGCCATTGTGGACGGCCGTCCGTGCTTCCACATCAGCCTGGCCATCGACGTGAGCCCCAACTGCGACTGCCACGACGAGAACGACAAGCCCATCGTCGGTGACATCGGCTTCTTTGCGAGCTTTGACCCCGTAGCCCTTGACCAGGCCTGCATTGACGCCGTCCAGGCCGCCGTCCCCCTGCCGGACACCGAGTACACCCACATGCACGAGAAGCTCGAGGAGGCCGGAGAGCTCGACGAGGCCCACGCCAACGACAAGTTCCACATCACCCACCCGGACACCGACTGGAAGTCCTGCATCGACCACGCCGAGATGATCGGCATCGGCACGCACGAGTACGAGCTCATCCGCGTGAAGTAGACCGGGCCAAGCGAGGCAAGGGGGCGGGGTGGATGTCTCATCCGACGAGGCGTCCACCTCGCCACCTTCACCGGGGGCGGCCATAATTGGCGGCACGCTGCTGACCTGCGGTTTTCTTAACGGGCCTTGCCGGCGCGTCCAAAACCGCGAACCCAAAACATTTTTTAACCCCGGTTAAGCACCCCGTTGGCACCGCAGCGGGCGACCGCGAGAGATGCAGGGGCGCCCCGGAAGGGCAAAGACGCTGCGCGCCACGTCCTCGAGACGGGCTTTACGCTCCCGGCGCTCCCCCGCACTGGCGCGGCCCAGCGCCGCGTCATCGTCCAGGGCAATGGCAACCAGAAAGATCCTCCCCACCGCCGTGTTCGGCACGTTCCAGCGCATCCTCGACGTCGTCCTCATGAGAGCCCCTTCTCGCTTCTGGCCTGGCCCAAGCGCCCGGCACATGGCCCGATGGTCTCCCACGCCGTGAGATCTCGGTAGGTTACAAACGTCCCAAACTTGGCGTCAGTGCTGGTCAGATGTACCATCCTGCGACCCGGGAGTCCAGTCAAAGAAGAAGTGCATGAGCTCCACGCGGTTTGCGGTGCCGGTCTTGGCATTCATGCTGGCCACGTGCCGGTAGAACGCCGTACGAGAAAGGCACAGGGTTCGCGCGAGGTCCTGCACGCTCTGACGCGAGGTCACCATGGCCTGAAGCACCTCGGCCTCCCGCTCGGTGAGCGCAAACTCGAGGGCAAAGGCAGCCAGGCGCTCGTCGCTGGTGGGGGCAGCCGGGGCAGGCGAGTCCTTCTCGTCAAACAGGGGAAGGGCCGGCTCCGGCCGCGGTCCCAGGATAACCAGGAAGGTCACGGCGAGCATGGCCGCAAGGATTGCCAGGATGACGGCGGTCTCGGCCAGAGCATTTCTCTCCGAGACGAGCGCGAGCGCCGGCGCGGCCACCAGGAGCGAGACCGCACTGTTGAGGGCGTCGCCCATGCCCGACCACAGCGCGTAACAGCCGGACTCCCTCGCCACGAGCATGAAGGCCGAGGTGTAGAACACCACGAAGAAGCCCGAGCCCAGATAGTAGACCGCGCTCGCCAGAGCCCACGGCGCTCCTTGCAGCACAGCAAAGACGGCAAAGCTCGCGAGCGTGGTCACCACCGCCATGAGCCCAGGCTCCCAGCGGTGGTCAAGGCGGTCCGTAACCTCGCCGGCAACCAGGGCGGATGTTGCCGGGAAGAGCCTGGTCCAGGCACCCAGGTCGGCCAGGCCATCCGCCTGCGCACTGGTTAGGTTGACGTCAACCGTAGAGAACACGCAGTTCATGAGCGCTATGAGCAAGGCGAGAAGTGCCACTCCTCGCACGGGACGACCCTGGCCACTAGGTGTGGGCGGCCCCTCCAGGCCGACGCCGTCCTCCCCGAGGCAGCGGGCGGCAAGGACGGGCATGGCGGTGGCAGGGGCCGCAAGCAAAAGGGCCAGGACAACGGGCGTGAGCGCCACGACCATCAGCAGACACTGGACCACAATGCCCGCTGCGTACGCGCCGCCAACGGCGCGGGCGATCCCCGGGCCGTCGGCAAAGCGCCTGGCCAGCGCCTCATGGGCGGCGGCTCCGGCAAATCCCACGAAGAGCATGGTTGCAAGACCGCTGGCCAAGAGCGTCAGGGCGCCCGGCACCAGGGATGTTGCCAGCAGGCCCACGGCAGACAGCGTGCCCGAGGCGTGGATCAGCAACGCAAACCCCGGCACGCGCATCCGGACGAGGGCATACAGCAGAAAGCCAACCAGGCTCGCGGCTGCAGCCACGGACCCGGCAAAGGCCACCGCGTCAGGCGGCAGAAAGGCCGCGGCGCGCTCGCCAAGAAGGGATTCCATGGAGAGAAACAGCACGTAGAACAGCGAGAGCGACACAACGGGACGCATGGAGGCAAAGCCACTCTCCAACCTGGCCTTCCGTTCCATGGTGCCCTCCCCTCTCGGGTGCTTTTGGCCATTCTAGGCGGACGGCACGCCAGATGCCCCGACGGCACGGGGCGGAATCGCCACGTTGACCCGAGTCAACGGCGGGCGGCAACAAAAAAGCCGCCGGCATACGCCGACGGCCTTGTGCAATCGTGGTCGGGTTGACTGGATTCGAACCAGCGACCTCTCGGTCCCGAACCGAGCGCTCTACCAAGCTGAGCCACAACCCGATGCAAGGGAGAAGTTTAGCAGACTTTTTGCGGCTCGCCAACCGTCAATGTGGCAAAAGACCACCAGCCGCGCTCCTGGGCGGCGCGCTCGGCCAGCGCCCGCGCGTCCCCAAGGCTCTGGCAGACCGCAAAGACGCAGCTACCGGAGCCAGTCACCATGGCGGTGAGGGCCTCGGGCTGCTCGGCCATCCAGACCTCGACCTCGGCGCAACCCGGCTGCAGGCGCTTGGCGGCCGGTGCCAGGTTGTTGTAGAGAAGCCCGCGCACGGCAGCGGCGTCGCCGGCGCGCAGTGCCTCGCAGATGGCATCGTAGTCGGCGGGCACGGTGGGCTCCAGGTCAAACTCGTCGTAGGCGCCCTTGGCGGAGACGCCCTCACCCTCGGGCATGACCAGCGCGATGGGCAGCGCCAGCTCGCCGAAGCGCTCCGTGAGGACGTCACCTGCGCCCAGGTGCAGGGAGGGCACCGGGTCAAGGAAGAACGCCACGTCGGCGCCCACGCGGCGGGCGACGGCAACAACCCGCGGGTCGAGCGGCTCTGCGCCCCAGCGCTCGGCCAGCGCGCGGAGAGTGGCGCCGGCGTCCGCGGACGAGCCGCCCAGGCCGGCCTTCTCGGGGATGCGGGCCGTCACGGTGATGCTGACGGCAGGCTCCACGCCCAGCTCCTCGGCCAAAAGGCACGCGGCCTTCCAGACCGTGGTCTTCTGCGGCGGCACGCACAGCGCGGGCTCGTGCGTGACGGAGAGAGCGGGCGCGTCCTCTATGACGATGGTGTCAAACAGCGCGACGGGCGCCATGACGGAGTCGACGCGGTGGTAGCCACGCTCGTCAAGCTGAGAGTGAATGCCCAGGTGGAGGTTGATTTTACAAGGTGTCTGGACAGTCTGGCGACCTGGCATGTCCTAGGCCTTCCTACTGCTGCTCCTCGGCCACGTAGTCAAAGAGGCGCTCGCCGGAGTCAATGTCAAAGAGCTCGACGGTGCCGGTCAGGATGTCCACGTACTGGTAGGACTGGCGGGCGGTGCGGCCGCGGCGTTCCTCGACCTCGACCACAAAGAGGGAGGGGTGCACGTGCACGAGGGTGCCGGCGCGCTCGACGATGCGAGAGCGACCCATGTTGGCACGGACCTTGACGCGCTGGCCCTCGAGGTCCCTGAGTCGGTCTTTGATCTCGTCAACGCGGTTGACGGACGGAATCTCGTTCTCCATGGATACCCTCCAACGCCCAGCTTGGGCGGTAAACAGTCATATACGATTCTAAATGATACCCGCAAACGGTATTGACCTTGCACGCCCTTAGTGCTTCCCCACGACAAGAACACGGCCAAATGCCACTTGCCAACGGGTGTCCGCCGCAGGCAGCCTACAATGCCTGTGAACGCCCGAGAGAAAGGACTTCCCCATGAACCAGGACCGTCTTGCAAAGGTCAGGGCAAACCTCAGGAACCAGGGTCTTGAGCAGGCGCTTCTTGTCGACCCGCTCTCCATCTGGTGGCTGTGCGGCTACTACACCGAGCCCTACGAGCGCTTCCTTGCGCTCTACGTTCCCGCCGAGGGCACCCCGACGCTCTTCCTCAACCGCCTCTTCCCGGAGGCCGGCGGCGCCTGCGAGGACGTGCGCACCTTCAGCGACACCGACGACCCGGTGGCCCTGGTGGCCCAGGTCACCGACCACGCAAAGCCACTCGGCGTGGACAAGGAGCTTGCGGCCCGCTGGCTCGTGCCCCTCATGGACGCCGGCTGCGCCACGGCGTTTAGCCTGGCCAGCGCCGCCGTTGACGACGCCCGCTCCATCAAGGACGCCCGCGAGCGGGAGCTCATGCGCCGCGCCTCCGCCACCAACGACGCCGCCATGGAGTGGCTGGCGTCCCAGGTGCGCCCCGGCGTGACCGAGCTCGAGATTGCCGACGGCCTCCTGGGCGAGTACCGTCGCCTGGGCGCCCAGGACCACTCGTTTGCGCCCATCGTGAGCTTTGGCGCCAACGGCGCGGACCCGCACCACGACCCCGACGGCACCGTCTTCAACCGCGGCGACGTGGTCCTCTTTGACGTGGGCTGCAAGCAGGACTGGTACTGCTCCGACATGACGCGCACGTTCTTCACCGCCGAGCCCACCGAGCACCAGCGCGCCGTCTACGAGACCGTGCGCCGCGCCAACGAGGCTGCCGAGAAGATCGTCCGACCCGGCGTGGCGTTTGCCCAGATCGACCTCACCGCACGCAAGGTCATCGAGGACGCCGGCTGGGGCGATTACTTCACGCATCGCCTTGGTCACCAGATCGGCCTCGTCGACCACGAGCCGGGCGACGTTTCCGCCACACACGACGAGCCCGTCCGCGAGGGGCAGGTCTTCTCCATCGAGCCCGGCATCTACCTGCCCGGAGACATCGGCGTTCGCGTGGAGGACCTGGTCATCGTGACCGCCGACGGCTGCGAGGTCCTCAACCACTACAGCAAGGACCTCACGGTCCTCAACGTCTAGCGGCGCGAGCAGCGCGCACTTCTCGCCTGGCAAGAAACACAAGAAGCGCCGCAGGCCACTGACCTGCGGCGCTTCTGCTTTGCCTGGGAAGGCTGCCCTCGGGGCGCGACCTACGCCTCCGGGCAGAGGGCGAGGGCGGCCTCGTCGGCGACCACGACGCAGTTGGTGTGCAGCTGCAGGATGGACGCGGGGCACTGCGGGGTGACCGGGCCAAAGCACATGTCACGCACGGCCTGGGCCTTCTTCTCGCCGTTGGCCACGATGACGATCATGCGGGCGTACATGATGGTCTGGGTGCCCATGGTGTAGGCCTGGCGCGGAACCTGGTCGATGCTGTCGAACAGGCGGCTGTTGGCCTGAATGGTGCTCTCGGTGAGGTCCACGCAGTGCGTGCCCTTGGAGAAGTGGTCGTCAGGCTCGTTGAAGCCGATGTGGCCGTTGTTGCCGATGCCAAGGAGCTGCAGGTCAGGGTAGCCGGCGGCAGCGACCATGGCGTCGTACTCGGCGCAGGCGGCAGCGGCGTCGGGGTTGGCGCCGTCGGGCACGTGAGTGTTGTTGATGTCGATGTTGATGTGGTTGAAGAAGTTGTCGCGCATGAAGTAGTGGTAGCTCTGCGGGTCATCGTGGGAGAGGCCGCGGTACTCGTCCAGGTTGTAGGTGCTGACCTGCGAGAAGTCCACGTCGCCCTTTTGATACCACTCGGAGAGCTGCTTGTAGGCGCCAATGGGCGTGCTGCCGGTGGCAAGGCCGAGCACGCAGTCGGGCTTGAGGATGACCTGCGCAGAGATGAGGTTTGCGGCCTTGCGGCTCATGTCGGCATAGTCTTTTGCACGGACGATCTTCATGGGTGCACCCCTTCTGTTGGCGACCACCAGGGCGAGGTCGCAAAGACGGTGAGACGCACCCGCCACGTCGAGGCCCCTGCCCGTCCATGGCGGCCCGGGACGCGCCCGGTCGGCACCATCATGCCGCAAAAAAGTGCCGCTTGCCATGACTTTCAGGCAAGCGGCACACCTTGGCGACAAATACTCTGAGCTGGTATTTCTTTAGCGATGCCACTGTTGCGGGATGTCTGCGGGTGGCTCAGATTTAAGAACCGGGGAGGGGTTGCCGCGGCCTTCCGGCCACCCCGGCGCTAGAGCCTAGAGGCAAGGTCCTTGAGCGCGTGGTAGCGGTGCGAGAGGTGGTTCTTCTCGCCGGGAGAAAGCTCGGCCATGGTGCGGCCCGGGGTCTGCGCGGGCCAGAAGAGCGGGTCGTATCCAAAGCCGTTGGAGCCGCGCAGTTCGTGGCCGATGACGCCCTGGACGTCACCGTCGCCGCGCAGGACCTCCTGGCCGCGGACGAGCACCACGCTGGAGTGGAAGTGCGCCGTGCGGTCCTCGTCGGACACGTCCGCGAGCTCGGCCAGCAGCTTCTGGTTGTTGGCCGCGTCGTTTCCGTGCTCGCCGGCCCAGCGCGCCGAGAAGATGCCCGGGGCGCCGTCCAGGGCGTCCACGCACAGGCCGGAGTCATCGGCCACGGCCATGGAGAGGCCCGTCTGCTCCTGAGCGGCACGCGCCTTGATGAGGGCGTTCTCGTAGAAGTCCGCGCCGTCCTCCACCGGGTCGGGGAAGTCCCCCAGCTCTCCGAGGGCCACAAAGCGCACGCCCGGCATGACCTCGGAGAGAATGGCCTCTATCTCCACGACCTTGTGCGCGTTGCCCGTGGCAACCACCACGGTCTTCTGCGGGTCAAGCGTCTTGATGTCAATCATTGATGTGATTCCTTTCTGAATGAGAAAAAGGGGACTGTCCCTATTTCTCATCTGGAAAGTTGACAAAGGGACTGTCCCTTTGTCAACTTCTGAAGCCGGTGACCTGGTTCTGGATTTCGATGAGGTGGGCGACGCCGGCCTGGCCCATGTCCAGGAGGGCATCCAGCTCGGCGCGGCTGAGCGTGGAGCGCTCGCCGGTGCCCTGGACCTCCACGATGCCGCCGGCGTCGGTGCAGACCAGGTTGAGGTCCACGTCGGCGTGGCTGTCCTCGGGATAGTCCAGGTCAAGCAGGGGCTGGCCGCCCACGATGCCGCAGGAGACCGCGGCCACCTGGCCGGTCAGGGGCAGGCGCGGCAGCTTGCCGGCGTCCACCAGGCCCATGAGCGCGTCGTGCAGGGCCACCCAGGCGCCCGTGACCGAGGCGGTGCGGGTGCCGCCGTCCGCCTGGATGACGTCGCAGTCCAGGGTGATGGTGTACTCGCTCAGCTTGTCCAGGCGGCAGACGGCGCGCAGGCTGCGGCCGATGAGCCGCTCGATCTCCATGGAGCGTCCCTTGCGGCCCT